>UMGV01076299.1_pt1 | contig 30628 bp, 38 predicted proteins | sample 1965361 | NCBI WGS metagenome assembly UMGV01 (sample SAMEA4836081, study PRJEB28245) | human gut metagenome | biome: gut microbiome; material: fecal sample | place: Denmark | collected 2008
GATATAGCGTTTCATCTATTCCATCCATTGCAGCTATACATGAACTTAAACTTTGTCCATTTTTACATACATTTGCTATTGTTTGAACTATTTTTTCTTTTTGTATCATTACCTTTGCACTCATGCTTTTACCTGCATTAGCACTTTGACTTGCATCATAGTTTACAAATGTTACTTTAATATTCCATCTTTCTTCTTTACTTGATGTTGTTGTTATTTCTCTATTATTAAATAATGTTATTAATCCTTTTTTATTAGTTATATCATATCCTGATACTTGAGCACCATTTGCACCGGTTACTATGACATGATTAAGTGTACTTATATCAGTTACTTCTGTGCCACTACTATCTGTTACTGTCATTATTATTTCTGGTGTACTTTCATTTATTGAATATGTAAATGTATTATTTTCTATATTTAAGTATAAATAATAATGTTCTGTTGCAGTATTTGTCTTATTATTTGCTGTAAGGGTTGCACTTGCATATGTACTTCCAGTTTGATTTCCTTTTCCACTTGCAAAATTATCTTGATTTATACTAAAAGATATTGCACTTCCACTTGAAAATGTAAATGTATCTACAGTATTTGCATTAACTTTAATATCTGCTGATGCAGGATCTCCTACTTGAGCTTGAAAATATGCATATGTTGCAGTTATAACTGTTAAAGCTAGTGCTACAACTGCCACTACACTAATTATTTTTGTCTTTCTATTTTCCATGTTTAGACTACTCCTTTATCATAAATAAATGATAACAAATAATTTGATTTTTGTAAATAGAATATAAGTTTTTTTACAAATTAAATAATAAAATTAATAAGAATTATTTATTATTTTTAAAGTTTTGATACCAATCATTTAATTTATCTTTAGTATTAGAAAATAATTTAGAACCAGCACTACCCACAAGATTTAAAGCATTCTTACTATACTTAACTAATTCATCTTTAGCATCAATAATTGAATTATAATTTTCATCCCCAAGTTTTTCTTTTGCAAAATTATTTAAACTACTAGCACCACTTTTAATTATCTCACTTGCTTTATTATAAGCATTACTTGTAGTACTAGATATCTTATCTTTATAACCAGGTGATACTTCCTCAAGTTTTAAATCTATTTTATTTGCTATTTCTAAAACTTTTTGTTTACCATCATCAGTTAATTCATTAAATGTAATTCCTTTTATAGTACCATCATAAAATAAAAAATCTACGATTGTTATAAATGTTGCTTTAGCTTTATCACTAAAATTAGAAGAACTACTTTCAGCATCTATACTATTTAAAGTATTATCCATTTCATTTATTATAGTATTATCTTTATTACTTAAACTAGGTTTTGTTATATCATTTTTTATAGTTTCATTATTTTTTTTAGGAACTTCTTTCTTAGTTTCTTCTTTTATTTCATTTATATTATCATTTTCCAAATCATTTTTAGGCATATTATTTTCATTAGATATATTATTTTCTTTAAAAATAACATCTCTATTAGAATAAACTAAACCTATTAACACACCCATAGCTAAAAAGACAATCCCCACTATAAAACTTATAATTATATATTTTTTATTATTCATAATATTACTTCCTTTTTCGATTAATATTTTACCAAATTTTATTAAAAAAGTCCACATTTTAAAAGACACCTAAATGGTGTCTATCTTTGGATCATCATAAAATTAAATATGAATAAAAATACTGTACCTATTTGAATTGGTAATTTATATCTTGTACACTCATTAATAGCTACAAGTTTATCAGCAGTTGTAACAATCCACGTTTCTTTATATTTAGGCACCCTAAGTGTAGCAGGAAACATATGATTATAAATAATATCAGCTTGCATATCATTTACATTAAATACTCTTTTAGCATTATTAACCGCAGTAGTGGGATGCCCTCTAAAACTAGAATCTTCACCAGTCTTATAAAAATCATGAAGTAAAGCAGCTCTTGTAACTTCTTCTATTTTTTCTATTTTAAATAATTTACACATATTAAACGTTAATCTAGCAACACTCAAAGAATGATCAAGCCTTGAAATACCATGATGATATTCATATCTTAAACCAATTATTTCTTCATTTTTAAGTATATCACTAATTATGTCATTAAATTCCACTTGTTTTTTTATTTTCATTTTACATCACTTATACATTATATCACGTTTTAACCAAAATGTTTCATTAAATAGTCTATTTTACATCTTTTTCTTCAAGTAATTTTAATATTTTCTTTTGACTTATTTGAATATCTTTTATTTGATCATGAAGAACTTCTAAAATAAGTTCACTTTTTAAATCTGTTTTATAATCATTTAAACTTCTTAAACTATCTTTTTTAGCTGCTCTATTTTGACTCATCATAATAACTGGTGCTTGAAGTGCTGCGATACAAGAAAGAATTAAATTAAGTAATATAAATGGATATTCATCGAACCTTACAATTAAAATAGTATTTATTATCATCCATAAAATTAGAAAGACACAAAAACCAATAATAAAACCCCATGAACCTGCAATTTGTGTAACTTTATCTGCTAGTTTATCCCCAAAAGTTCTTCTTTCATCTTCTTCTTTATCTGAATCAATAGCAGTTGGATTATCTAAAAGCATTTCAATAAGTTCATCTTCATCAGTTACTTCAAAATCCTTATTAATTAATATTTTTACTAATTTTTCTTTTCTTTTATTTGTTTCCATCTTTAATCTCCCATCTATAATGGCCTATTATTTCATCTCTAAATAAACCATCATCTTCATAATTATAAAACGCATGTTGATGTATAATATAATTTTCTTTTCTTTTATTTACTTTATCACTAACAATAGCAATATGATTCTTATATACAACTATATCACCTGGATTAAAATCTTTATCTAAACTTAGTGACTTTACATTTCTATCTAAATATACTTTTATATTTCTAACTCTTCTAAAGTCTATATTTGTATCACCTACATCACTATCATAAGCATCTTTATTTGTCTTTATATCTTCATCTATTAAAGTTTTAAAATCATAACCGGCATTATCTAAAGCATACCATATCAAATCAGTACACACTCTATATTCATCTGTAGGATACCCTCCATTATAATATTTACTTTTATACTTTGGTTCACTTTTAATAAACTTTTTAGCCCCTTCCAATATATCACTATAATCATCTATGCCATCATTATCTTTATCAATATCACTTTTAATTATTTCTATAGTGCTACTTTTTTTAAATATTTTATCATATAAACCTGTTTTATAAAAAGAAATAACAGTTAATATTAAAATAAGAAAAAGCACTAAATAGTTTCCAAATCTTAAAAATAATCTCATTATGCTATCACCGTAACTATTATAACACAACTATTTTTATTACAAAAGAAAAAACTTCTAAAAAGAAGTTTTAGAAACTTTATTATTTTGGCCACAAAGCATTATTTGCACTTTGATCTGTTCCACAAGCCCAAGTAGTACCACTAGTAAAGTCTTCAACATCACTTGCAGTAATATCTTTATTATTACCACTTTCAACCCCTTTACCATTTACCATTAAAGTTCCATTAGTCATAGAAATTACATATAAATATACATTACTATTACCTGGTTGTTTTTTAATTAAAACCCTTCCAGAATATTTAGTAGCATCAGCATCAAAATCACCATTTGAAATTAAATCTCCAACTGTTATACAAACTACATTTTCACCTACTGGATAAGTTGGTTTATTAGCACTAGGATTTAAAGCATTATTCATTAAAGCCGTTGATGCTGCTTGAATTGCTGTATTAGCTTCAATAGCAAAAACTTGCTTTCTGGCATCATTCATTCGAGGAATAACTGCCATCGCTCCCATTAATAATACAATAGCAAGAACAACAATAACTGCTAATAATTCAATTAAAGTAAAACCACGTTCATTTTTGATATTTTCCATTTATTGAACTCCTCTCTACTATTAAATCATACTATAAATTATCTAATTAGTCAATAATACTTTAACATATTTCTATTAAAATTATGGTCAAGAAATTTATTTTAATACATTTAATACAGAACTAACAAGTTCCATATTATCCATAATACTTTCAAGCTTATCTGAAGTACGTTCTTTATATTTTATTTTCATATCAGAAACAAATTTTTTATAGTCAACTACTCCTCGATTCAAGCCTTTAAAATAGTAAGAATTTTGTTTAAGAAGTTCAAACATTTTAGGATTTTCTCTAAATGCTATTTGTAAATATTTTTCCATCTAATCCTCAAAAAATTTATTAAGGGGTCTAGGTGAAACAGGACCTTTAGCTAGATTTGGGGCAGGATTACTTACACCATTTTTCTTAGTTAAGTCAGTTACAAAATCTATAGCTTTCTGAGCAGTATTTATATGGCTTTTAATTGAATCAACATCAACATTTTTAACCATACTAGTTATTTTAGAAATACTATCTTCAACTGGACTTCTTTCATCTAAAATATACTTATTCCACACTTTTTCATCAGTACCATATAAATCGTATAACTCATAAAATTTTTGCCATGTCATTTCCCCATTTTGAACGAATTTTATAAGTTCTGGTTTAGTTCTAACAAAATTTTTAAATTCTTCTTGTTTCAAATTAATCACCTATATAACCATATGAAAAAAGCTCTATTTTATTCTACACAGAAGATTATTTTTAGATACATCTATATCTACGTTATATATCTCTTTATATGACTTTAATAATAAACTTAATAAATTATTACTTTGATCTAAAATATAATTTATTTCTATTAAAGAAAGACAAAACATATTAGCAATCTCATTAATTGTATAAATTTTATTATTTACTATCCCATTTAAAAGTCGCTCTATTATTATTATGTGCTTAGGAATTAAACTAATTGCTTCATCTAAATAATCATAAAAATACTTTTTATCACGTGCTATATTTTTAAATTTGATATACATATCATCCATATCAATATGTATTAACTCAGTCTTAACATAATATTTTTGTCTAAACCACATTAATATTATTTCTAAATCTATTAGTTCATCATTAGATAAAACATTTATATTACATGTATTATTTAATTCATTTCCAAATGCTTTTAAAAGTAATTTATAGGCTTTACCTTTTTTATTTAATTTATTTATAATACCATCTAGCTTCCCTCTAGGACAATTAACTAAATCACATAAAGTTTTATTACGCCATACTTCTTTATAATAATCTAGATATTTTTCATATTCTTCACTTATCTCTTTAATTATATTTATAAGATCTGATATATCTTCACTAAAGTATAAATTTTCTTTAAATTTTTCTTTTAAATCAAGACCAAAATACTTAACTAATAGTTTTCTTTTATTACTATTTACATCTAATTTTTTTAGATATTTTTTTAAATATATATTACGTATATTAGTTATTTCACTTAAAGTTAAATTTTTAAAATAGCAATTTAAAATTTTTTTATTCTCTTCATATTTAGCAACAAACTTATAAAATAATAATCTTTCTTCATAACTAGCATTTGCAAAAGATGCCTTTAAAGATAAATCTGGCCCAAATATATTTACAAATAGCTTATTTGTTCTATCTTTTATTAAAGCAAATTCATCTTCATTAAGTTTTAAAATATCTTTTAAATATCTACCTTCATATAACAACCTTTTTTGTTCTTCATTCATTTTTATATATAAATTATCATTTAATTGATTATTTTCCTTCATTTATAAACCCCACTTCTATTTGATGTATTTTCTCTCTACTTAACAAAATTTTCCTAAGCATAACATACATATCACCGATTTGTTTTTAAATATTTTAACACCTTTTTAGAAAAAAACAAGAAAAAAAGACTATAATAGTCAATTTTTAATTGATTTTTTAAATCTATCCCAAACTTTATCAGTTGAATAATTTAAAATACCATTTTTATATACTTTTAAGCCTTTTTTAAGAAGGATATAGATAAATAATATCATTACTATAATTGATATAATAATATCAAGTAAACTAACTTCACCAATTATATAAAGTGTTGGTGATAAGAATGCAGATAAGAATGGAACATAAGATAAAACATGTATTAAAGTTGAACCATTAAATAATGATGCAGATATAGATAAATAATAACCCACAACTGAAATAAGCATAACTGGTGTTTGAAGTTGATTAAAGTCTTCAATATTAACTGTCATAGATGCTAGCACTCCAGAAAGTATTGCATAAGCTAAAAATGATAAAAGCATAAGAATTAAAGCTGTTGGAACTAAAACAAGCAATTTATCTTTTAATATTGATAAATCTAGATTACCAACAAGACTACTAATTAAATCTAAAGCTGAAGTACCAGTTACATACTTATTAATTAATAAACCTATAAGAGCAAAAACAATTAATAAAGCCCCTTGAGTAATAACAAATATATTACTTGCTAAAACTTTAGAAAACAAATGCATTTTAGGACTTACATTAGAAATAATTATTTCCATACTTCTCGTTGTTTTTTCTTCACAAATTTCTCCACCAACCATTTGGACTAAAAACACAACAAGCATAAAAAACGGAAGAATTAAAGTTGGAAAGACACTGTTCATAACAATATTCATATTTTCAGAAGCACTACCTTGATCACTAAGAATTGTTCTTTCTACTGTAGCTGGACTAGAAATATTAGCAAGAATTTCTGGATTAACATTTGATTTAATCATACCAAGAGTACTTTTAGAACTATTTAAACTACTTATAATAATTTGATATAAACCATTATCAATAGTTTCATTACTAATAATTTCTCCTTTTAAATATTCTTTATCATCTTCATTTAAAACTACTATTACTTCATTATCTTTTAAATTTTTACTAAGTTCTTCTTTAGAACTTTCTCCAAGTTTTACTTCAAGTAATTTATCTTCATCTAAAGCTTCAATTGTGCCTTTAAACACATCATAAACTCCAGCATTATCAACTGCATAAATAGTCAAATTTTCAGAAAAATCTCCTCCAAAGAACTTAACTATGGAATTAATATTTATAATTGCTAGTATAACTAAAGCAAGAATTATATTAGTTGCTATAAACCATTTTGAACCAATTTTCTTTTTTAAACTAACCTTTGTTAAATACCAAAACTTCTTATTCATTTTTACCTCCAACATAATGGATAAATATCTCATTTAAACTAGCATCTGCCACTACATACTTTGTTATATTAAAGTTTTTAATAACGTCAAATACTTCTTTTGATACACTAGCATCTTTAATATGTACAACATACTCATTTGCTTTTTCTTCGACCTCTTCTACTCCATTTATTTTTTCTAGTTTTTCAACAGGAATATTATCACCTTTTATTTGAATATTCTTTTTAGCATAGTTTTCTTTTATTTCATTTAAATTACCATTTATAACTGCTTTACCATGAACTAAAATAATAAGTTCTTCACAAAAGTCTTCGATATATTCCATTTGATGTGATGAAAATATAATTGAGCATCCATTTTTTTGTAAATCTTTAACTGCATCTTTTAAAAGTCCTACATTTATTGGGTCTAAACCTGTAAATGGTTCATCTAATATAAGAAGTTTAGGTTCATTTATAACTGCTGATATAAATTGTATTTTTTGTTGATTACCTTTAGATAGTTCTTTTATCTTTTTAAATTTATAATCCTTTATTTCAAATCTATCTAACCAATAATCAAGCTTTTTATCTATTTTCTCTTTATTCATACCTTTCAAAGTACCATAAAACTCAATCATTTCATAAACAGTAAGCTTAGTAAGTAAGCTTCTTTCTTCTGTAACAAAACCGATTTTATCAGTCTCTTTATAATCGATTTTTTTACCATCTAAAGTTATTGTTCCTTTGTCGGGTTCTAAAAGTCCCATTATCATTCTAAATGTTGTAGTTTTACCTGCCCCATTTTCACCAAGAAGTCCAAAAATTTTGCCATCTTTAACCGTAAAAGATAAATCATCTACAGCAACTAGACTTCCATATGTTTTTCTAACATTTTCTAACTTTAACATATTAACCTCATTTCTTAACAAGATTATATAACAAATTAAAATGAAAATAAAGATATAATTTAGCTTTAGCCCCTTAAAAGCCACATATTCGCATGCCGATTTATGACATGTTTTATCATCGCTATTTACAAATATAAAATTATATGTATAATAGCATACTGTTACCCGAAAAGTGGTAGTGCCTACTTTCTATTCGGTTCGGAACTTTTCCGAGGTTAAACTAAAGGGGGGAGAAAGGGCTGGTGGTAAGTATATGAAAGAAGAGTTTAGTGATAACAACACTCTTTTAGTAATAATTATTTTGTTACTGTTAATTATTATTAAATTAGTATAAAGAAGGACACTAGCCATTAGGTGTAGTGTCCTTCAAAGCAAAAACTTGTAGGCGCTACCCGCTTTCTCGGGTAACCTTACATTTACATTATATCCAAATTTTATATAAATATCAATACTTTTTTAGTAACTTCAAAAAAAAGAGGTTTCCCTCTTTTTAATAGAATGCTCCGCCCCAGATTATAGCAAGTAGTATAAATAGTATTAAAACTATAAATGCATAACTAGCTGTAAAGTTATTTCCTGAAGTAGAATCGCAATCTTTTTTACAGCAACTCATAATTAACCTCCCTTTATATATTTAAAACTTTAGATAAAAGCCCCTACTATGATGATTAAAAGAATAAATAGTACTAAAATTATAGCAGCACCAAGGCCATTTCCGCAATGATTCATAAAACTTTCCTCCTTTATTTTGTCTTTTCACTAGTATTCTATGGTAGATTTTTCATTGTGTGAGGGCAAAAAAAGCTTAAAAACGTTGTAAAATGCAAAAATAATTGTTATAATACCTTTATAAGGAGAGATAATATGAAGAAAAAATTAGTTGCATTATGTGCAATCATGCTACTTGCAAGTGGCTGTGGTAAAGTGCCAAAATTAGAAAATGGAAAGGAAGCTATTGTTAGTTTTAAAAATGGTGAAAAAATAAGTGTTGATGATTTTTATACTAAATTAAAAGATGGTATGGGTCTTAATACTTTAATCACTATGATAGATACATATATTCTTGAAGAAGAATTTAAAGATTATGTTGATACTGCTAAAAGTAATGCTGAAGCAACAATCAATGCTTTAATTACACAATATGATGGTAAAGATAAATTACTTGCTGCTATTCAAAGTCAAACAAATTATCAAACAATCGAAGCATTCCAAGATTATTACTATTTATCATACATGCAAAGTCATGCTATCGAAGAATATGCTAAAACTAAAATAACTGACAAAGAAATAGAAGATTATTACAAAAACAAATCTATCGGAGATATGGAAGTAAGTCATATTCTTATAACATCTGATGTTAAAGATGGTGCAAAAGATGATGAAAAGAAAGCTGCTGAAGAAGCCGCTAAAAAGACTGTAAATGAAATAATTGAAAAATTAAATACAGCTAAGAAAAATAAAGAAGACATCACTGAAACATTTACTAAACTTGCTAAAGAATATTCTAAAGATGATGACACTAAGGATAAAGGTGGTGCTTTAGGTAAAATCAATTATGGCACACTAAGTTCAAGCTATGATGAATTAATCGATGCTGCTACAAAATTAAAAGATGGTGAATATAGTACATCAGTTATTACAACAGAACTTGGATATCATGTAATACTTAAAACTAAAAGTTATGAAAAAGACACTTTAGAAAATCTAAAAGAAAGTATTCTTAAAACACTTGCAGACAAATATATCAAAGATAATTCTTCATCAGTTGGACTTAATGCTTTACAACATTATAGAAAAGAATATGGCATGGAAATCCAAGATGACGAAATTAAGAAACAATATTCTAATTACATACAAAATGCACTAGCATCTATTGCAAGTTCAACTACAAAATAAAAAGCACAAAACGTGCTTTTTATTTTGCCTAATAATTAGCAAAGACAATCTACATATGTATCAGATAAACATCTTATGCAGCATAGACAATCGCAATCCATTGTAAAGAAAACATTTGTAGCAACATATGGATAAACACTAGTTTCATCAGTATTATCTGCTAAAACACGGAATGTACAGCAGTTGCCTTCTATTTTTTCTACTCTGAAAACATTTGAACAAGTAGTAGTACTTCCTGTACATGTAGCTGTAGAGTCTTTAGTTGTTGGCATACTCCATGGAGTACCATTACCACCACAAGTATAAAGCATTACAGGTCTAGTGTTACATACGAGGCAATTGCTTCCTCCACCAAGTACTGGTCTATCGCAAGTTTGTAAACAATTATCTGGACATGCATTTTCTTGAAGAACTAAAATGACACATAGTATTTCATTAATGCAGTTGCCTTCTGATGATTTACTTTCTCTATTCATAAACTTTCACCCTTTCATCTAATTCACTAATAATTTATGAAAATAATCAAAATAAGTGTATGCTTTTTACTTTTACTTTTTTATAAAATATGATAAAATGATAATGGTGATAAAAAATGAAAACATATATTGAGTATATTGTAATAGCAATTATTCTAATAATTATTTCAATGGTTATTGTAAAACTTTCAAAAAGAGATTTCAAAGTAGAAGCTAACAAACTCATTACTTATTTAGGTGGTAAAGATAACATTATTAATGCTGAATGTAATATGTCAAGGCTTAAAGTTATCCTTAAAGATGTTAGTTTAGCCAATAAAGAAGGCATTCAAAAACTTGGTGCCAAAGGTATTGTTGAAATAGATAACCAATTAAAAATTATATTTGATAAAAATGCTAAACAATTAAAAAAGTATATCGAAGAAATTCTCTAAGATATACTTTTTTCTATATTTTTTCTATATCTAAAATATCTGTTATTTTAATAAGTTTATTATCTATAGTAAGCAAGTTTATATTAGTTTTACCTACGATTTCTTCTTCTTTTACACCATCAGACATAGTAATTCTTACTTTACTTTTATATACATGATTAAGTGACCCAAATATTTCATTAATTTTTTTATTTATATCCTTTGGATTATACGACTTTACTTCTCTATCACTTCGATATATATCTTGATAGTTATTAAGTTTCTTATTAATTGGACTTGCAAATACATTAGGTAATTTGTTCATGTTAACACCTCTACAATATTTTATGATAAATATCCTAAAAATACACATACTAAAATTATGAAAAAAGTATTAAATAGCAAATTTTTATTTTTTATTCCTTTACTAATAATAATGATTATTAGTTTTTTAGATATGTATAATGCTAAATATTTAAGTACTCTTTATAGTAACAATTTAACAAAGCAAATAATTTGGTATACTTTAGGTATAATAATTCTTCTACTTTTTAGAAAAATAAATACTAGTTTTATATTTAAGTATGCTAAATATTTTTATATTTTATCTATTTTACTTCTTATATATGTTTTAATATTTGGTAAAGTTATAAATGGTGCTAGAGCATGGATTACTATAAAGGGATTATCATTTCAACCTAGTGAACTTGCTAAATTATCACTTGCTTTAATGCTTAGTAATACTTTAAATAGTTTTGTAAATACTGGCATAAAAAGTGAAATTTTATTTATATTAAAAATATTTATTTTAACTATAATTCCTTCGATACTTGTATTTTTAGAGCCTGATACAGGTGCTATTATTTTCTTTTTAGTTATGGCTTTTACTACAGTAGTACTTAGTAATATCCATAAATTTTGGTATATATTAGCCATATTACTAATAACTTTATCTATTGGTACATTTATTTTTCTTTACCTCTTTAATAAAGATTTACTTATTAATTTAATTGGTACTAGTTTCTTTTATAGAGTTGAAAGACTTATTACATTTAAAACTATGTCAAGCTATCAACTCGAAAATGCTTTAGTTGGTATAGGTTCATCAAGTAGCTTATCACTTACTTTAAATGGCACACGCATCTATATTCCTGAAGCACCAACAGACTTTGTTTTCGCTTTTTCTATTACAAACTTTGGCTATATTACAGGTTTTATTATTCTCCTTTGTTATTTAATCATAGATATTTATTTAATAAACAGATTTATTTCTATGAAAAAAAGTACTTTAAAGTACTTTCTAGCTAACTTTATAAGTATTTTTATTCTTAATCAAATAATAAACATAGGTATGAACTTAGGACTTTTACCAATTATAGGTATACCTCTTCCCTTTTTAAGTTATGGAGGTTCAACACTCATTATTTATTTTATCTTCTTAGGTATCATTTTTAACTCAAAAGAAAAACCATACTAAGTATGGCTAATAATAATATGTCCTAGGTATAGGTTGATAATAACTATAGGAACTATTATAGTATGGCATACCAGGATTTGGATAATAACCTCCATTACTTGGTGCTACATTATAAATTGGCCTTGGTCTAGTAAACCCAACAGCAGCCCCTCCAGCTAAACCTCCGAGCAAAAACGGAACTACAAAACCTCTATTTTGATTTTGATAATAATTTGGATACATATAAGACTCCTTTCTTTAGTATATTATGTAAAGAAAGTATGTTTACTAATTACAATTACCCAAATAAATTTTTCCATCTTTTCTAATTAAATCTAAATTTGTTTTTTGATTTAATTTAGCAATTGCCTCATCTACGAGTTCCATATATTCATTATCCTCAATAAGATTAATGTCCTCAACTTTAATAACATTCATTTCTTCATTATCTAAAATTAAAAACTCATATACTAATTCTAATGATATTTTTTCAACTACTTGTTTTTTAGCTAAATCTTTACTTAATTTCATATATTCTTTCACATCAATCAACTCTTTCCTTTCTAATTATACCAAACAATTTCGTATTTGTCTGTAATTTTCTGTATATTTAATAAAATAATGGGAAAATTAATCTGGTGAGCGGAATAAATGGAAAACGATAGATTATTCGAGTTAAGAGAATATAACAATCTAACTCAAAAAAATGTTGGGGCAATTCTCGGAGTGCGTCAACAAACATATGCCGAATGGGAGAAAGGTAAAAAGATTATTCCTTTAAAACATTTAATAACCTTAGCTAAATATTATAAGGTTAGTTTAGATTATTTAACAGGTCTTTCTAATCAAAAAGATATATTTTTTAACTATGTTAAACTTAACAAAGAAGAAATTGGTCAAAAAATTATCTATATTAGAAATATCAATAACCTAAAACAACGCGAGTTAGCTAAAGTACTAAATACCTCTCCATCTACCCTTTGTGCCTATGAAAAAGGAAATACTCTGATCCTAACAGCATTCTTATATCAAATTGCTAAAGAATTTAACATTTCTATGGATTGGTTCGTCGGAGCAAGTACAAGAATTAAAAGACTTTAATTCTTTTTTTATGCCCTTTACCAACAACAAAATTTACAAAAGCTTTATTAAAGTTTTCATAATTGTTCCTACCTTCCTATTTATATTTTATCAAAAAAATTATAAAAAAAAAAGACTTATTTTTACATAAGTCCTAAAAAATAATTTTTCTTACCTTTCTTTATAAGTAAAACCTTATCTTCAATAGCATCATTTTTAGTAATATTTTTTTCCAAATCTATTTCTTTTTTACCATTTATACTTATTGCTCCAGCATTTATCATTTCTCTAGCTTCTCTTTTACTAGAAACAACATTATTATTTACAAGTACATCTATTAAAAGTTCACCATTTTTCACATTAAATTTAGGTATATCTTTAATACTATCTATTATTTCATTTGCAGATAATTCCCAAATTCTATCTGAAAATAAACATTCAGAAATATTTAAAGCTTTGTTAAATTCCTCTTCACCATGTAAATCAGTAATTATTTCTTTAGCTAATGCTTTTTGTGCTATTCTTAAATGTGGATTTTCATTTTGTTTAACCATTATTTCATCTATTTCTTCTGGTGTTAAAAATGTAAATACTTTTAAATATTCATAAACTTTAGAATCATCAGTATTAATTAAGTATTGATACAATTCATAACTTGATGTTTTATTTATATCAAGCCATAATGCATTTCCTTCACTTTTACCAAATTTTTTACCAGTTGCATCAAGAATTAAAGGCATTGTAAAAGCATAGGCATCTTTACCAGTCATTTTTCTAATTAACTCTATACCAGCAGTAATATTTCCCCATTGATCAGAACCTTCAACTTGCATAGTACATCCCATTGTATTAAACATATGTAAAAAATCATAGCCTTGAATTAACATATAACTAAATTCAGCATATGTAATACCAGTATCAAGCCTTCTTTGAATAATATCTTTACTAAGCATATAATTAACATTAATATACTTTCCAACATCTCGCAAGAAATCTAAGAAATTATAATCTTTAAACCAGTCATAATTATTTACAAGTTTTGCTTTACCATCAAATACTTTATCAATTTGTTTTCTGATACATTCAATATTGTGATTAAGAGTATCAATACTTATAATTTCTCTTTCTGCAGTTGGTCTAGGGTCTCCAATTCTACCAGTTGCTCCACCACATAAAAGTATTGGATTATGTCCCATTTTCATAAGTCTTTTAGCAGTAATAAGTGAGCTATAATGTCCTAGGTGTAAAGAGTCTGCAGTTGGATCTGTTCCCCAGTAAAAGGTAACTTTTTCATTATTGATTTTATCAGCAATATCATCACCAGCCACATCTTTAACAAGACCTCTCCATTTTAATTCTTCCCAATTTGTCATATTTTTCTTTTCCTCCAAACAAAAAAGATGATACCCAAAGGAGTCTCTTTGAGACGGTACCATCCTTTAATTAACTTAATTATCTTAACGCGATTATACGATTCAGCTCCAGAGTTGTAAGTTCCATCTTCGCTGATTGACCAAATTATAGCATAATCAAAAATTAATTTCAACCCTTTTAAAATAACTTTTCAAAATCATTATTTAAAGGTAATTCCGCATAACAAACTTTTTTTGTAACTGGATGTACAAATTTCAAATAGTATGCTTCTAACATCATTCTTTTATATTTTACTTTACCATATTTTTTATCTCCGATGATTGGGTGACCAATATTAGCTAGTTGTACTCTGATTTGATTTCTTCTACCAGTTTCAATATTTATATCAAGTAAACTATATTTGTTATTATTTTCTATAACATTAAAGTTTGTAATAGCTAATTTGCCTATTTTTTTGATGTTTGTAACCACTACATCTAAACCTTTTGTTTCATAAAGAAAATCTTTCAAAGTACCATTGTTTTCATTTAGTTTTCCACTTACAACAGCATAATATTTTCTTTCAACATTTTGCCAATTTCTTTGTAAATCATACTTAACCTTTTCATTTTTAGCAAATAAAACTAATCCACTAGTATCTTTATCAAGTCTATGTACTATAAATATTTTATTCTTAGGATTTTGTTTTTTAACATATGTCTTTACTTCATCATACAAATTATTATCATAATGATTATCTCTAGATATAGTAAACTCTCCAGCTGATTTATTAACAATTATTAAATATTTATCTTCATATATAATTTTCAATTTCTTCATATAGAGCTCCTTTTAGCCACATTTCAAAAATAATTATATTAATTTTTGTAAAACTTGTCAAGCTCTTCATACAATTAAATAAGATAGAGATTTCTCTTTATCTTTATAGCTATACTAATTTTTTAATCTCAGAAGTTGATAAATTAGTAACTTCACTAATTAGATTAATATCGCAACTTTTCTTTAGCATATTCTTGGCGGTTTCAATTATTCCAAGGTTTTTGCCTTCAATTAATCCTTCTTTAATCCCAGCCTCTTTGCCTCGTAGCTCTGCTGACTCTTCTTTTAGTTTATCTCTGTCAAACAAACTTCTGATTTCTGGATCACTTACAAAATCTCTTACCATTTCTACTGTGCTCATTAAATTCTTATCTCCCTTCGCTAATTCTTCTGCTTCTTCATAACTTTTTACATTCATAAATTTTAGCCACCTTATGCATCTTGATTCACCTTTAGAATACTCTTCTTTTTCCAAAATGTCAAGTCTAAGTAACAACATTTCTAAACCATCTTCAAGCAATTTTTTATGATTTTTTAAATTAGTTAATTCATACTTATTTAATAAGTTATTATTTTCTTCATTAAAATTGCCTCTCATAATATTTAAACTTGTTACTTTCTTGGCATTTTCATATGGTTCTTTTTTCTTAAGCTGATGTGAATATAGCATTGATGCATATGTTAGACTTTTTTTACATTCTGGCATTCCAAAATTATTATACATCTCAATATTAATAATTTCTCTATTTGATAAAACTACACATATATCAAGATAGCAATCTATCACATTCGGAGTGCGCATCATGTCGAAATTTGTCATGAGCCTTAAATTTCTTTATTTTTTTTGCGTTTTTTTTAGAAAAATAGTACTTTTATGGCATCCCAAGCCCCACTAAAACCTTCTGTAAGTATTTTAGTTACAGCTTCACTAAACTTTTCACCACTTTCTGTAAATTTATTACTATAATCAACATGTTTATTATTTACATAAGTTGTAACATCAACATTTTTGCCATTTATAACATCTTCTTCAAATTCTTTTATAGCTTTATTTGTTAAAGCAACCTTATTACTTAAAGTACTTTCATAAAACCCACTTATACTAGAAATATATAATCCCATAAATATAATGAAAGATATAATCAAAAACCTTTTAAACCAATTATTTTTCTTTTTCATTTTCTTTTAAATACTCATAAATAACTTTAGCTATTATTTTTAAAGTATTATTAACCTCCTCGATATAATTATATTGACCACCTACTTCAATAAGTATTGTATTTTTATTAAAATCTTGATTATATATACCATTTACACCAGGTCCTTTTTTCTCTAAAACTCCTCTAGTAAGTGATGGACTTATACTCCTTAAACGTTCATTTAAGTTCTTAGCTAAGTCTAAATTTGGCTCGTATGTATCATGTTCTAGGCCTACAACAAACATAACTTTAGCATATTTTTTACCATCAATTTCAGTTACAGTTCTATCATACGAAGCAGCATCACGATGTAAATCTATAAAAAAGTCAAGAGTTGGATTATTCTTATACGCATTTTCCAAAAGCAATCTACTTGCCTTATAACTATATCCATATTTCCATCCATTAGTGTTTAACACATCCACAATACTATTTTCTTCCACAACAGTTCCTATTCCTAAATCATTTAAGTATTCACTTAAAATATGACTAGCAATATAAACAGTATTATTTATATTAAAACTTTCTAAAAAAGTACTATTATACCCTTCTGTCTGGTGCGTATTAAATATATAAACTGTTGGTTTATCATTAGTTTTGATATCAGTATTATCTTTTATAACCGGAGTAACGATATCAACATTTGTACCAGTATTTACTTTTTCAATCCCAAATGAATACTTAAGCAAAAACTCTGTAGATGATAATCTTTTTAAATCACTTAAGTTATAACTAGAAAAAGAATCTTTTACAAGATAATCAATATAAGTTGTATTATTCATTTTTAAATCTATTTTATCATATAAAAACTTAAATGTGGCAAGAAAAGATGTCACAATAAATGCTATAACTATAATAAGTTTTATAACTTGCCCTTTTAAACCATTTCTTAGTTTTAACCTTCTCATATAATCACCATATTCATTATACACAACAAAATGCATATAATTTGTCGAAAGGACTACTTTAAATTAAATTAATTTTAGTTTATAATATTTGTAGGTGATTATTTTGAGTAATTTAATAAATTATGTAAAGGAAAATAAAGATAAAACTTTTAAAGAATATCCATTTAATGAAATAGATGCTGCGATTTATACAGCCCTATCTTATATAGATTTTTCTGGTATTATAACTGATAAAATAACAATTAAAGAAGCATATGATAAAACTCAAGATAGATTTTTACTTAAAAGCAAAGATAAATTTAAAGAACAAAATAGAGCCTTATTTAAAGAGTTAGCATCATCTAATAGATTTAAAGATAATGTAATTACTAGTTACAAAAGACTTGTAAATAATTATACTCAGTTTGGTGCTATAACAATTGTTGTGCCAAAACATTTTAAATTTATTGCATTTGAAGGAACTGAAGATGAACTTGTTGGTTGGGAAGAAAACTTTAAAATGGCTTATATGTATCCTGTGCCAGCACATGAAGAAGCAATTACCTACTTAAAAGAAAATATTAAACCTACTGATTTTGTTGTATATATCGGAGGACACTCAAAAGGTGGTAATCTTGCTATGGCAGCTGCAATGGAGGCAAATTTATTTAAAAGATATCAAATAGATTATGTATTTAATTTTGATGGACCTGGATTTTCTAAAGATTTAGTAGACTTCAAAAAGTTAAAAAAATTAGAAAAGAAGCTTTTAAACTATTATCCATGTGAAAGTGTTGTTGGTATGATTTTTGAGTCTTTAGGTAAAACAAAAATCATTAAAAGTGAAGCTGTTAAAGTATATCAACATGATATTCATTCATGGCTTATCAAGAATAATAAATTTATAGAGGGAGAATTATCACTATCATCCAAAAAAGTACACCAAAAAATAGATGTTTTAACTAAAAAATATAGTAAAGATGAAGTGAAGAAATTTGTAAATACTTTTTTCTTCATTCTATATGGAGCTGGCTATATTTATAAAAGTGATTTAAAGAAACTAAGTTTAGAAAAAATGAAAAACTTACTTAGTGAAACAAGAAGTTTAAATGAAGATGAAAGAAAATTATTATTTAATGTATTTAAAACCATGGTAGAAAACACAAAAGAAGTTAATAAATAGTACTTTTTTTACAAATAGACTTGATAAACTACCAAATATTTGTTAAAATTATTAAAGAACAAAGGGAAGGAGCAAAGAAAAATGCCAAATATTAAAAGTTCAAAGAAAGCTGTTAAAGTAATTGCTAAAAAAACAGATAATAATCATGAACTAAAGATGCGTGTTCAAAACCTTATTAAAAACTGCGAAAAAGCTATTGCTGCAACTAACAAAGAAGAAGCAGACAAGTTATTAAAAGATATTCAAAAATATACAGATAAAGCAGTTAGCAAAGGGTTAATTAAGAAAAATACTGCTGATAGAGAAAAATCTAGATTGACACAAAAAATAAAAAATATGAAGTAACAATTGTTTACTTTATTTTTTTTTGATATTATATATATAAGGAGATACACAAATGAAGAAAATAATTACACCACTTATATCAATAATAGCTATAACTTTAACAATTGTCTTTTTAGACCCAATCACAGATAAACTGAGTAGCTTAATAAGTAAAATGCCTGAAGTAATTGTTAAATCATCTAATGACTATAGTAAAAATACAAGTTATTTATATGTACAACATACTGATGATTTTACTCCCTACTCTTATCAAGATATGTTAAATATTTTTTATACAGCAATTGACTCTGGTTGGGATGATTTTACATTTTATTGTCCAAAAGAATACGCAAAATGTTTAAAAGATGCAACAACAATAAGTGGTGATGAACTTATACTTACTCATTTAAATAATTATGTTCATCCATTTAATAGCTTTACTAATATAAAAACAAGTATTTCTGACTCTGGTGAAATCAATTTAAAAATATTTTATTTATATACAAAAGACAATATAATTAAGATTGATAACAAAGTTAATGAACTTTTAAAAGAACTAATTAAAGATAATATGAATGATACAGAAAAGATTAAAACAATACATGACTATATTATAAATAATACTAAATATGATGTTGAAAGAAATTTAACTTCAGAAAGTAAATATTCTTCTTATGATGCTTATGGGCCTTTATTTGAAGGCTATGCAACATGTAATGGATATACTGATTTAATGGCTATATTCTTAACAAAAATGGGATTTGATAATTATAAAATAGCTACTACACCAGATGAAATAAGTTATTCTGCAACAGGTCATATATGGAATGCAGTTAAAGTAGATAATAAATGGTTACATTTAGACTTAACCTGGGATGATCCAGTAAGTAATGATGATAAAGATTATTTATTTCATACGTATTTTTTAAAAACTAATGAGGAAGTTGCCAAAGCTGATGAAGGAGAAACAAAACTAGAAGAACATAACTTTAATAAATTATATTATTTAGAATTTAACTATTAGAAAAGGATAAACCTTATTTAGATTTATCCTTTTTTTCTTCTTTAATAACTTCTTTAAGTGTTGTACCAAATGTAGCAATTCCTTGTAGTTCTGATGGAACTATTATTTTAGTTGCTTTACCATTTGCCATAGTTTCTAATGCTTCGAATGATTTTAATCTTAAAACTGATTCATCTGCACCAGCATCTTTTAATAATTTAATTGATTTAGCTTCAGCTTCCTTTATTTTTAACATAGCTTCAGCCTTACCTTCCGCAATCTTTATTTGACTCATCATTTGGGCTTCAGCTCTTAAAATAGCACTTTCTTTTTCACCTTCAGCTATTAAAATACTTGATTTCTTTTCTCCTTCAGCTTGAAGAATTTTTTCTCTTCTTTCCCGTTCAGCACGCATTTGTTTTTCCATAGCTTCTTGAATATCTCTAGGTGGTAAAATATTTTTTACTTCTACTCTATTTACCTTAATTCCCCATGGGTCAGTTGCTTCATCTAAGATTGCTCTCATTTTAGTATTAATAATATCTCTACTTGTAAGTGTTTGATCAAGTTCAAGTTCTCCGATAATATTTCTAAGGGTTGTTGCTGTTAATGATTCAATAGCACTTACTGGATAATCAACTCCATAAGTATAAAGTTTAGCATCAGTTATTTGAAAATAAACAACTGTATCAATTTGCATTGTAACATTATCTTTAGTAATAACTGGTTGTGGTGCAAAGTCTTTAACTATTTCTTTTAATGTTACTTTATTAGATATAGCATCTATAAATGGTATTTTAAAATGAGGTCCATGTTCCCAAGTTGTATGATATGAACCTAGTCTTTCAATTACATAACATTTTGATTGAGGCACAATCTTAATATTAGGTATTATAATTATCACAATAATAACAAGTATTGCAATTAGTATTTGTGGCATAAATTAATCCTCCTCCTTCTTAACAATTAGCTTAACGCCATCAATTCTTAAAACTTTTACTGTATCACCTTTTAAGCACTTATTCTTTGATATAGCACTCCATCTTTTGCCATCAATCTTAACTTCTCCAACATTATTTTTAGTAATATCCTCAGTTACTATGGCTTCTTCTCCGATAATACGATCCAAGTTAGTTTTTGCATTATCTTTTGATTTTAATTTAGCTACAATTGGTCTAGTTACTAAAAGTAATAATATTCCAAGTAAGGCAAATATAGTTGATTGTATAGCAATATCACCAATAAAGAATGAAAGTATCATAACAACTATACCACTTGCAACAAACCAAATAGATACTAAACTAACTGTAGCAATTTCAATTACACTTAAGATAATGACAAGTACAAGCCAAAAAATCCAATCCATATAAACTTCCTTTCACATATATTATACAATAAATTATATTCAAAAAAAAGAAAGAATTATTAAATCTTTCTAATTTATACGAATTGGTGAACTTTGAGTACCATCACCTGAAACATAAGTTATAGAAGACTCAAGATAGAAGGCTGGCCTCACAAGATGATATCCAGATGCACCAGGACCATATAAACTGCCATCTACATTGACACCAAATACATAGTTTGTTTGATCTGCACCACGTGAAATGGTCCAATCAAGTAATCCCATATACATCCAATTTAATGTCGTTGCCATTCTATAATCTTTGGTTGAATCATCATTATATCCTGAACATGACCAATATGTTGAACTTGCTGCATATCCATAATCTGACACATACATTAGACCTATTTTTGCATCATAATCAGTTTTACCATCAGTTGTATTGGTAGTTACCGGATTAACTATTTCATTTTGATATACTTCGCCCATTGGTAATTCAACAATATTTGCATATGTATTTCCTCCGACTTTCCATGTTGTTGTGGCTATTTTATTGGACCATTCTTTTCCTATATTTGTTATGAAATTTGTATTTAAATTCACTTTATTTAGTAAGCTTGTACTCCATGTATTAGTTGCGCTATTTGTAGATTCATAGTTCCAATGATAAAGATCTATTGAAGTCAGACTTCCTTTATAATATGATGCATCAGGTATGTCTGTATCATAGTAATCACCATCTGTTCCTAATAAATTACTACTCGCATAATCATATTTGATTAGTTTTACTTTATCTCCAAATACTCCGATTATTCTATATAAGTTATCTGTTGGACATGGTGCTATGTTTGTTCCAAAACATACAAAGTTATTTACCACATCACTTGCTCCGCTATACCTATATGAACCATCATTTATTCCATTCGTAAGTGTTCCATCATGATGATATAGCGTAACATCAATATTTTCAGTAGCTATAATACACTCACTTAAATTTTGACCATTTTTACAAGTTTTACCTATTGCGGTTTGTATTACCTCCTTTTTTTGTATCATAACCTTTGCACTCATACTTTTTCCAGCATTTGCATTTTGACTTGCATCATAGTTTACAAATGTTATTGTTATATTCCATTTTTCTTCTTTGCTTGGATTTGCTGTTATTTCTCTATTGCCAAAAAGAGTTATAAGCCCAGATTTATTTGTTATATCATATCCTGATACTTGAGTATTATTTGCTCCGGTTACTATAACATGAGTTAAGCTCGATATGTCTGTTACTTCTGTTCCACTACTATTTGTTATTGTCATTATTATTTCTGGTGCATTTTCATCTATTGAATATGTAAACGTATTATTGGAAATATTCAAATACAAATAATAATGTTCTGTTGCTGTATTTGTTTTATTATTTGCTGTAAGCAAAGCACTTGCATATGTATTTCCTGTTATATTTCCTTTACCACTTGCAAAACTTTCTTGATCTAAATTAAGTGTTATTTCATTTTCTGATGAAAATGTTAATGTATCCACAGTATTTGCATTAATTTTTACATCCGCCGCTGCTGGATCTCCTACTTGGGCATTGAAATAGGCATATGTTGCCGTTATTACTGTGAGCGCTAATGCCACCATTGCCACTATACTTATTATTTTTGTCTTTTTATTTTCCATATAACTTCTCCATTCATTTATTATTATGCTTACTTCGAATTGAATTATTATCTATATTTTATATTTTAATTCAAAACAACAGTTTAGCAAATATCAAAACAATTTCACACTTGACATTTACCATACTATATACTAATTATACATCAAAAAAAAAAAAAAAAAAGCAACATATTCACTTTTTATTATCAGTTTACAGTCACTTTTTTTATAACACTAAAAAAAGAATAGTTTCCTATTCTTTTAAAGTTCTTCTGGTAAATCCTGAACTAATTTTGCAACACTATTAGTAAATTCTTTTATAAGTACAGCAAGTAGTTCTCCATCTTCAACCTTTTCAACAAATCCTTGGCCATCTTCATTTATTTCTTTGAAGATAACATATTCATCACTAGGTTCTTCTTCTTCATTTAATACGACAGATAAGAAATAATTATCATTGTTATAAGTTACTTTTTCAAGTAATAAACAATTTACATCATTTTCTAAAGTAATCACACTATCAACTATCATTATCTTCCTCCACGACCTTCTTCTAAGTTATATTCTTCTCCAGCAATTTCATCTAATCTTTCAACTGGTTGTTCTTTCTTTTCAGCATCTAAAGAGTCAACTTCACTATTTAAACTACTACCAAATAAATTTTTAAAGTTTTCAAATAAAGTTGTTTTCTTTTCTTCTTCCTTAGGTTCTTCTTTTACTTCTGGTGTTTCTACAACTTCAGGAGTATCAACCATTTCAGGAGCTTCAACTACTTCTTGAGCTTCCACTTTTTCTTCTTCTGAAACTTTATCTAAAGATTCTTCTTTCTTTCTATTTTTATTTTTTCTTAAACTTTTTAATAATGCTTTAGCATCACTTATTATATTAGAACCAACAACTGGTAATTCATAACTTGCATTTCCAAATTGAGCTTGAGGAACATCAACAGCACCAGCATCAATCATTTTATTATAAATCTTTTGACCTATAACACCAATACCAGCACCTGCTAACATAGCTGTTCCTATCGGAGATAAACTAGCACCAGCAACAACAGCAAGCATACCACCTAAACCACCATAGCAAAGAATAGCTTTAACATATGGAGCAACGATTGCTCTACGAGTTCTCTTATATGAAAGTCTTCCACTTGGAACTCTGCTTTCTCTAACTGGTTTATTTTCTTTTTTAGGTTCTTCTTTCACTTCTTCTGCTTTAACTTCTTCAGTAACATCTTTAGATTGTTCTTTAGTATTTACAAAAGCACTAATATATGGAGTAAAGTCATCAATTTTATTATTTATACCAATTCCTTCAGTATATTTAAAACCTTCTGGAAGCACTAACTTTGTTGGATCATCAACATTTATAGCATCTCCAATAACTTCTACATCAGGATTAAGTCTTTTTAATTCATAAACTAAATCTTCAACTTCTGTAATATTTTTAATTTTAGGTTCTTCTACTACTTTTTCTTCAGTCTTTTGTTCTTCTTCATTTTCTAAAACTGGAGTTTCAAATTTTTCAATTGTTTTAGCATCTGCTTTTTCTAAACCATATTTAGCACATAAATCATCAAATTCTCTTTGATTCTTTTGTGTTTCAAAACCAAATAAAACAATCTTATCTCTAGTTTCACGAATAACTGCAGCTAGCTTATCCATTTTTTCAGGTTCCATTGATAATTTTCTAAAAGCATTATCTAAAGCATTAACTGCTTGCAATAATTCATTCTTATATTCTACAATATCATTAGCTTTAAGTGGTTTTTCACTTAATTCTTTTTGATCATTATAAAATTTAATAGCCTCTTCTTTAGCTTGCTTAGCATGATTTAAAGCATATGATAACTTTATAGTTTCAGTAGTTCTAGTTACATCATCAATAGTTTTATCAACTTTAAGCATAGATATTCTCTTTTGAATATCTTTTAAATTTTCTTCTCTTCCTTTTAAGATTTCTTCAGCTTTTAATGTATTTCTAAAAAGTCTTGAAGATTTATCTCTTAAATCATTTAATAAATTTTGAAATGAAGTAGCATCTGGACTAGTTTTAAAATATGCATCGCTATTTACTACTTCTTCAATTTTGTCTAAACTACCAGCAATATCTTTACCAAAAACTTCAGCATTAACACCTTCATTAATACTTTGTTGTAATCTTCCTAATTTATTTACTACTTCTTCAAGGCTACCATTACCTATTTCACGAATAAAATTAGATGTATCTTTAATTACAAAACCATTTTCTACAAGTAAAGCCGTAGTTTGTTCAATACTTTTTAATTCTTCATCTGTCATAATTCATTTTCCCTTCTATTATTAGATTATCACAAAATATGATAAAATGCAAGAAAAAAACGCATATAGAGCAACCTCTTTATGCATTTTTCTATTCTTCTTCATTTGTAACTTCAATTACAGTTTTACCATTGTAATTTCCGCACTTAGTACATGCTCTATGAGGTCTTAAAGTTGCACCGCATTTAGAACATTTTGTTAATGCTCCAACTTCTTTCTTTAAATGAGTTCTACGCATTCTTTTTTTTGTCTTACTTGTTCTTCTAAAAGGAACTGCCATGTTTATTCACCACCTTTAAATAATTCATTTAACTTTTCAAATCTTGGATCTAACCCATCATCTTCATTTTTACTATTTAACTCCCAGCCATTGCCTTTCATATTGACACCAGCTGAACCTGTAACCCGAATGGGAACTTCCAATACAATATTTTCCCATAAAAATTCGATTATATCAAGTATATTTTGACTTTTTTCAAAATATTTTTCATCATTTGCATCATTTTCTGTCAAAATTTCATCAATTTTAATAGAAAATGGGTATTTTATAGGTTCATTCGTAATAGCATCACTTAATGTCATATCACCATTTACATCTAAAATTATTTCAATTTCATCTGACAAATTATATTTAATAACACCATTTACATAAACATCTGATAAAGATTTAATACTTGTACTTTTATAAAATTCTTCAGGTATTTTAACTTTTTCATCAATATTTATTGGTAATAAATTCAAATTAATTTTCATGTACTTTTCACCTTCATTAAATAAATATAATCATTATTTAAATTCTTCCACACTTTTGAAGAACTCATATCTATTATAACATAATTATCATCAAAACTTAAGTAAAAAGTATTATTATTTAAATAAATTAAACTATTTATCTCTCCATTTAAATTATATTCAAAAGTATATGTATCTTTAGAAATAGAATAATTTTTTAAAGTATTATTTTCTAAAGTGATAAAGCCATCATTAGAAATACTATAAAATGACATTTGACTTAAATCATAATTAGCAAACTTTTCTAGACTACAAGCATTAAGTTCATCATTTTTCAAATAAAATAAAAATTTATCACTTACATCTACTAGTTCTACATTATCATTTTTTTCATACATAGCTATCATTTTTTTCTTTTTACTTGTCATATCATATTCATAAATACTTTCATCAATAGCATAATATAATTTATTATTCTGAACTAAATATTCATTTGCTTGTTCTACTTTTTCTATCGTATCACTACCATATTTTCTATAGCTTACTTTCTCATTATCACTAATTACCATATAATCATGAGTAAGTTTTACATTATCATATTTATTATAAAACTCATCTAATTCATAGAAATAAAATTCTTTCTTTTTATTATCATATCTAAGTTCATTAACAGCATCCGAATAAAGTACTGCTTTTTTATCAATATTAATCATATCTTTTACTTCATAAAAAGTTTTAACATCTAAATATTTTTCATCATTTTCACTAATACCATAAATTTTATAAATATTATCTTCATCTATTGTAACTCCGATATAGTCATACATTTTGCTATAGTCATCATTTCTTTGCGTATTTTCATCATTTCTATTTTTAATAAACGAAGAAATTTTACCTAAAAGAATAACTACAATTATTATTACAACTACGGAAATAGCACCTATTATTAATTTTTTCCTTTTTTCTGGAAGCATTATAACACCCTCCTAAACATTTTCTCAAGTTCATAATTAGTAAATTTCATAATTGATGGTCTACCATGACAACAATTATATGGGTTATCGCATTTTACTAAATCATCAAGCAATTTTTCCATTTCTTCCATACTTAAATGTTCATTAGCTTTAACACTCATTTTACAACTTACCATCTTAGCTAAACTATCTAAAAACTTATCTTTATTAAAGTTTTTTCCCATTTCAATTACTAAATCAACAATATATTTAAGATTATCTCCTTCATAGTTTTCTTTAAGCCATGTCGGATGACTTTTTATAAGTATAGTATTTATACCAAACTCTTCAATAACAAAACCTAAATTTTCTAAAACATCTTTTCTATCCATAAATATATTATAATCACTTGTAGATAATTCAAATTTCATAGGTACAAGCATATCTGTAAAGCTAATCTTTTCTTCTTTAAACTCTTTAGTAATCATTTCGTAATTTACCCTTTCATGGGCAGCATGTTGGTCTAATATAAACATACCATCTTCATTTTCAGCAATTATATATGTACCATGAACTTGCCCAACCGGATATAATTTTAAACTCTTGAACTCTTCATTTTTAACTACTTCTTCATTCTTTGAGCCAATATCCAAGAATGTTTGCACAATAACTTCTGGTTTTGCATCTATTTCTTCTTTTTTACTTTCATAAACACTTGGTTCTATAAAATTATCTTTAATATCATTATTAGCTTCATCAAGTATAGCATCTGGAACTAACAAATTATTATATAAAACTTTTTTAATAGTTTGATAAATTAAATCTGTTAATTCTTCAGTTTTACTTAGTTTTACCTCTTGTTTAGTGGGATGAATATTTACATCTACAAGTGTTGGATCTGTATAAATATTTAGTACTGTAATTGGATAAAATCCTTCATGTTTATATGTATTATAAGCATCATTTATAGCTCTATTTATATCATTATTTCTAACTATTCTACCATTTATAAATATATTAAAATGATTTCTGTTTTTCTTTAAAATGCTTGGCTTAGATACAAAACCTGTAACTTCAAAATCATCTGAAGCACATTTTATTTCTAACATATTACTAGAAACATTAAGCCCATATATTTCATGAATTGTCTTAAGTAAATTACCACTTCCACTTGATTTTACCACCACTTTATCATTATTTGTTAAAGTAAAGGCAACATCAGGTCTAGATAACGCTAATTTTTCAATAAACTGAGTACAATTATTAAGTTCAGTTACTTCACTTTTTAGATATTTAAGCCTAGCTGGTGTATTATAAAATATATTAGTTACATGAATTTCTGTTCCAATTCTTGCTGGTGCATCCTCAACTTCTAGAGTTTCACCACCCTTTATATGAACGTGTGTTCCAACTTCGCCACTACATGTTATAAGTTCTACTTCAGAAACACTAGCAATACTAGCTAAAGCTTCACCACGAAATCCAAGAGTTTCAATAAAAAATAAATCATCATCTTTATATATTTTACTTGTTGCATGTCTATAAAAAGCTAAACATGCATCTTCTCTATCCATGCCTACACCATTATCAATAACACTTATTTCTTTTAAGCCACCGCTAATTAAATTTACTTTGATGTTAGTTCCTCCGGCATCCAAGGAATTTTCCACAAGTTCTTTTAAAACTGAAGCACATTTTTCAACAACTTCACCAGCTGCTATTTTATTTGCTAAATTTTCACTCATTACTCTAATCTTAGTCATGACTATCACCAATTATTGAAGGCCTTATTTCATAATCACTTGTTGATAAACTAATTAAAGTAGTTTTACTAAATTTAATAAAACCTAAACCTTTTAATACAACATCACTATTTTTAGGTACAATGATATTACATTCTACACTTTCAAGCTCTTTTCTTCTTAAAATTTTTACCTCATTACCAACATAAATAGTAAAATTACTATTTTCTTTAATATTTAATTTTATACCATTAATAGAAAGGTAATGTTTACTTGGAAGCTGATATGAACGAGGATTGATACTACTTTTAGGAATATTTTCTCTATTTATGTTATCCATAAGCCCTGGTGCATCATAAATAGTTATGCCATCAATATTTAGTTTAATTAACTCTTGAGTAGTATTCTGAGAATTACTTACTGTTATATCACTTCCAATTAAGCTATTGATTAAACTACTTTTACCAGCATTTGTAAATCCTGCAAAAATAACTTTTTTATTTTCTAAGCATAAATTTGTTATCGTGCTTATATTAAGCTTCTTTTTACTACTTGTAAGAATTATATCCTCTTTTATTTCATATAAATTCTTAATATTATGAGTTAATTTATTATATTTAATATTCTTAGGTATAATATCAGCTTTAGTAAGTACTATTACCTTTTTACCTTTTATCTTTTTATAATATTTGATTACATTACTATCCAAATTTATAAAATCTGTTAAAAAGAAAACAAAAGCATCTAACTTATTTATTTTTTTTATTAACTCTTCATTATCTATTTTAACTCCCGTATTTGTTAAAACATTATAATTTTTAAGTTTAAAACATCTCTCACATAATTCATTTTTAATATCCGGTGTATAACCAACATCATTTTTATTTTCATTTTGAAGTGTTATTCCACAACCTACACATTTAGTCATAATACACCCCACTTACGAGAATATTCTTTTTAGCTAATTTGTTTAATATTCTTTTTTCTATAAATCTATTTACTCTAGTTGGAAACATTTCATATTTAGCTACTCTGTTTACTAATATGCTAGTAAAACCCATTCTATTGGCACCAAGTATATCAGTTAAAAGTTGATCCCCAATACAAGCTACTTCATCTATCTTAAATTTATATAGAGAAAGTATCTTTTTATATTTAGTTTTTAAAGGCTTTTTACTACTAAATGCAACATCAACATTTAATTTTTCTTTAAATGGTCTAAGTCTATTTTTGCCACTATTAGACACAATAATTACTTTAAAATCTGCTTCTAATCTGGCAATTAATTCTTTAACCTTTTGATCAGGTTCTGTAACTTTATATGGTGCAATAGTATTATCTAAGTCAAATAATAAACATTTAATACCATTTTTCTTTAGTTTTTTATAATTTATTGTATAAATGCTTTGAGCATATATATCAGGTATAAAATAATCAAGCATAGTATCACTCTCTTTTCTTCTAAAATTATACCATATGAAAAGAAAAAAACAAAGAAAAAACCGACAGAAAAGTAATAACGATTAATTTATTCTCCATCAGTTAATTATATTTTATTTATTTATCAATTAATTCAATTTCTTCTTTGGATAAACCAGTTATTTCAACTATTTCATCAACAGGATAGTTTTTTTTAAGTAAATTAATTGCAATTTTAGTCTTTCCTTCAGCAAGCCCTTCAGTCTTTCCTTCAGCAAGAGCTTCTCTACGAACAAGTTCATCTCTGGTATTTCTAACTAACATTTCATCTTCTTCTG
>UMGV01036721.1_pt1 | contig 30478 bp, 37 predicted proteins | sample 1965361 | NCBI WGS metagenome assembly UMGV01 (sample SAMEA4836081, study PRJEB28245) | human gut metagenome | biome: gut microbiome; material: fecal sample | place: Denmark | collected 2008
TCAATCTCGGCGCAATACTGTCTTACGTACACCCAGCTATGCGCCGGGGGATGTTTTTTCTTATTTCCGCTTTCCGAGTACCAACGGCAAGCCGCCGATGAGCACCGCCGCGATCAGGGAGACCGCCGCCTTAAAGGGCCAGATGATCTTGAGGTTTTCCAAAAAGACCACATCCGGCGCAGCTTCTAATTTGACGCGAAAGCCGGGGATGGCGAGACTCATGAACAGATATACCGCGATAAAAATAACAATGGCTAAAATAACGGAAAAGACGATACGTTTTTGTTTCATCCTGTGTCCTCCTCGCAGATGACATACCACTGCTGTTTCTTCTACTATTATACCAAAGGGCAAAAGAATGTCAATTACAAAAGAGTTACACGACAGTAACAGTTGATCTCATAGAATGGAGCGCCGCAGGCCAAACTACGGCAAAGGAGTGATGGTATGATCCCCTGCACCGATACCTGCCGCTGGCAGCGCAGCGGCGAATGCACACTGGATACCTGCGAAAATCCGACCGGTCAGCCCAGCAAGGACCACCCCTGTCTGCATTACCAGCCGGTCATTTGCCCTGGGCCAGCAGCCGCAGTGCCCGGGAAATATTTGCCACCGGCAGCAGCTCCAATCCCGCAGGTGCTTTCAGATCCTTCGCACGATGCGCAGGGATCATACACTGTTTAAAGCCTAAACGCTTTACTTCTGACAGGCGCTGTTCCATGTGAGTGATGCTGCGTATTTCCCCGGAAAGGCCCACCTCCCCTATCGCCGTCATGGTGCTGGGGACGGGCTTGTCCAAATAGCTGGACGCAATGGCTACCACCGCCGCCAGATCCGCTGCCGGCTCGTCCAGCGTCAGGCCGCCGATGATGTTCAGATAGGCGTCGCACTGGCTCACCTTCAGGTTTCCCCGCTTCTCCAGCACCGCCAGCAGCATAGCCGCCCGGTTGTAGTCAAAGCCGTTGCTGCTGCGCAGCGGCCGCGCACCGCTGCACGGCGCCAGCAGCGCCTGCACCTCCGCCAGCACGGGCCGTGCGCCCTCCATCACGCAGGTCACGCACGTTCCGGAGGCATCGGCAGGCCGCCCGGACAGCAGCATCTCCGACGGGTTTTCCACCTCCCGCAGTCCTGTGTCCATCATCTCAAACACGCCGATCTCGTTGGTGGCGCCGAATCGATTCTTCGCCGCCCGCAGGATACGGTACGTCATGTGGCGGTCGCCCTCGAAATACAGCACGCAGTCCACCATATGCTCCAGCACCTTGGGCCCGGCGATGCTGCCCTCCTTGTTGACGTGGCCGATGACGAACACCGTCACCCCCTGCCCTTTCGCCACCTGCATCAGCGTCATGGTGCAGTCCTTCACCTGTCCCACGCCGCCGGCCGGAGAGTCCAACTCCTCGTTATACAGTGTCTGGATGGAGTCCACGATCAGAATATCCGGCTGCTCCTCCTGTACGCATTCCAATACGTCTCCCAGCCGTGTCTCCGACAGAACGAACAGGTTCTCGCTGTCCACGTGCAGCCGCTGGGCGCGGAGCTTCAGCTGGCGGGTGGACTCCTCGCCCGATACATACAGCACCTTGGCGAACTGCCCCAGCTGCTGGCAGATCTGCAGCATCAGCGTGGACTTGCCGATGCCCGGCGCGCCGCCCACCAGCACCAGCGAGCCCTTCACCGCGCCGCCGCCCAGCACACGGTCCAGCTCCCCCATGCCGGTGGAAAAGCGGATCTCTTCGTCCGCCTGCATCTCCGTAATGCAGGACACCTTTACAGGCGTCTTAGAACGGGATATTTTCCCACCCTTTGCTGCACGCTCCGGGGCTTGCTCCACCATGGAGTTCCACGCACCGCACACAGTGCAGCGCCCGGACCACTTGGGGCTTTCGCTGCCGCACTCTGTGCAGAAAAATACCGTTTTTGCCTTCATAGCTCTCCCTCACTCGTACAATATTGCAGATACCCGGCCGCAATGGCCGCCGCGAGCTGCACCTGATATTCCGGCTGCTGCAGGAGTGTCGTCTCCTCTCTGTTGGATAGAAAACCGCACTCCACCAGTACCGCAGGACATTCCGCGTGCTTCATCAGATAAATACTGTCGCTGATGCGCTTGCTCTCCTTAGCGGACACGTTCACCGCATCATTCAAAGCCTGTTGGATGAGGTCCGCCATCTCCTGCCCGCCGGCTGCACCGTTGTAAAACGACTGCGCGCCCCGCACCAATGGATATCCCGGCAGACAATTCTGGTGGATGCTGATGAGCCGCGCCCCAGCGCAGCCATTCACCAGCGCCACCCGGTTTCTTGTGTCGCTGACCTTCTGCTGCCGCAGCGTCTCGTCCTCCGGGCCGCACAGGGATGCCTCGCCTGTCCGGGTCAGCATCACCGGTTGTCCGAAAAAGGAAAATATCTCCGCCAGACGCTGTGTGATGGCCAGGTTGATACCGCTCTCCGCCACGCCGCTGTCCGATACAGCGCCACCATCAGCGCCGCCGTGTCCCGCGTCCAGCACTACAACAGGCTGCACCTGCGCCGTCCCTACAGCGGCAGCGGCCTGTCTCTCCTGCAAAAGCAGAAAGACCACGCCTATTGCTGCCAATGTCAGCGTCCACACCGCCAAACGCCGTTTCCGCAGTACCACCAATACCACGCACATCCCCTCCCTTATCAGGAGGATATGCCTTTTTCCTGTATTGTAGCACACCGCCGCGCAAATGGAAACGCTTTTTTCCGCACCGCAGCTACCGCCGGCTCATAGACTGTATTGAGCCGTCGACGCGGCTGTATATAACGCGAGAAAAAGGAGGAATTTCTCTTGTATACCGAGAGAACCAACGATACGACCATGCCCACCCGCGAGGAGGTCGCCGCCGTATGCCGCGAGGGCACAGGCCGGCTTCCCGCCTGCGGCGCGCTGTCCTTCCCCTATGTGGCTATGCAGGGCAGCGCACCCATGCGCTATGATGATCAGGAGGCGCTGCGCCAGGGCACGCTCTTTCCCGGCCTGGATCTGCCGTTCCACAAGGAGCTGCGCTCCCGCTTCCCCCAGGTGGACGGCCCGCTGCTGGAGCTGATGGCGCTGGACTTCGCCATTGACGAGCTGGGTCTGTACCTGACCACCCATTCCGACGACAAAGAGGCCCTGGAGCTGTACTGGTCCTACATCCGGCTGGGCCAGGAGGGCCAGCAGCGTTACCGCGAAAAGTGCGGCCCGCTGCTGCAAACGGACATCACGCCGGGCAGCTATACATGGCTGAACGACCCGTGGCCGTGGGATCTGAAGGGGGAATAAACTATGTTCGTATATGAGAAGAAGCTGCAATATCCGGTGAAGATCAAGAACCCCAACCCCAAGCTGGCTGCCGCCATCATTTCGCAATACGGCGGCCCGCACGGCGAGCTGGGCGCATCCCTGCGCTACCTGAGCCAGCGCTACTCCATGCCCTACGCCGAGCTGAAGGGCCTGCTTACCGACATCGGCACAGAGGAGCTGGGTCATCTTGAAATGGTGGGCACCATCGTCCATCAGCTCACCCGCAACCTGTCGGAGGACGACATCAAAACCGCCGGCTTTGACACCTACTTCGTGGATCACACCACCGGTGTCTATCCCACCGCCGCCTCCGGCTTCCCCTGGTCAGCCGGTTCGATCTCCGTCTCCGGCGACATGATCGCCGACCTGACAGAGGATCTGGCCGCCGAGCAGAAAGCCCGTCTGACCTACGACAACATCCTGCGCCTCAGCAACGACCCGGATGTCAACGACGCCATCAAGTTCCTGCGTGCCCGTGAGGTCGTCCACTTCCAGCGCTTCGGCGAAGGATTGCGTCTCGCCAAGGATCGCCTGAATGAGAAGAACGTCTACTTCATGAATCCATCCTTTGATAAGTGACCTGCAAAAGAACACGCCACGGGAGCGAACGCTTCCGCGGCGTGTTCTTACAGCCGTTCATTCAAAATCAAAAATCGCCTTCTGTTCCAGCAGCGGCCCGAACTCGTCCTTCCACCGGTGGTGCATGGCAGATTCGTCATACGCCGCCAGCGCATCCCGCGCCATCTCCAGCACGATCAGCACGTCATACCGGTTGGACCGGTCCACACAGTTTGGGAATACCTCCGCTCCCGTCACACCGGGTATTTCCGCCGCCGCAGAGAATATCTCCCTGACGCGGGGCAGCAGCTCCGCCCGCCGCGAATAGGCATCTGCCGTATACTTTGCCAAAATACAGTGCTTCACTGCCGCACCTCACAGCCCGATGTAGGGCAGCACCAGCGAGATCGTCATCACAATGGCCAGCAGCAGGGCTATGCCCATGGCCATATATCTTACCCATTTCGGTCTCATACAGTCTCCTCCTTCGGCACGATGCGCCGTATCATTTTTTCCACCTTGCGCCGGGGCTGCATGACCTCGTGCCCGCAGCCCAGACAACGCAGCTTGATGTCCATGCCCACCCGCAGCACCTGCCAGCGCTTGCTGCCGCAGGGATGTTCTTTTTTCAGCTCTAAAATATCGTTCAGGTTCAGCTCCATTACGCACCTCCCTTGATGTCGTCCCAGTACCGTTTAGCCGCCTGCTCCGTCTTATTCGGCCCGTACTCATAATACCGCTTATCTCCCAGTGTTTCCGGCAGATACCGCTGCTTTACATAGTGGTTTGGGTAGACGTGGGGGTACTTATAGGCCGCCGCCTTTTCCGCACCGGCACTATCGGCGTGAACGTTCTTCAGATGCCGTGGGATGTCCCCCACCGCGCCGTGCCGGATGTCCTCCATAGCAGCGATAATGGCGTTGTGCGCGCTGTTGGATTTCGGCGCGGTGGCCAGCAATACTGCCGCCTCCGCCAGAGGCAGACGTGCCTCCGGCAGTCCGATCTGCAGCGCCGCATCCACGCAGGCCTTCGCCACCACGATGGCCTGCGGATACGCCAGCCCGATGTCCTCCGCCGCGATGACCAGCAGCCGCCTGCACGGCGACAGCAAATCGCCCGCCACCAGCAGCCGTCCCAAATAATACACCGCCGCATCCGGGTCAGAGCCCCGGATAGATTTTTGCAGTGCCGACAGTAGGTCAAAGTGGTCGTCGCCCTCCCGATCATAGCGCATGGCGCTGTGCTGACTAAGCTGTAAAGCATCATTACTTGTCACATATAGTCCGCCGTCTTTCGGCTTTGCCGACCGGTACAGCAGCTCCACCGCGTTGACCGCCTTGCGCACATCGCCGCCGCAGCCCGCCGCTACCGTTTTAGGCACGTCCTCCGCCCACGCGAAGGGCAGCTGACTTCTCTCCTGCTCGATCCGCAGGGCACGCTCCACGGCGGGGATGGTCTCCTCCACCGTCAGCGGTTTGAATTCAAACACCGTGCAGCGGGACAGCAGCGCGTTGTAGATATAAAAATAAGGGTTCTCCGTGGTGGATGCGATCAGCGTGATCTTTCCGTTTTCCAGGAACTCCAGCAGGCTTTGCTGCTGCTTCTTGTTGAAGTACTGGATCTCATCCAGATACAGCAGCACACCCTTGGGCGCCAGCATGGTGTCCACATCGCCGATGATATTCTTCACATCCTGCAGGGACGCCGTGGTGGCGTTCAGATAGTACAGCGTTTTCTCCGCCCGCTTGGCAATAATGTTGGCCACGGTGGTCTTTCCCGTGCCGGACGGCCCGTAGAAGATCAGGTTCGTGTCCGTTCCGTTCTCGATGAGCCGCCGCAGCAGCGCACCCTCCCCCAGCAGATGGCGCTGCCCGCATACCTCGTCCAATGTCTGTGGCCGTATCTCGTCTGCCAGTGGCCGCATAGCAGCACCTCCCTCGCGTTTTCACTGCAAATGGCATTATACCACCGATTGCCTTTTTCTGCAACATCTGTTACAATAGCCGTGAGGTGATGCTGTATGAAGTCAAAGGAGCAGGTATCCGCCATCATTGCGGCCCTGAAAGAGCTGTACCCTGACGCCCTGTGCTCTTTGGATTACGGAAAGGACTACGAGCTGCTGTTCTCCGTCCGCCTGGCGGCCCAGTGTACCGACGCCCGCGTAAATATGGTCACGCCCGCCCTGTTTGCCCGCTATCCCACGCTGGAGGCCTTCGCCGCCGCCGATGTGGACGAGGTGGGTACATACGTCCAGTCCTGCGGCTTCTGGCGCGCCAAGGCCCGCGACATCGTGGCCTCCGCCCGGATGCTGCAGGAACGCTTCGGCGGCAAAGTGCCGGATAATATGGACGATCTTCTCTCCCTGCCCGGCGTAGGCCGCAAGACCGCCAACCTGATCCTGGGCGACATCTACGGCAAGGACGGCTACGTCTGCGATACCCACTGCATCCGCATCACAGGCCGTTTGGGCCTGACCGACGGCAGCAAAGACCCGCTGAAGGTGGAGCAGCAGCTTCGCCGCATCCTGCCGCCGGAAGAGGCCAACAACTTCTGCCACCGCATGGTGCTCCATGGCCGCGCCCTGTGCATGGCCCGCAAGCCCAGCTGCGATGAATGTCCCCTGCGTCCCTTGTGCGACTACGGCAGCGGCCCGAACAATATATGACCATAGCCAAGAGCGCCCGGAATGATTTCCGGGCGCTCTTTCTCTGTACTGCAATGCCTGACAGCTGATATTACTTTACACGTTTGACCATGCGGTCCGCCAGCTCCATCAGGAAGCCGCTGTCCGCCCAGTCCACGATAGCGGCCTTGGCTTTGGCCGTGTAGTCCTCCACCGTCTGCTGGCAGGCTGTCAGGCCCTTTACGTCCACGAACGTGACCTTGCCCTCCTCCCTGTCCGAGCCGATAGGCTTGCCGAACACGGCCTCGTTTCCCTCTACATCCAGAATGTCATCCCGGATCTGGAATGCCAGGCCGAGGTTATCACCAAACGCACGAGCCTGACAGCGCTTCTCTTCGCCCATACCGGCGGCCACGCAGCCCAGCTCCGCCGCGCCGGAGATCATAGCGCAGGTCTTGAGCCGGTTCAGGAGCGTCAGCCCCTCCGCGTTCTCCACGTTATACACCGTGTCCAGCACCTGTCCGCCCACCATACCGTCTACACCGGCGGCCTTGGCCAGCACCTCCACCGCCGCGATACGACTCTCGGCGGACAGACCCTCCGCCTGGGCGATAAGCCGGAATGCCTCCGGCTGCATGGCATCGCCGGCCAGCAAGGCCATCGTCTCGCCGTACACCTTGTGGTTGGTGGGCTTGCCCCGGCGCAGGTCGTCATCGTCCATGCAGGGCAGATCGTCGTGGATCAGGGAGTAGTTATGTACCAGCTCCAGCGCACAGGCATAGGGCAGCGCCAAGCGCCAGTCGATGCCGCCCAGCCTGGCAAATTCCAGCGTCAGCACCGGGCGGATACGCTTGCCGCCCGCCAGCAGGCTATACCGAATGGCCTCGTACAGCCGCCCGTAGGGCGCGCTGCCGGTAAACAGGCCGCTCAGGTAGTCCTCCACCGCCAGCCGATATGCCTCATATCTTCTTTCGTAATCCATCTGTCAATCCTCCGCTGTAAAATCGCTCTCCACAGGCGCGCCGTCCGCGCCCTTGGCCAGCTTGACCACCTTCTGCTCCGCAGCGTCCAGCTCCTTGCGGCACTGGCTCACCAGCTTTGCGCCCTCCTCGAACAGCGCCAAACTTTCGCTCAGCGGCGCGTCGCCCCGCTCCAGCTGGGCCACCAGCGCTTCCAGCCGGGCCATATTCTCCTCAAACGTCTTTTTTGCCGCCATCGCGTTATTCCTCCTTTGTTTCCGCCACATCGCATACCAGCTGTCCCTGGGCCAGCCGCACGCGGATGCGCTCTCCTGCCGCCGTCTGTGCCGCCGAACGCAGCACTGTTCCGTCCTCTGTCTGCGCCAACGCATAGCCCCGGCCCAGCACCCGCAGGGGACTCAGCGCGTCCAGCGATGCCGCCAGCGCCGCGAACCGGCCGCTCTCCCGGTCTGTCACCGCCCGCATGGCGGCGGCCAGCCTGTGCTGTAAATGATCCAGCTGCATCCCCTTGTCGGCGATCAGTGCCGAGGGATCGGTCAGCACCCGCTTCTGTGCCAGGCTGTCCAGCCGCTCTTGAGATGCTTTGAGCTGCCGCGTTACGCCCCGGGCCATGCGGCTGTCCGCGCCGTCCAGCCAGCGCAGCAGCTCCATCCGGTCCGGCACGGCGATCTCCGCCGCGTTGGAGGGTGTGGATGCCCGCCGGTCCGCCACAAAATCGCTGATAGCCACATCCGGCTCATGTCCCACAGCGGAGATGACCGGTATCTCTGAGTCATAGATGGCCCGTGCCACCCGCTCGTCGTTAAAAGCCCACAGATCCTCCAGCGAACCGCCGCCACGCCCAGTGATCAGTACATCCGCCAGTCGGTGTCGGTTGGCGTAGCGTATCGCCCCGGCGATCTCCGCCGGCGCCTCCGTGCCCTGCACCCGTACCGGCAGCAGCAGCACCTTGGCAATGGGATACCTGCGCCGCAGAATGCGTATCATGTCGTGCACCGCCGCACCCGCCGGAGAGGTCACGATGGCGATGCGCTGAGGATACGGCGGCAGCGGCTTCTTGTGTGCCTCGTCAAACAGCCCCTCCAGCCGCAGCTTTTCCTTCAGCTGCTCGTAGGCCACGCTCAGGTCGCCCACTCCATCCGGCGACAGCCCGGTGCAGTAAAGCTGGTATGCGCCGTCTCTCGGATAGACGCTGATACGCCCCGACGCAATGACCTGCATCCCGTTCTCCGGCCGAAACCGCAGCTTCATGGCACTGCCCTTGAACAGCACACATTTCACCGCACACTGGCTGTCCTTCAGCGTAAAGTAGTGATGCCCGGAGGGATACACCTTATAGTTGGAGATCTCGCCCCGAAGCAGGAGATCCGTCAGCGGCGGCACGTTGTCCAACAAGTCCTTGATAAATTGGTTCAGCTCGGAAACGGTAAAAATATACCTCTCCGCCATAGACATCCTCCCTTCTCAGACTACCTGAAAAGGCAGAGCGCAAGCTCTGCCTTTCCTATTTACTCTTTTACGGTCTTGCCCTCGCCCCGGGCAAAGCTGCCCAAAATGCCGTTGATGAACTTGACAACCTCCGGCGTTTCGTAGCGCTTGGCGATCTGCACCGCCTCGTTGATGGCCACGCCCTCCGGGATGTCCGCCATGTAGAGGATCTCGAACATGGCCACCCGCATGATGGCCGACGCCACCAGTGAGATGCGTTCAAAGCGCCAGCCCTGGGCGTACTTTTCAATATCGCCGTCCAGCTCCGCGGCGTGCTCCGCCACACCGGACACCAGCCGGCGGATGTACGCCATCTGCTTGGCGTTGGGCATTTCCTCGTACAGCGCGTCCTCACCGGCCAGTGCCGCGAAGCGCTCCGCGCTCAGCTGCCGATCCAAAAACTCCTCCACCGGCATATCGGCAAAACTCAATTCATAGGCGAGATGCATGGCAATCTCGCGGGCGGTGCTGCGTGTCATAATCGTATAGTCCTTTTCTCTCTTCTCTCTTGTGTCGCTTCAGTTGAAGCTGATGCCGCCCACGTGGACGTTCACCGCCGCCACCTTAAAGCCTGTCATTCCCTCCAGCGCGGCGTGTACGGCCTTCTGTACCTTCTTTGCCGCCTCGCCGATGGCGCTGCCGTAGCGCACCGCGATGAACAGGTTCACCACGATGTTCTCTCCGTCCAGCTCCACCTTCACGCCCTTGGAGGTCATCTTCTTGCCGCCCATCAGGTCGGACACGTTGGCGCTCATCAGCGCGCTGACGCCCTCCGTCTCCAGCGCAGCATTGCTGGCAATGGATGCCAGCACGTCCTCAGAGATCTGGATGGTGCCTGCCTCCTCCTGGTGGATCATGTATTCCTTGCTATCAGCCATGGCCGTTACACTCCTCGCAGTTGTCATTGGTAACGCGAATTACTTCGTCAGCCATAGATTATACCATTTTTCAGCGTGGAATACAACACTTATTTTGTGCCGCCCGCCTCCATGATCTTGATCTGCCCGGCGGTATAGTCTGTCTCCGCGATGACAATGTCCTTGATCCGCGCCACATCGGCCGCCTCCAGCTCCGTCGGCGACGACACCACCACGCTGACGGAGTCCGCTCCCATGAACGCCACACAGTCGGTGTAGCCCTTGGCCACCACCAGATTTTCGATCTGTGACTCCGCCACAGTGTATCCTGCCAGCACCTGCAGTGTCTCCGCCGCCTCATTCAGCACATCCTCTGAGGCGTTCTCATCCTGCTTTGCCTCCTCCAGCATACTGATGGCCGTATCCCGTGCCTGCTTGCGGCTGAGCCGTGCCGTGGAGAAGTAATCCTCCCCACTTGCTGACGTCTCCGCCTCCGCGTCCACTGTCTCACCGTTCACCAGTGTGGACTGCCCCAGGATCTTCGGCGTGTCCGACACATCCCCCGCATAGCGCCAGTTCAGATACACCGATGTCCCCACCAGCACCAGTACCGCCGCCACCACGGCCCGCCGCTTCCATACCTGCTTCATGTTGCTTCGTCCTCCCATATAGCTAATTTTTCCACTTGACCACCGAAATTTTGTCGCTGCTCAGTCCCGTCAGCACCGACACCGCGTCCACCACCGTCAGCCGCACCCGGCTGTCGCCTGCCCCCTGGCAGACCACCACTGCGCCCTGATAGACCGGGTACATCCGCCGGGTGACCACCACCTCCTGCCTGCCGCTGCCCCGGTTCACGGTCAGCACCTGCCGCTCCTGCCGCACATCGCCGCCGCTGCCCTGTGACGCGCTGCTGTCCTCCGCCAGCGCCAGCGTCTCGCCGCTGTGCAGCGTCAGCATCACCTTCACCCGGCCCACGCCGTCGATGGCGCCGATGACCTCCGCCATGCGCCGCTCCGTCTCCGCCAGGGAGAAACCCTCCTCCCCGGCAGACGTTTCCTCCGTCTTGTCGGTCTTTGCGCCGGAGGGCAGCAGCATCAGCACCATGCCCGCCAGCACCACCAGCGCCGGCAGCCGGTATTTTTGCAGCAGCGTCTTTACCTTTTCCACCTTCATCCGTTCACCTCGACCTCCGGTCCAGCCCAATGCTGCCCGCTTTCTCCAATGTCCAGCTCCGCGGCCATCCAGGCCGCCAGCGCCGGGTCGCGGCTGACGTTCAGCGTCACGCTGGACGGGTATGGCACGCCGTCCCGCACCTCTGTCTCCACCTGCGCCGTGCAGTCCAGCCCCAGCTCCGCGCCCTTGCTGGCAATATATGCAGCCGTTTTTTCTTCTATGAGTGCTGTCAGCTCCTGTGACGCCGTCTGCTGGTATTCCTCCGTCAGCGCCTCGATCTGCCGCTCATAGTCGTCATAGGACAACGCGAACGTCCCCATATCCAGATCCACCACCGGCCGCAGGATCACCAGCAGCAGTGCCACGCCCCCGGCAGCCCGGGCCGCCGGCCTCCACCGCCCTTTGGGCAGCAGCGCATACAGCACCGACAGCACCACCCCAGCGGCAATGATGCCCATCAGCCAGCTTCTCAATGTATCCCAGATCATGTTACCACCACCGATACGGAAGATGTGATAGAGATGAGCAGCAGCAGCGCGCAGCTCCCTGTCATGCCCAGCATCAGGCCGAAGGCCGAGCCCAGCGCGTCGATCAGCTCCTCCAGCGGCCCGGCTGTCATCGTCCCGGCCAAAAAGGCCGCCAGCTTATACAGCAGATACTGCACCGCTATGGTCAGAAACGGTGTCAGGCAGATAGCCAGCACCGCCAGCATCCCGAACACGCCCACGGCGCTTTTCAGCATCCCCGCACCGGCCAGCACCGTCCCGGTGGCATCGGAGATGATAGACCCCACCACCGGCACGGCAGCGGAGATCGCGGAGCGTGTCATCTGCATGGTCAGCGCATCGGCGGCGCTGCTGGCCGCCCCGGTCAGCGTCAGAAATCCGGTGAACAGCAGCATCACGCCGGTCAGCGCCCATGTGACGCCCTTTCGGATGCCGACGCCGATCTTTTTCAGGCTGTGGCCCGGGATCATGGCGTCCGCCGCGGCGGCCACGATACAGCCGTACAGCAGCGGCAGCAGCACCTTCCGGATGACGCTGAGCAGCAGGTTGGTGAAAAACACGGTGGCCACCTGCTTCGCCCCCGCCGATACCATACCGCCGCTGGCCGCCACTGCCGCCGACAGCGTGGGCAGCAGTGCCTTGGCAAATATGTCCAGCTCCTCCAGCGTTTCCACGCCCAGTCCCATCAGCTGCTTGAAATCCCCTGCGGCCGTCAGCGTGATGGCCATCGCACCCGCCATAGACACATACCGCGGCACGGACGGCTGCTCCGCCGCCGCAAAAAAACTCTCCGCCACGCTGCACAGCAGCACCACCCCCAGCAGCACCACCGCACCGGACAGCCGCTGGTGCAGTGCCTGGGCCACATAGTCCTGTGCCGCTGTCCACAGTCCCCGCAGCCCCTTCCACAGGGACTGCTCCGGTGCGTCGCCCACGTCTGCCATCAGCTGCGCTGCCTCCGGCGGCACGGCCTCCGATACCTCCGCCGGGATCAGACTGTCCGCCGCCGCTCTCTCTATACACAGCGCCGCCAGCACCACCGCCAGCAGCCACACCGTTTTTCTCCTCATAGCAGCGAACGAAGCAGCTCCCACGCCGCCTGAAACAGCGGCAAAGACACCCATATGGCCGCCGCCGCGCCCGCCGTCTCCAATACTGACGCCACCGCGCTCTCCCCGGCGTCCCGGCACAGATCCGAGCCTGTCCGGCTCACCAGCGCGATGCCCACCGTCTTGACCAGCGGTGTGAACAGCTGCAAGGGCAGGTCTCCCCATCCGGCGGCCTCCTCCAAAAAATCCCGCAGCGCGCCCAGCGGTTCCAGCAGCAGTGCCAGCCCCGCGCCGCACACCGCCAACGCCAACAGCAATCCCATGTCTGGCCCGGTGCGCTTCAGCACCACCGCCAGCAGCGCCCCCACAAGGCACAGCGCCGCCAATCGCAGTACCAGCTCCATACGTCACAGGGAAAACAGCGTTTTCACCAGGTCGAACAGGTCGCTGATCTGCTGTACCAGCATCATCAGCACCACGATAAGCCCCGCCAGCGTGGTCATCATAGCCTGTTCTTCCCGTCCGCTGCGAACCAGCAGCAGGTTCAGCACCGCCACCAATATGCCGATGGCCGCTATCTTGAAGATCAGATCAACATCCATTTCCTTCCCTCACAGCAGTAAAATGATCAGCAGGCAGGCCGCCGACAGCACCGCCGTCCCGGTCACACGCCCCTGCTGCCTGTCCGCCTTTTCCCGACGCTGGCACAGCTCGGTCAGTTCCTCCCGGGCGCTTTGCAGCGCCCCCACCAGCCGTTCCACGTCGCCATGCAGCTCCACCCGGCGCAGTATCGTCCCTTCGTCACCCGGCAAATCAGAAAAAGCATTTTCCCATAATCTATGTAAAGGCATATTACTTTTCAATGATCTTACGATTTTTTCAAAATACGGCCCGCAATTCGGCCGCTGGGTCAGCGTCTGAAAGATCTGCGGAAGCGGCATCTGCTGCCACCGGATGGCCGTTTCCATGTACCCCAGCGCACCCACCAGTGACCACAGCACCCCTCTCTGCCGCCGCCTGCGCCGATACCAGAGCCACAGCACATATACCGCGCCCGCCAGTATCAGCCCGCCGCCTGTCAGCTTGGCCGTCACAGCGGCCGCACCTGATAGCGCCGCTGCCCCGCCTCCACGGAGATGGTGATGAGCCGCCGGAACACCTGTGACGCGGCCAGCACCGGATATAGCGGCTTCCGCCGCAGCTCCTCTTCATCCAGCGCATGAATGGTAGCCAGCAGCGCCACTCCGCAGTTGGCTGCCGCTGCCATAGCCGTCAGATCCTCCGCCGTCGTGATCTCATCCACGGCGATGACCTGCGGATTGGCGGAGCGCATCAGCATAGGAATGCCCAGCGTCTTGGGACAGCTGTCCAGCACGTCCGTGTGAAATCCCACATCCAGCTGCGGTACGCCCCGGTACATCCCCGCCAGCTCGCCCCGCTCGTCCACGATGCCCACACGCAGCGGCGCTCGCTCCTCGCTGCCGTTGGACAACGCTGCCACCATCTCCCGCAGCAGTGTGGTCTTGCCCGCCCCCGGCGGTGCGGCGATCAGCGTGCTCTGAAACGATTCCCCCTCCGGCAGCAGCTGGGTCATATCCCGGCACAGCCCTGCTGCCTGACGGCTGATGCGTACCGAGGCCGACGAGATGTCCCGCAGGTTCACGCCCACGCCATCCCGCAGCACCACCGTACCGCACAGCCCTACACGAAAGCCGCCCCGGCCCACCAGATACCCTTTTCCCATGGACTCGGACGCGGCGTAGCGTGAGTATCCCGTCACCGTGTCGCACAGCTGCTCCAGATCCGACTGGGTCACGCTCTGCCGGGGCAGCTCATCACTGACGAACAGCTCCCCCTCCGTCGTCACCAGCGTCATAGGCCGCCCGGCCCGCAGGCGGAATTCCTCCGCCTGTGCCTTGCGAAAGTCCGGCACGCGCCGGGCCGCCTGCTGCCACCTGGCAGGCAGCAGCTCCGCCGCCTGCTCATATCGTCCGATGGCGTAGCTCATCTCCATGATCAGCCGCCTCCCTTCCTGTCAGCCTACACTATGACAGCTCGTCCCGGATTAGAACCGCGGACGCAAAAACACCCCGCACCGTATCGGCGCGGAGTGTTTCTTCGCCTATTTCCTATTTCTCGCATAGTGCCTGGATGATCTTGGCGTACAGCGCCTCCGGCTCTTTCTGAAAGCGCTTGGCCAGCGTGTCCGCGCTGTCCTTATCCGCCACCATCAGCTCCAGCCGCATCAGGCTGTCCACATCGTCGCGCAGCGCCAGCGTCACGGTGAACGTCCCGTTCTCCCGCTCCGTCACATGGCTCTGCACCTGGGCGCGCCGCAGCGCCGCCTTGTTGTACGCGGCAATATTCCTGTCTGACCGCTGCCGCACGGAATAGGGCAGACTGCTCTCGCAGATGGCGCTGTTCCGCTTTCCCTTCTCCGTGATGAGATACCGTCCGTCCTCTGTCAGGCGCAGATGCTCCGTCTTGACCAGGTCGTTCAGGCACTCGGCGTAGTCGAAATAGTCGATCCCGTCGTCACACATGGTCAGGTCCTGCATGGCCGCGCCGTCCGCCGGCTCGCTGAGCCGTGCGGCGATATACAGAATGAGAAACTTGATCTCCAGCTTGTCCCGGATGAAACCGACCTCCATGCTACCCGCCTCCTTTTCGCTGTTTCTCGTAATAGTATACCAAATCCCTGTCTTTTTGTAAAGGAAAAAGCCGTGCGGCCCTTGGTCGCACGGCTTTCCGTCTGTTCTCTCAGTGGCAGGCGCAATAACTCTTGGTGGCGTTGTAGTCGCAGGGTGTCTCCACCGAATTGGGCGGGAAGAACTCGTTGATGGGGAACGCCACGCTGCGGAACAGCCCGCAGGGGTCCTCCTGGCTGTCGCAGCTGCACTCGCACTGGGGCACGCAGTAGTCGTACACCGGGATCAGCAGCTGGGTGTCCCGCTCCAGCCGCACCAGCGTAAACTGCCCCAGCGTCACGTAGATGCGCCGCGTCAGCGCCCCATCGTCGAACACCAGTTCGCCGTTGAAGCTCTGGGCTACGAAGGACGGGATCTCCGCCAGGCAGCCACGCTCCCCCGCAGAGGGCAGCGGGATCTCCGCCACCCGGGTGCTGAGTACGATAGGATCGACCGCCTCCACCACCGCAACAGGCAGATTGGTGCGCATACGTCCCGGTACATCCAGCTCATCCAGCACCGTGTCGGAGGAGAATATCTTGGCGTTCCCTTCGCTGCCGAACAGAATGCACCGCTTGTCGAACACGCATAGACCCTCCACCTCAGTGTACCGCGGCGTCCCGGTGCAGACCTGCAGCGTCACCCGGTAGTAGAACCGCATATCCACGGAGTAGAACCCCCGGTTGAAGGACACCGGCTCTACATCGGTGTAAACATACAGCAGCTCCGCCGTGCCGCCCTTGAGCATCTGGGAGCTGTTCAGCACCTCCTGGGCCGCCGCCGTGGGATAGAACCGCAGATCCTCTACGCAGTCCTTATCCCGGCAGGAGTCAAATATCTTTCGTGTATGGATGCACACGGATTCCCGGACGCTGTTCAAGTCGCAGACCGGCCCCGGCATAGTATTTTCAGGCATTGTATGACCTCCCAATAAGTAGTGAAAGATGGCCTCTTTCACTCCAGTCTATGCCCGAACCGAAAAAGGGTGCGGCGAAACCCCGCCGCACCCCTGCGCTTCTATTTCTTTTTCAGCACCACGTTCTCCTGGCCCAGCCACTCCCGGCATTCCTGCAAAAACGCCGGATGGGGCAAGCACTTCCCGCCCCACAGCTTTCCTGTGTCCGCAATGCGTATCTTCAGCGGTGTCTCTCCCTCAAACATGGTGGACACCAGCTGCAGATGCCGGAACGCACGGCTGTCCAGACTGGGTACGCGGAGATACAGCACCATGCCCTCATCCACACCCTTTTTGACGCCGGGAATACCGCCCACCTTGTCGGCATCCTCCAACGGATACAGCTCGTCGCACAGGATCTGCGGCGGCTTCTCGTCCCGCGCGGAGATGCGTCCCCGCACCACCACCGCCAGGTTGGGCAGTATATAGCTCCCGCACCGGTCTATGACCTTCTGGAAGCACAGCAGCTCAATGGATGATGTCTCGTCCTCCAGCATCACATAGGCCATCAGCGTGTTGGTCTTGGTGGTCCGCGTCCTGCTGGAGGTCACGATACCCGCCACCGTCACCACCTGTCCGTCGGCGAAGCGGCTGGCACCCTCCTCTCCGGCAAAGTCCTCGGTGATCTCGCCGATGGACACCGCGCCCAGCCGCTTGGCCGCCGCCCGGTAATCCCCCATAGGGTGTCCGGACAGGTACAGTCCCGTGGTCTCCCGCTCCATCTGCATCCGTTCCACCGCGGTGAATTCCGGCACATCCGGCAGCTCCACCCGGGAGGCCGCCTCCGGCGACGAGGTGTTCATACCGAAGAAGTCCAGCTGTCCCTCCACATTCCGCCGCCGTACCGAGCCGATGGCGTCCAGCACCTTTTCGAACGCCGCCACCAACTGGGAACGCCGCGCGCCTAAATCGTCAAACGCGCCGCTGCGGATCAGGTTCTCCACCGCCCGCTTATTCATATCGGTGCAGTCGTACATCCGCTCGCAGAAATCCTGGAAGGACTTGAACGCGCCGCCCTTTTCCCGCTCCCGCACCATGGCCTGGATGAACCCGCGCCCGATGTTCTTGATAGCCACCAGACCGAACCGGATGCCATTCTCCTCGACGGTGAACCGATCGCTGGAACGGTTCACATCCGGCGGCAGCAGCTCGATGCCGCAGTCGCGGCACTCGCCGATGTAGCCCGCCACCTTGTCGGAGTTATCCAGCACGCTGGTCAGCAGCGCCGCCATATACTCCTTGGTGTAGTGGCACTTGAAATACGCCGTCTGATAGGCCACCACCGCATAGCTGACGGCGTGGGCCTTGTTAAAGGCATAGTTGGCAAAGTCGTAGATCTCGTCATAGATCCCCTGGGCCGTGGCCTCGTCGATGCCGTTGGCGATACATCCGGCGATGCCCCTCTCCTTGTCGCCGTAGACAAAGGCCTGCCGCTCCTTTTCGATCTCCTTGGCCTTTTTCTTGCTGATGGCCCGGCGCACCATGTCCGCCTGGCCCAGGGAAAAGCCGCCCAGCTCCTGAAAAATGCGGATGACCTGCTCCTGATACACGATGCAGCCATAGGTCACAGACAGAATAGGGATCAGCTTCGGGTGCTTGTATGTCACCAGCTTCGGATCGTGCTTGCAGGCGATAAACCGTGGGATGGACTCCATTGGGCCGGGCCGGTACAGGGCTATCACGGCGGTGATGTCCTCAATACTCTGGGGCTTCAGCCCCACGCACACCCCGGTCATACCGGTGGACTCGATCTGGAACACGCCCGCCGTCTGCCCACGGGAGATCATCTCGTAGGTCTCCGGATCGTCGTCGGGAATGTCCGCCAGTGTAAAGTCCGGCTGGTGCTGCTGCACCAGCTTCATGGCGTCATCCAGCACCGTCAGGTTGCGCAGGCCCAGGAAGTCCATTTTCAGCAGACCCAGTTCCTCCAGCGTGGTCATGACGTATTGGCATATCAGCGCGTCGTCGTTCCTCGCCAGCGGCACGTACTCGTACACCGGCCGCTTGGTGATGACCACGCCCGCCGCGTGGGTGGACGCATGGCGGGGCATTCCCTCCAGCGCCATAGCGGTGTCGATGAGCTTCTTTACCCGGGGATCGTCCCGGTACATATCCGCCAGCGGCTTGCTCAGCTTCAGCGCATCCTGCAAGGTGATGTGCAGCGCCCCCGGCCCGGCAGGCACCTGCTTGGCCACCTGATCCACCTCGGCGTAGGTCATGTTCAGTGCCCGGCCCACGTCGCGTATGGCGGCACGGGCAGCCATCGTGCCGAACGTCACGATCTGCGCCACATGGTCGTCGCCGTACTTCCGCCGGACGTAGTCCACCACCTCGCCCCGCCGGGTGTCGCCAAAGTCCATGTCTATATCGGGCATGGACACACGCTCCGGGTTCAGGAAGCGCTCGAAGTACAGGTCGTATTTCATGGGATCGATGTCGGTGATGTCCAGGCAGTAGGACACCATCGACCCGGCGGCGCTGCCGCGCCCCGGCCCGACGGGAATATCCACGCTCTTGGCGTAGCGCACGAAGTCCGACACGATGAGAAAATAGTCCGTAAAGCCCATCTTCTCGATCATGTTCAGCTCATAATCCAGCTGCTTGCGGTATTCCGGCTTTCTGTCGCCGTACCGCCGCGCGAAGCCCTGCTCGCACAGCTCCCGCAGGTAGGTGGGCGAGTCGTACCCCTCCGGCAGCTTGAATTCCGGCAGGTGGTACTTCCCGAAGGTGAATTCCATCCGGCAGCGGTCAGCGATACGCTGGGTGTTGGCCACCGCGTCGGGATAGGCGGAGAACAGCTCCTCCATCTCCTCCGTGGAGCGGAGGTAGAAATTCCGCGGCTCATACCGCATACGGTTCTCGTCGTCCACCGTCTTGCCCGTCTGGATGCACAGCAGCACGTCGTGGCTCTCCGCGTCCTCTTTCCGCAGATAGTGGGCGTCGTTGGTACACACCAACGGGATGCCCGTCTCGTTGTGCAGCCGCAGAAGTCCCCGGTTCACCTCGGTCTGCTCGGCGATGCCGTGATCCTGCAATTCCAGATAAAAGTCCTCTTCACCGAAGATGTCCCGCATGGTCAGGGCGTACTCCTTCGCCCCGGCGTAGTCGCCGTTCAGCAGCCGCTTGGGGATCTCCCCGGCCAGGCAGGCAGACAGCGCGATCAATCCCTCGGAGTGCTCCCGCAGCAGGTTCAGGTCGATGCGGGGCTTGATGTAAAAGCCTTCGATGTATGCCTGGCTGACCATATAGGACAGGTTACGGTAGCCTGTCTCGTTCTTGCACAGCAGCACCAGATGGCGGGATTCCGTGTCAAACTCGTGCTGCTTGTCAAATCTGGTACGGCGGGCCACATACACCTCGCAGCCGATAATGGGATGGATGCCCTCCTTCTGACAGGCGCGGTAGAAGTCCACCGCGCCGTACATGACGCCGTGGTCGGTGATGGCGCAGGCGTTCTGCCCCATGGATTTCACCAGTGCAGGCAAATCGCGGATGCGGCACGCGCCATCCAGCAGACTGTATTCCGTATGGACGTGGAGGTGAACAAAGGACATGGCGTTACGCTCTCTTTCTCTCGGTTTCCATCATCTCGCAGAGTATCTCGGCGGCGGTGGCGATCAGGAGGCCGCAATGGTCGCCGTCGGCCAGAGACTGAGCCAGCTCCGTAGGCTGCAAGTCCTTGTGGGACAACAGCTCCCGGCAATTCAGAAATTGAAAACGCTCCGTGAAGCGGCGCTGGAATTCCTTGGCCAGATAGGCGGCGCGGGCCTTGTCGCGGGCTGCCTCCGGAAACGCGCAGCCCAGGATCATCACCGGGGCGTTCACCGCGCCGCAGATGTTTCCGCTGCGTACGCCGCCGCCCAGGCCCGCTCCCATCGCCAGAGCCTGCTCCTCTGTAATATCCAAAATATCGTTAAACGCCGCCAGCAGCGACTGGGCGCAGTTCGCGCCGCTTTTCCGGTATCGAATGGCCGCTTCGCAGCACTCTTTCGCAGTATTCATAAGGCTTTTGCCTCCTCCATAAGTTTTCGCATCCGGTGGTTGATACAGGACTTTGTCACCGGTGGGTCGCACCTCTCCGCCAGCTGTATCAACGATAATTCGGGAAATTCCAGCCGCAGCGCGGCGGTCTGCCGCAGCTTTTCCGGCAGCTTGTCCCAGCGGGCGCTGCGCCGCAGCGCCTCGATGGCGCTCACCTGTTCCTGCGCCGCGTCCAGCGTCTTGTTCACATTAGCCATGTCGCAGTTCATGGCCCGATTCGCGCCGTTTCGAATCTCCTTATCCACCTTGGCGGTCATAATATCCATGGCAGAAGCCGGTGCGCCTATTTTGGTCAAAAAGTCCTCAATATGCTCAGATTGCTTAAAATACAGCAGGAAATCACCGCCTCTTTGTACTGTTCTCGGGACAAAGAACATCTCCTCCATCAGGGTGGATACCTCGCGGGAGGCCTGGCTGTGATTGGTAGCAATTTCCAAATGGTAGCGCTTTTCCGGATCGGTGACGCTGCCCCCGGCCAGGAACGCGCCGCGGAGGAATGCCGTGCGGCAGCAATCTTCTTCTAAAATACCGAAATTCACATGAATTGCCATGATTTGCTTTGGATCATATCCTAAAATGTTAATGATATTGGACAGCTTGTCCCGGTCTGTGATACCGAAGATCAGCTTCCCCTTGCCGCCGTTCTCCTCGGGGAGCCGGTCGAACCGAACGGAAAACGCCTTGTGAAAAAGTTTGGGCAAACGTTCCGCAAAATCCTCGTTTTCCGTAATAATGCGCACTTCCGACGGGGTAAATGTATTGCAGTACAGCAGTACACCATAAGCCTCCGCCCGGGCGCAGCAAAGACGCGAGATGGGGGCGCGGCACAGCTCATTTTTCACTTTTGCAGCGAAAGAACGCATAATATCACCTGCAATTATCCGAATTCCGGTTTAATTTTCTTTATAAAAACGTGGAAATACTTTGAAACAGCACTGGAATTTTCAAGTAAAAAAGTTGAAAAACCTGGAAAGTCTTGAAAAGACTGATATAAAAGGGCTCACCGGTTCATATCCCGGTGGCTTTCGGTGACGGGATAGCCCAAGTGGGCGGCAAATTCTGACAGATACCGGGCAACAGCCACCGAGCGATGACGGCCACCGGTGCAGCCCACGGCGATGACCAATTCCGTCCGCCCCTCCTGCCGGTACTGGGGCAGGAGAAATTCCACCAGCGGCATCAGGCGGCGGAGAAATTCAGCGGTCTGCTCAGACCGGAGCACATAGTCCCGCACCGGTGCGTCCAGGCCGTTCAGCGTTTTCAGCTCCGGGACGTAATAGGGGTTGGGCAGAAAGCGCACGTCCAGCACCAGGTCGGCCTCCGGCGGCAAACCGTTCTTGAAGCCGAAGGAGAGGACGTTCACGTGCAGCGCCCCTTTCTCCGCCGCGGCGAAGAGAGACAGCAGGGTGCTGCGGAGCTTGGCGGCGGAAAAGGCGGAGGTATCCAGCACCACATCAGCAGTCTCGCGGACAGAGCGGAGCAGCTCCCGCTCGCGGGAGACGGCGCTTTCTATGGAGCAGCCATCGGAACAGAGAGGATGGCTGCGGCGGGTCTCCTTATAGCGGCGGATGATGGTGGGGGTATCGGCCTCCAGAAACAGCAGGCGGCAGCGGATGCCCCGGGCGCGGAGCTGGGCCACGGCGTCGGTAAGATTGGCGGAGGGTTCGCCGGCACGGACATCGTAGACGAAGGCCAGCTTATCATAGCGGCCGCCGGCGGCGGCGCAGAAGTCGGCAAAGCGGAGCATCATCTCCGCCGGGAGGTTGTCCACGGTATAGTAGCCGGCGTCCTCCAGAAAGGCGGCGGCACGGCTCTTGCCGCTGCCGGACAGGCCGGAGATGATGAGTATTTCCATGGGGGCTCTCCTTTTTGAGTTCTCTTGTTGTGGCCGCGCCTGCGGGCGCGGGGGGACGGATTCCCACGCCGGTGACATCGGTCACTGGCTCGGAATGACAGATAATCTTAGGGTTCGACGATTTTGACCTCGGGGTCAAGGCGGACGCCGGTGGCATCAAGGACACGGGCTTGTATTTCGGCCATGAGGGCCGTCACATCAGCGCAGGTGGCGCGGCCGGTGTTGATGACAAAGCCGGCGTGCTTCTCCGAGACCTGCGCGCCGCCTACGGTCAGCCCTTTCAGACCGCACTGGTCGATGAGGGCGGCGGCGTAATGGCCCTCCGGGCGCTTGAAGGTGCTGCCGGCGCTGGGATATTCCAAAGGCTGTGAAGTTTTTCTCCTTGTCATCAGTTCATCCATCTTCGCCTTGATGGCAGCCGGGTCGCCGGGCTGAAGGCGGAGCACGGCGGACAGCACCACCACGTCGGGACGGTCGGTAAGCAGGCTGTGACGGTAGGAAAAGCCCAGCGTCTCCCCTGCCAGCGTCCGGATACCCTCGTCGGGAAACACAACGGCGGCGGCGGACACCACCTGGGACATCTCGCCGCCGTAAGCGCCGGCGTTCATGCACACCGCGCCGCCCACGCTGCCGGGGATGCCATGAGCAAACTCCAGACCGGTGAGCCCCAGCTTACAGGCGGACATGGCCGCGCGGGCCAGGGACGCGCCGGCGTCGGCGCGGAGACAGCAGGGATCGGTTTCCACACGCGTCACCCGGTTCATATCCCGGGTGTGGATCACGAGACGGTCCACACCGGCGTCCGGGAACAGCAGGTTCGTGCCGTTACCCAGGACAAAGGGCCGGGCGGACAGCTCCCGGGCGCGGCTGAGCAGCAGGATGAGCTGCTCGCCGTTCTGAGGAAAGGCCATGCGGCGGGCCGGGCCGCCGATGCGGAATGAGGTATAGCGGGCCAGGGGCACTTCCCGCTCGTAGGGCATATCCGGCAGGTAGTCCGCCGTCCATTTATCCAGTTCATCGTACCAGGTCATAGTACCTCCCATGCGTTCAGATACGCTTATTCTTGCCCAAAAGGGCCGCGCCGATGAGCCCGGCACGGTTGCCCAGCTCCGCCTTGACGATGCGGGTGCGGCGGTCGCGGCCGCAGGGGATGCTCTCACGGGCCACACGCTGCTGGACGGGCAGCAGGAGCTGCTCCTCCGCCTCGTTGCTGACGCCGCCGCCGATGGCCAGGGTGTCGGGCTGGAAGATATTCACCACGTTGACCACGCCGCAGGCCAGATAGTCCACATACTCGTCGCAGACCTGCTGGCCCACCGGATCGCCCCGGCGGGCGGCGATGAAAGCGGACTGGCCAGAAACGCGGCCGTCGTTCTCCGCCACCACCTGGGCCAGAATGCTGTGGGGATGGGCGGCCAGGGCGGCGGCGGTCATGCGCTTCAGAGCGGTGGCGCTGGCGTACTGCTCCCAGCAGCCATGGCGGCCGCAGGGACAGGGCAGGCCGCCGCGCTGGATGACCATGTGGCCCACCTCGCCGGCCATGCCGTTGGCGCCGTGGTAGATCTTGCCGTTATGGACGATGCCCGCGCCCACGCCTGTGCCCAGGGTGATGGTGACGAAGCGCTTGCTGTCCCGGCCCGCGCCCACCAGAAACTCGGCCAGGGCAGCGCAGTTGGCGTCGTTTTCGATATAAAGAGGGATGCTGAGATAGCGGTGGAACAGCTTGCGCAGGGGCACGTTCCGCAGAGGCAGGTTGCAGGTATAATTGATCGAGCCGGAGCGGATCTCCACCGTGCCGGGGACGCCCACGCCCACGGAGGCCACGTCGCTGACGGGGATGTTCACCGTGTGGGCCAGCTCCTGCACCAGAGAGGCCACCGTCCAGGCCAGGCCGTCGTCGTCCGCGATAGAGGCCACCTTCATCTTCTGGGTGGCCAGCAGGACGCCGTTTTCGTCCACCAGGCCGGCTTTCAGGTTCGTGCCGCCGATGTCTACGCCAACATATTTCATGATCAGCTCGCCCCGTTTCCGTGGAGCATGGCGTCCACCTTGCTGTCGAATTGGGTGACGAAGTCACGGGCGGCGTTGTAGCCGTATTTCATCTGACGGTTCTTCATGGTGGCGATCTCCACGATGCCGGCCAGGTTGCGGCCGGGGCGGACGGGGATGGTGACCACCGGCAGGTCCACGTCCAGCATGGTGTATTTCTCCTCGCCCAGGCCCAAACGGTCGTAGAACTTGCCGTCCACCCACTGCTCCAGCTGGATGACCAGGTCGATCTCGGTGTCGAACTGCACCGCGCCCATGCCGAAGAGCTGCTGGACATCGATGACGCCCACACCGCGGATCTCGATGTAATGACGGATGATCTCGGGGGCTGTGCCGTAGAGGGCGTTGGAGATGCGGCGGATCTCCACCGCGTCGTCGGCCACCAGCCGGTGGCCGCGCTTGAGCAGCTCGATGGCCGTTTCGCTCTTGCCGATGCCGGAATCGCCCAGGATGAGGACACCCTGGCCATAGATGTTCATGAGGACGCCGTGGCGGGCGATCTGGGGTGCCATGGCGCGGTTGAGGTAGTCGATCAGGTTGCTGGTCACGTCCACGGTGGAGTCAGGGGTGCGCAGAAGGGTGCGGTCGTGCTTCTCCGCCATTTTCAGCAGCTCGGCAGGGGCGTCCATGCCCCGGGCCACGATCATGGCCGGGAACGGATAGCTGAGGAGCTGGTTGAACACGCGGCTGCGCTCCGCCTCCGTCATGCGGTCCAGGTAGCGCATTTCGCCGCGGCCCAGTATCTGCAGGCGCTTGTCGTCGAAGTAGTCGTAAAAGCCCACCAGCTGGAGTGCAGGGCGGTTCACGTCGGAAATGGTGACGACGGCGGTATCGAAATCACGGCCGCGGTGGAGGACCTCCATGTGGAAGGTCTCCACCATTTTTTTCAGGCTGGCCGGGTTGCGTTTTACTTTTTCCATGGGCGCTCCTTCTGCCCGGAACGGGCAAATATACTTCTTCTAATTATATCTTGTATGGGCTTTTTTCGCAACACCTTCCAGACTCAAAAATTTATCGTTTTTTTTGTCAAATAACACTTGCAATTTCACCGCGTATCTGTTATTATATCAACTGCTTGCGATGCAAGAAGTTATGTTACGACAGCAAGGAGGTGCAACGGATGGCAAAGTGCGAATTTTGCGACAAGGGCGTGACCTTTGGTATCAAGGTGTCCCATTCTCACCGGCGTTCCAATCGTCCCTGGAAGCCCAATGTCAAGCGCGTCAAGGCTGTGGTCAACGGCACGCCCCGCCATGTGTACGTTTGTACCAGATGCCTGCGTTCCGGCAAGGTCACTCGCGCGATCTGATCGCGTCTGAACTGCACAGTTGAAAGCCCTGCGGCGAAGCCGCGGGGCTTTTTGCGTGGGAAAGGGCAGCGCCCCGCCGTATGGCGGGGCGCTGCTGCTGTTTCAATGATGTAAAGTAAATATCATTTACACTTCTGCAGGTGCTGGGCGGCCATTTTCAGCATGAGTCGCTTCGTGCCCACCTTGTCAAAGGCCACCTCCAGCATGGCGTCGCCGCCCATGGGACGGACGGACAGCACCATGCCCCGGCCAAAGGCGTCGTGGTCTACCATCTCGCCGGGCTGGAGGTCCATGCGGGGCGCGGCGGGACGGGGTGCGGCCTTGGCGGCGGAGGTGCGGAGGGCGTCCGGTTTCTTGGCGGCAAGGGCGGTGGCAGGGCCGCCGCGGCGGGCGTAAGCGCCGTAACCGCCGCCGTCATAGCCGGCATCGTCCTCGTCCCAGCTGTCGGAGCGGGGCTGAGGCTTGGAGAGCCACTCCATGTTGTCCTCCGGGATCTCGTTGAGGAAGCGGGAGGGCATACAGGGGGTGGTGCGGCCGTACAGTGTACGCTGGCGGGCGTTGGTCAGCGTCAGCTTGTCTTTGGCGCGGGTCATGGCCACATAGCACAGGCGGCGCTCCTCCTCCATCTCGTCCGGGTCGCCCATGGCACGATTTCCCGGGAAAAGGCCCTCCTCCATGCCCACCACGAACACCTGGGGGAACTCAAGGCCCTTGGCAGCGTGCATGGTCATCATGGTGACGCAGTTGTCGCCGTCCACCCGGCTGTCCAGGTCGGTGTAGAGGGCGATCTCATCCAAAAAGCCGGAGAGACTGGGGTCACCCTCGGCGTTCTCCAAATAGGACAGGATACTGGATTTCAGCTCCTCCACGTTCTCCAGACGGCCGCGGCTCTCCAGGTCGTCCTTCTCCCGGAGGGCTGCGGTATAGCCGCTGCGGTCGCAGACCAAGTCGTAGAACTCCAGCAGGTCGCAATCGGGCAGACGACGGCGGAGATCCTCGATCATATCTGTAAAGGCTATTAGCCTTGCAGCCGCTGATTTCAGGGGTGGGAAGCGGTTCGCTTGACGGAACACGTCATACAGCGTCAGGCTCTGCTCCGTGGCGATGAGCTGGGCCTTGTCCACGGTGGTCTGACCGATCTTACGGGCGGGTACGTTGATGATACGGCGCAGGCGCAGATCATCGGTTGGGTTATTGATGACGGACAGATAGGCCAGCATATCCTTGACCTCGGCCCGGTCGAAGAACTTCAGGCCGCCGTATATCTTATAAGGTACGCCGTTACGCTTGCAGGCGTATTCCAGCGCGTTGGACTGGGCGTTGGTGCGGTAGAGGATGGCGCAGTCGCCCCAGCTGCCGCCACGGCGGTAGTGGGTCATGATCTGGCCCAGGACGAAGTTGGCCTCGTCACCCTCGTGGAAGGTGGTCTTGACCGTGACCAGCTCCCCTGCCCCGTTGTTGGTCCACAGCGTTTTTCCCTTGCGGCTGCGGTTATGGCTGATGACAGCGTTGGCCGCGTCCAGAATGTGTTGGGTAGAGCGGTAGTTCTGCTCCAGGCGGATGACCCGCGCGCCGGGAAACTGCTTTTCAAAGCTGAGGATGTTGGTGATGTCCGCGCCCCGGAAGCGGTAGATGCTCTGATCATCATCGCCCACCACACAGATGTTCTTCCCCGGGCCGGTGAGCAGCGCGGCCAGCCTGTATTGCAGGGCGTTGGTGTCCTGATACTCGTCGATGAGGACGTAGCGGAATTTGCGGCGGTAGTAGTCCCGCACCTCCGGCACGGTCTCCAGCAGGCGGACGGTGTGCCACAGCAGGTCATCGAAGTCCAGCGCGTTGGCTTCGCGGAGTTTTCTGTTGTAAAGTGAATATACTTTACCTATGTTGACTTTGCGGAAATCGTTGATCTCACGCCACTGGGCCTGGAATTCCTCCGGCGTTTGGCAGTCGTTCTTGGCGCGGGAGATGACAGACTGGACCTCGCGGGGCGGGAAGGTCTTTTCCGCCAGCCCCAGCTCCTTGAGAATATCCTTGATCACGCGCTTGCTGTCGTCGGTGTCATAGATGGTAAAGCTGCGGTCGAAGCCCAGTCGGTCGATGTCACGGCGCAGGATGCGGACGCAGGCGGAATGGAACGTGGAGGCCCACACGTCGGCAGCGGTCTCCTCCCCTAACATGACGCTCAAGCGCTCCTTCAGTTCGTTGGCGGCCTTGTTGGTGAAGGTGATGGCCAGTACCTCCCAGGGGCGTGCCGGCTCAACGGCGCAGAGGTAGGACACCAGCTGGCGCTGAGATGCGTCCGGCGACTGGGTGTACTGCTCCAGAAAGGCCACCTCGTCCTCTGTGATGGGGACGGGGATCTCCTCTGTGTCGCTGCCGCGGCCATAGCGCAGCAGGTTGGCCACCCGATGGATCAGCACGGTGGTCTTACCCGAGCCTGCGCCGGCTAGGAGCAGCAGCGGGCCTTCCGTGGCCAGCACGCCCTCCCGCTGGCGTGGGTTCAGGTTCTGATAGTCCACGGCGATGGCGCTGCGCCGCGCCGCGATAAAGCGTCTCTCAAGTTCCGTCATGGGGCTTCCTCTTTTCTTCCCTGTTCGAGTGTTTCTTCCATTTTAATACAGAAACGCCCGGCGGTCAACCGGGTTTCAAAAAATATAGAATTTTTGTTCGATTTCACTTGACAAGAACAGTTGTTCGACTTATAATGCGTATAGAACATAAGTTTGATGTCAGGAGGACACGGATATGACGACATTTGGATTTATTATCATTCTGCTGGGTGCGGGGTCTATCGCGGCCAACGTGATGCGGCTCATCGACTGCATCGATAAGCCCGCTCCCAGGCGTCGCCGCCGCACGGCGTAAATGGGCCATGGAGCTGCTGGACAAGCTGACCATTCTGTCCGACGCGGCCAAATATGACGCGGCGTGTACGTCCAGCGGCGTGAAGCGCGGCGCAAGGCCGGGGATGATCGGCAATACCTCCTCTTCCATCGCCGGGTGCTGCCACAGCTTTTCCGCGGACGGACGGTGCATCACGCTGCTGAAGGTGCTGATGAGCAACGCCTGCGTGTACGACTGCAAATACTGCGTGAACCGGCGGAGCAATGATACGCGGCGGGCAGCATTTACGCCCCAGGAGCTGGCGGAGCTGACTATGGGGTTTTACCGTCGGAACTACATCGAGGGGCTGTTTCTGTCCAGCGGTGTACTGCGCGATCCGGACTACACGATGGAGCAGATGATCCGGGCGCTGCGTATCCTGCGGGAGACGTATCGGTTCAACGGGTATATCCACGCCAAGGCCATTCCGGGTGCTGCGCCGGAGCTGGTGCGGGAGCTGGGGCTGCTGGCGGACCGGCTCAGCGTGAACATAGAGCTGCCAAGTCAGGCGGGGCTGCGGACGTTAGCGCCGGACAAGACGAAGGAGGCCATCCTGCAGCCTATGGGGCTGATCCGGGACGGCGCGGCCCAGAGCAAGGCGGAGCTGGCCAAGTATAAGCACGCGCCGGTGTTTGCCCCGGCGGGACAGAGCACACAGCTCATCGTGGGGGCGACGGAGGATTCAGACCGGCATATCCTGCATCTGACGGAGCGGCTGTATCAGAAATACCGGCTGAAACGGGTGTTTTATTCAGCGTATGTGCCGGTGGTGGAGAACAGTTTGCTGCCGTCGCTGAATACAAAGCCGCCGCTGCTTCGGGAGCACAGGCTGTATCAGGCGGACTGGCTGCTGCGTTTTTATGGGTTTCATGCCTCGGAGCTGCTGGACGAGGCGCATCCGAATTTTGATCCGCGTCTCGACCCCAAGTGCAACTGGGCGCTGGGACACCCGGAGCAATTTCCGGTGGAGGTCATGCGGGCGGATCTGGAGACGCTGCTGCGTGTGCCGGGGATCGGCCCGGTGAGCGCGCGGCGAATCGTATCCGCACGGCGGTGCGGGACGCTGCGGTTCGAGGACTTGCAGAAGCTGGGCGTGGTGCTGAAGCGGGCGCAGTATTTCCTGACCTGCGGCGGCAAGCTGCGGGAGGGACTGCGCTTCTCCCCTGCCACGCTGCCGGTGCAGCTGGAACGTATAGAGCGGGGGCTGCTACCGGGGCAGGAAGCGGCGCAGCTTTCGCTGTTTGACCGGGTGGGGTGAGCAGATGGGTGAGGTGATCTATCAGTACGACGGCAGCTTTGAGGGGTTCTTGTGCTGCGTGTATGAGTGTTACGTGTACAAGGAGCAGCCGGCTGCGTTCTGCTGTGAGGAAGATCCGCTGTCCCTGTATGAGGTACGGACGGTGATCACGCGGGAGGACCGAAGCCGGCGGGTGCAGCTGGGCATCTCCGGGCGGTCGGAGAAGGCGATGACGCTGGTGCGGCGGGGATTTCTGACCTGTATGGAGGACAAGGAGCTGCAGCTGCTGGCTTTGATACAGAAGCTGATGGCGGAAGGGCCGGGGTTCTTGCGGGATCTGTCTGATCCGGCGTGCTATCCGGTATACCGGGCCATCCGGCACATGAACGGGGAGCTGGAGAAGCTGCGGGGGTTTGTGCGGTTTTCGGACTACGGCGGCGTATTGGGGGCGGAGATCGAGCCGAAAAACAGGGTGCTGCCGCTGCTGCGGGGGCACTTTTGCGGACGGTATGGGAACGAGAGGTTCTTTATCTATGACCGCACACACCGGGAGCTACTGTTCTATACGGATGGAAAGTCGCGGCTCTTGCAGGTGGAGGGGTTTCAGCCCGTGCTGCCGGAGGGCGAGGAATTGCAGTTCCGGGCGCTGTGGAAGCGGTTTTATGAGACGATCGCGATCAAGGAGCGGGAGAACCCCCGGTGTCAGAATACGTTTCTGCCGAAGCGATACCGGGGAACGATGACGGAATTTCTGCCGCTGGAATACGAAAAAGAGCGGTATGGCGGCGGTGCGTCGCTTCCGGAAAGCGGCTTTGGGGGATGATCTTGCGGCAGAGCGGCCTTGTGTGCTCAAGGAAGCGCAGCTTTGCGCTCTCAGGGGGATGAGCGCAAAAAGAGGAAGGCCCGCCGCGGA
>UMGV01019977.1_pt1 | contig 30386 bp, 27 predicted proteins | sample 1965361 | NCBI WGS metagenome assembly UMGV01 (sample SAMEA4836081, study PRJEB28245) | human gut metagenome | biome: gut microbiome; material: fecal sample | place: Denmark | collected 2008
CCGCCTCCTTGTTGTTGGCACCCGGATAGAAGTCATCGACGGCAAGGTCACCGGGCGCTTCCTCACTCCCAACTGCTATGGTCCCGAAAAGGTGCGCCGTGTGCAGGAAATGCTGAGTGAGCCGCGCGACCATTACCGTATCACCGCCTACGGCGACAGCCGCGGCGACAAAGAAATGTTGCAATATGCCGATGAAAGACATTACAAGCCATTTAGATAAAGACAAACAAGAGAAGCTGGGCGAGGTGCTGCGCTTCGGCCTTGTCGGCGGCGTGGCCACACTCATACAGTATGGTGTGTATCTGCTCCTGCTCCAATGGACGAGTGCGGGCGTTGCCAACACCGTGGGCTACGCGGTAAGCTTCTGTTTCAACTTCTACGCCAGCACCCACTTCACCTTTCATGTCAAGGCCAACGTGAAGCATGGTGCCGGCTTCGCGCTGAGCCACGTGGTCAACTATTTGCTGCAGATGGCCATGCTCGCGCTGTTCATCTGGTTGGGCGTGCCGAAGCGGTGGGCACCCATACCGATGTTCTGCGTCTGCGTGCCTGTCAACTTCCTGCTGGTACGCTTCTTCCTTAAACGATAGCAGCCATGTCCGTGAACAAGAAAGAAACCGTCTGCCGGGCACTGGCCCTGGTCTATGTCACCTTGCTCAACGCGCTGGTCATCGCCCGTTACTGGCATCAGCTGAGCCATCTCAACGACAACTACCGCAAACTAGTGCTGGGCACCTTCCATATCTCAGGCTTCGATCCACTGAGCTACATTGTCATCGACCACTGGACCACCGCCTACAACATCTACCGCCACCCGCTGCTGGCCTTCTTCATGTGGCTGCCCTCACAACTCAATGCCGCCGTGGAGTGCCTCACAGGGCGCAACGCCGCTCCGCTCATCATGGGCGGAATACTCATAGCCTGCGCCTACTACACCTATATATATATGGTGCGTCTGCTCCATCGTGTAGTAGGCATCGGCAAGGGCGACGCCTGGCTGCTGACCACCTTCCTGTTTTCTTTCGCCTACGTGATGGTGACCGTCAGCGTTCCCGACCACTTCTGTCTGTCGATGTTCATGCTCACGCTGGTGCTCTATCTCTCCGGCATGAAGATGAAGGCGGGAAAGACCATGCCTCGCTGGCAGACCGTCCTGCTGTTCTTTCTCACTGCCGGCATCTCGCTCAACAACGGCATCAAGGTGTTCCTGGCCAACCTCTTCGTCAGTGGCAAGCGATTCTGGCGTCCTGCCAACCTGTTGCTGACCGTAGTCCTGCCTGCCGCTCTCATCTGGGGCTTTGCCCGATGGGAATGGCAGACCTTTGAGCGGCCACACTTCATCGCACGCCAGGAGGCCAAGGTGAAGAAACACGACAAGCTCATTGCCAAGACCTGTCAGCAGGTCGCCGACACCATGCACACCACAGACACCTCACTCATCCGCCGCACAGCCCTTGCCATCGTAGCCCGACAAGACTCTGTCAAGGCCGCCAAGAGCAGCCGACTCGCCATCCACGCCCACGAGGGCAAGCCCATCGCCAACGGTGAGTTCTCACAATGGACTGACATCAGCACGCCACGCGGATGGAGTCTGATAGAAAACATTCTGGGCGAGCCCATCCAACTGCACAACGACCATCTGCTCGAAGACGTGCTGCGCAACCGCCCCGTCATCGTGCACTATCGCTTTGCCTTCAACTACATCGTGGAAGCCCTCATCTTCCTGCTCTTTCTTCTCGGTGTGTGGGCAGGCCGCCGCAGCCGCTTTCTCTGGCTCGCCCTCTCGTTTCTTGGCTTCGACCTGCTCATCCACGTGGTGCTGGGCTTCGGTCTCAACGAGGCATACATCATGAGCGCGCATTGGCTCATCGTCGTACCCGTCGCCGTGGCGTACCTGTTCCGACATATCGACCCGAAGTATCTGCCCTCGCTGCGCACCCTCGTTGCGCTACTGATGTGCTATCTGCTTATATACAATGGAATGTTGTACGGTGGTTACTTAATGAGTTGACCGATTCATACTTTCACTCAACAGAAACAAACTTCCTCAAGGCAAAGTTACGAAAGAACAATCTAAAACAGGTATCCTTGCGCCCGGATGCTTGCAGATGTCAGATATTTGTATTATCTTTGCCGTAAAGAAAACAGACGCCACTATATGAACTATGCACTCATCATCGCCGGCGGATCCGGCAACCGCATGGGACAGGACATCCCCAAGCAGTTTATGCACGTAGACAACTGCCCGATCATCATCCACACGATGAAGGCGTTTCAACAGCATCCCGACATCCACGGCATCGCCGTGGTGTGTCTCGCTGGGTGGGAAACGGTGTTGCAGTCCTACGCCAACCAGTTCAACATCACCAAGCTGAAGTGGATCTTCCCCGGCGGAAAGAACGGGCAAGAGTCGATTCACAACGGCATCTATGGTCTCCGCGAGGCCGGATGCAAGGACACCGACCTCGTATTGGTGCATGATGCCGTGCGCCCGTTGCTCTCACAGGACATCATCTCGAGCAACATCGCCATCTGCCAGAAATACGGCTACGCCATCACCGGCATTAAATGTCGCGAGGCCATTCTCGAGAGCGACGATGGCTTTACGACCACAACAAGCATTCCCCGCGACAAACTCATCCGCACACAGACACCACAGACCTTCCGTCTGGGCAACCTTATCCAAGCCCATGAGGAAGCAAAAGCCAAAGGCATTACCAACTCGGTGGCTTCGTGCACGCTGATGGCAGAACTCGGCGGGCGCGAGATGCACATCGTGCCGGGATCGGAAAAGAACATCAAGATCACGACTGTTGAGGACTTGGAGATCCTCAAAGCACTGATGAAGGTACAACCGGAGACATGGCTGAAATGACACCTTACCAGGAAGACATCAGGCAACTCTACGTCCAAGGACTCAACCTCGACGCGCTGCAAGGACACTCCCTGCTCGTGGCGGGAGCCACGGGACTCGTCGGTGCCTGTGTGGTAGACATCGTGATGGCGGATCCTCACCGCAATCTGCAGGTCTTCGCTGCCGGACGCAACCGCCGAAGGGCCGAAGAGCGCTTTGCCGCCTACGCCGATGACCCTCGCTTCTCATTCGTGGAGATGGACGTCACACAGCCTGTCATGGACGAAAAAACATACGACTATATCATCGACGCGGCCAGCAACGCCAGCCCAAACTTCTTCAAGCAGCAGCCCGTAGAGGTTATCAAGGCCAATATCGACGGCGTGGCCAACCTGCTGGACTATGGACGCCAGCACGGTCTGCGCAAGATGGTCTATGTCTCATCGGGCGAGATCTATGGCCAGGGCGACGGTCACGCCTTCACCGAGACAAGCAGCGGCTATGTCGACTGCGCCACACCGCGTGCCTGCTATCCCTCGTCGAAGCGCGCTGCCGAAACGCTTTGCATCGCCTACGCCACGGAGTATGCCACACCCGTGACGATCGCCCGCCTGTGCCACACCTACGGTCCGGGATTTACCGAGTCGGACAACCGCGTCTTCGCCCAGTTCTTCCGCAACGTGCTCCGCGGAGAGGATATCGTGCTGAAAAGCCGCGGCGAGCAATACCGCAGCTGGCTCTATGTCGTAGACAGTGCCCATGCCCTCCTCCACTTGCTGCTTCACGGCGAGAGCGCACAAGCCTACAATGTGGCCGACGCCAAGGGCAACATCACCATCCGACAGCTCGCTGAGCAGGTGGCCGCGTGGGCCAAGCGCAAAGTGGTCTTCGACATACCCGCCACAGCCGACCAAGGCAACACCACGCCCGTGACACGCGCTACCTTCGACACATCAAAGATAGAGCACACGGGATGGAAGCCACTCTTCGACATCTCTACGGGACTGAGCCACTCGCTGGAGACGCTGAAAAGCCAATAAAAGCAGGAAGGATTATCAGAGTCAGCGGACAAGCATGAACTAATTTGTTAGGTTTTGTGACATTTTTCCGCCTCTGAGAATGCGTTCTTTGCCAGCAAACAGTACTTTGGTGGCGATTTCGCGAATTTTGCTCAATGTTATCAACTCTCTGAACAACAACCATTTAAGAGAAAAACGATTTTTTGCTCATTATAAAAACGGTGGTTTGACCAAAAATTCTCTAGAGAATTTTTGGTCAAACCACCGTTTTCATCACCTCAGAAAGGCCTTTTCATCGAGTAAAATAACCTTTTTGAGGACGACAACATCGGTTTTTGATCGTTTCATCTCGCTTTTTTGGATGAAACAACTCTCTTTTATCTCTTTTTGCCCTCGCTTTTCTCTCTAGAATGAAAGCTCAGGCTGACAAACTTTTGTCGGCTTTTCTTGTTAACAAAAAGAGTTTTCCCCTATCTTATCTTATTCTTTTCCGCCGGTTACTTCTCGGCCTCATGAACCTTCAAATCGGGGATGATGAGGATCGCATGGAAGTGACGTTTCTCCACGGGTGGGATGGTCATATAGTCCTTGTATATGTTTTTTAGATACTGATCGGGATCGTTCGGAGCTGGGAACTCCGCATCCTCGAAGCGTATCTTGCCCAAGGGCAGCACGGTGGAGCGGTCGTGGGTGATGCCATAGCCGTTCATCGACGGGATGTCGGCGTAGCGTGTCGACTTGCAGCAAAGCATAAGCACACGCCAAAGAGCAGTATAGAGCAACTTCTTGCCACCAAACCAAAAAAACTCCGCCACGGCACGCAGCGAATAGCGGTGGGAGTGATTGAGGATCGCCATGCTCTTGGTGATGCCGATGCTCAGCCGTTTGATCCATGCTTTCGGCGCATTGGGATGTCGGTCAAAGGGGAAGATGTCGACATAGATACCCTTCTCATAGTCGTCGATGAAGTTGTCGACCTTCTCGATGTAGAGCGAGTTAAGGTCGCGCACCTTCACGTTTTGCGCCCTGACCTGCGGATTGGTTTCCCTCGACTGTATCATCAGGTTCTGAGGCAGATAGGCCTGTCCCTCCTTGACAAAGCGGCGGAGATCCCTCACGTCCATGGCAATGTCGATGTCGTCGTCCCATGGGATGAAGCCACCATGGCGCACGGCACCCAACAGCGTGCCGCCGTCGAGCCAATAGCTGATGCCCATTTTCTTGCAGGCCTTGTCGATGTCTTTGAGAATCTCCAGCTGCTTCAACTGGCAGGCCCGCAGGTTGGGTTGGTTATATTGATAGAGTTGCTCTTTGTAGTCCATGTCTTCCTTTTTGATTACAAAGGTACTGCAAACGAGTGAAAAGCCCAAATAAAATGGAATGAAAATAAATTATGGGAAAAAGCAAAGGATATTAAAAAAGAAAATGTATCTTTGCAATACGTTCTCATTACTACAGACAAAAGAAGAAACATGGCCACAACCGACAAGATACATTCCAAAGCAATGCTCAAAGAGTTTCTGAGGGCTGACTCAAAAAACTATCAGAAGCAGCTCCATCTGCTCAGCCGATGGAAAGAGCGCGTCGCCACCAACCCCATGTCAGACCAGCACTGCATCTGGCAGTATATCGTGGCGCTCCGTCATCTGGAATACTACAAGAATGCGCCACAAAAGGGATGGTATCTCATCGGCCATGTCTATTGGGCCTGGAGATTGCGGCGGCTGAGCTATAAAACCGGCTTTCAGATCCCCCCTAACACCTGTGGCAAGGGTTTGACGATATGGCACTGGGGATCCATTGTCATTAACCCGAAAACGCATATCGGCGAGAACTGCACACTCTACCCGGGCGTGCTCATCGGCCACAAGACGCCTGAGGAAGGCAAAAGCGCCACGATCGGCAACAACGTCTTTATCGCGGCCGGTACGAAAATCATCGGCGACGTGACCATCGGCGACAACGTGACCATCGGCGTAAACACAGTCATCGTCAAAGATGTACCCAGTAATGTCGTCATCGCCGGCAACCCTTACAAGATCATCCGACGGCTGGACGGCGGGAACAACAGATAACCGGACTGTCCACTCTATAACTATCATTCCTCTATGCAAACGTTTAAAACCGACGTGGCGGTGCTGATGCTCTTCTTCAACCGCCCCGATAAATTCCAACAAGTGTTTGAGCAGGTGCGCCAGGCACGCCCCAGCCATCTCTTTCTCTACCAGGATGGCCCACGAGGCGAGCGCGACATGCCGGGCATCATGGCCTGCCGCAAGATAGCAGAAAACATCGACTGGGATTGCGACGTGCAGCGCCACTACTGCGAGAAAAACCAAGGCTGCGATCCTTCGGAATACCTTTCACAGCGTTGGGCATTCTCTATGGTGGACAAGTGCATCGTACTCGAGGACGATGATGTGCCCTCGCAGTCGTTTTTCCCCTTCTGCAAGGAGATGCTCGACCGCTACGAACATGACAACCGTGTCTGGCTGATCTCTGGATTTAACGAAGACGAGGTGTCGCCCGACGTGCCCGACGACTATTTCTTCACCTCCACATTCTCCATCTGGGGCTGGGCCTCGTGGCGCAGGGTCATCGACACATGGGACGGAACATACTCGTTTCTCGATGACCCCAATGCCGTGAAGCTGCTGAACGACATCATCAGACAGCGCAAATACAGAAAGTCTATGATGGACCTGACACGCAAGCACAAAGCATCAGGAATCCCCTACTATGAGACCATATTCTGGGCAAGCATGATGCTCAACAACGGACTCGCCATCATGCCGAAGCGCAATCTCATCAACAACATCGGCCTCACCGCCGACTCCACGCACTATTCCGCCAGCGAGAAAACGACACCACGCGGACTGCGCAAGATCTTCACCATGAAACGCTTTGAGCTCCAATTCCCACTGAAACATCCGCGATATGTCATCGACAACGTAGCATATAAGGAACGGTTCTACCGCCGCAGTGCTTGGGGACACCCTTGGATAAAAGTGGGACGCTCGTTGGAAGAGCTCTTCCTCAACCTGCGCTATGGCAACTTCCGTGTCATCGGCAAAGCGATTACCAACCGATTGCAGAAGGCCATCGGACGACGGTAGACATCTCCGGCACGAAGCAGAAAAAACTTGCCTCTTTTGTTTTATATCAAAGAATTGTCTTATATTTGCAAGTAGTTACCATTCCACAAAGCTATGATTAAATATCCCATAGGCATCCAGACCTTCTCAAACATCCGGGAAGAGCAATATCTGTATGTTGACAAGACGCAATACGTGTACGAGCTGGCCAACACCAAGAAGTATGTATTTCTCTCGCGTCCGCGTCGCTTTGGCAAATCCTTGCTCACAAGCACTTTCCACGCTTATTTCAGTGGGCAAAAAGAGTTGTTCCACGGACTGGCCATTGAACGGTTGGAAAAGGAGTGGAAGCATTATTCCGTGCTCCACTTCAGCCTCGCCACGGCCAAGAGAGGAACGGTGGAGGACCTGGACAACGTCATCTCCACACAATTGACATGGGCAGAAAAAGATAATGGACTTACTGCCAATGACAGCAACATTACGACGAGGATGTGCGACCTCGTGAAGAACCTTTATGCCAAGACTCACGAAAAGGTCGTCATCCTCATCGACGAATACGACGCACCGATGCTCACCGTGCTGCACGATAAGGAACGCTTAGAGGCCATCCGCACCGAGCTGCAGTCGTTCTATTCTCCGCTGAAGGACCTCGACCCTTACCTACGCTTCGTGTTCATCACGGGCATCAGCAAGTTCTCGCAGCTGAGCATCTTTTCGCAGCTCAACAACCTCTACAACATCTCTATGCTTCCCAAATACGCTGCGCTGTGCGGCATCACGCAACAGGAGCTTGAAAACAATTTCCAGCAAGGCATCGGCGAGCTGGCGCAAAGCATGGGAGTCAAAAGGGAAGATGTTCTGAAAAAGCTGAGACGGCAATATGACGGCTATCACTTCGCTGCCAATTCGCAGGGGGTCTATAATCCCTTCAGCCTGCTCTATGCCATGGACACAGGGCAGATTGGCAACTACTGGTTTGCCACCGGCACGCCCACTTTCCTGGTCAACATGATTAGAAAGTTCCACACCGACATCACGAAGATCGACGGTGCATTGGCCTCTGCGCAAGAGTTTGACGCGCCTACGGAGGACATGCACTCTATATTGCCACTGTTTTATCAGAGCGGCTACATCACCATCAAAGGCTATGATCCCATCCTCGACAGCTATACCCTTGGATTTCCCAACGAGGAAGTCAAGGTGGGACTGCTCTACACGCTCGTTCCCTACTACGTAAGCCGCGACACCAACCTCACGCGCAACACCGTGGGACAGATGTACCTGGCTTTGCGGCGCGACGACATCAACGAGGCATTGGGCATCGCGCGAAGTTTCTTTGCGGGCATCCCTTATGAAGAAGGCACACTGAGAGACGCGCCCACCAGCGAGGGACACTTCACGGCTATGCTCTACGTGATGTTCTCTTTCCTCAACCTCTATGTTTATGCTCAAGTGCGCACGGCAAAGGGACGCATGGACATCCTGCTGAAAACCGATACGGCCATCTATGTGATGGAACTGAAAATAGATGGCAGCGTAGACGAAGCTCTTCGGCAAATCGATGACAAAGGCTACGCCATCCCTTACGAAACCGACAGAAGAAAGGTGGTGAAGGTGGGCATCAACTTCTCTACAAAGGAGAGAACGATCACGGAATGGAAAACGGAATCAAATAATAAGCAATAAACATACGATTATCACACTATGGCAAAACTGGCATTCCTTATTTCTGCACATAAAGATCCTATTCACTTAAAGCGGCTGATCGACAGCCTGCCGGAAAGCTCAGAGTTCTTTATTCACATCGACGCCAAAAGCGACATAAGGCTGTTCACCGAAGCTATTGACCAGCCCAACGCCCACTTCATCGAGCACCGCGTCAACGTCTGCTGGGGAAGTATCAATGAAGTAGAGTATCAAATGGAACTGATACGCGCCGCACTCGCCGCCGGCTCCTTCGACTACCTCATTACGCTCAGCGGCATGGACTATCCCGTATGGGGCAACAGCAGGATCATGGAGTTCTTCGACAAGGCCAATGGCAAGATCTTCCTACAAGGCATCTCCATGCTCCACCAAGGTAAGCTATCGCAACAATACGCTAAGCTGCGCTTCTTCACCGATAAGCCGTGGGCCAACGGCACGCTGCTCAGCAAAGCACGCAACGGACTGCGCGAGGCTTTGTCGGCACTCGGTGTGCGCAAAACACTGACCATCCACTGCCCTGATAAGGAATATACGCTCTACAAAGGAGCCGCCTGGTGGGCTATCACACCCGACCTGGCACACGACGTGCTCAACCAGTGGGACAACAATGAGCATTTGGTGGGATACTTCAAAACAAGTTTCTGCCCAGCTGAGACCTTTGTGCAGACCGTAGCCTTCAACTCACCGAAATACGCTGACCGCTGTATGCTGGCACAAGGACGCTACAAAAGCCTGACTGCACTGACGCCACTGACCTTCATCGACTACAGCACCAACATCAAAATCCTCGATGAGTTTGACTTCGACCGCATCACCAAGTCGGGAAAGATGTTTTGCCGTAAGGTCGTCACCGGCGAGAGCGACCTGCTCATGACACTGATCGACGACGCAAGAAAAGAGACGGGAGAAGAAAAATAGCAGACTACAAAAGTCAGTCGCTCAGCCGGGCTTTGAGCATCTCGCCATTGCGAAGTCTGTTGCCCATCTCACGGCAATGAGCAATATAGTCGCGGTGCTCGGCCTCGGTGACGGCGGCGATGCGCTCTGGCAACTCTTCGAGACTGTCAACGACAAGGCCTAAGTGATTTTCCTTCACCCAGTCGGCCACTGCGGACTGGCTCCACACGATGACGGGCAGCCCGGCAGCGATATACAAGGAGAGTTTGTGAGGAAGGTTATAGCGCAGATAGTCGCCGAGAACGCCATCGCATGTGGTGATGCTGTCGCCGTCCCATACGAGTCCCCAACCACCATGGATGGTGCCCGTGTGGTCGCCCTGGAACACACCACAATATTTAATATGTGGATAGGACGAAAAATCAATGTCGCCCTTCAAGCCATAGAGATTGAACGTCAAACCGCTGAAAGGATGACGGCACAAGGCGGGAAGGAACTCCGACTTCCTGAGATTTCCAGCAAAGACAACCTCGTTGTGTCTGGCAACAATGTCGTCGACGGGCAAGAAATCATCCTCGGAATAGTAGTCGAAAATATGAAGCAACACGATGGGAGTCTTCACGCCGTGGTCGATCAACCACTGTCGCATCGGCTCGGTATGGGCGATGATGAGGTCGGCAGAGTTGAAAATGCCAATATCCTGACTGGGATCGCGGTGATAGCGCAGCGACTGAACATCGTGGATGATGAGGACGATACGGTTGTGAAAAACATGGAGCAGACGGGCCACAATTGGGAAACCGTTGCGCGCTGAAGTGGGATACTGATAATAAAACTCGTTGTGACCGCCCCGCCGTGCCAGCATCTTCACGTGGAGCCACAGTCCTTGCAAGTTAGGAAGCAATGGTAACTTATAGTTCTTGCAGACGAGATTCTCCACAGGAAAGCCCAAACGCTCAAATGTCGTATTGCTGTCTTGACGTGCTTTGCCCAAAGCGACCTTGTCGGCCATAGTGCCTAAATAAAGCGTATAGTTGACGATAATCTTACTCATCGTGTGTGACGATTAATTCTTGGATATATGTTTAATGCGTACAAAAATACGACATTATTTCGATTTACGTCGCCTTTGGAACGAAAAGTTTTTGTAATTTTGCACCTTTATGAAGAATCCCTTTAATATCTTTGCCCTGCGCAATAAACCCGAGCGATGGCTCGCACTGGTTTCCGCGCTGGTCTTTGGCGCACTCAACGCCTTGCTCGTCTATGCCCATTGGGACAGGTTCACCATGGCCCGCCACGGCCACGTGGGAGCTTGGTGGCTGCTGAACAACCAACTGCACTTCTCGGGCTACGATCCCTACGCCTACATGATGCTGACGCAGTACACCGCTTACTACGAGATCAACCGCCATCCGATCTACACGTTCTTCTTTTGGCCACTGTATCAGCTCAACCACTGGATCATGGTGACCTTTGACTTCAACGCCGCTCCTATTATAATAGGAGTGCTGATCACGGTTCTCTCCTCCTACACCGCACTGTTTACCTACCGCACACTCAAAGAGGTGATGGGCTTAGGAGTGAAGGACAGCCTATGGCTCACGGCTCTGTTCTTCTCCTTCGCCTCGGTACTCACGGCAACCATGTCGCCCGACCACTTCATCATCTCAGCGTTTCTGCTCACGCTCACGCTCTATGTCTTCGGCAAATGTCTGCGCGACAACAAGCCTGTCGAATGGTGGAAAGGAGCCGTTCTCTATCTGCTCACAGCTGGCGTGACGCTCACCAACGGTGTGAAGACGCTGCTCGGCGGACTCTTCGTCGACGGTAAGAAGACCTTTCAATGGAAAAACATCGTATTGGCTTTCTGTCTGCCTACGCTTCTGCTTATGGCCGGAGCCACCGCACAATATTATGAGCTGGCTCTGCCACGCGCGCAGAAATCGGCCATCATCGTGGCAAAGACAAGAGCAAAGGATCCCTCCCTGGCTAAAAAAGATTCCATCAACAAGATCTTAAACAAGAAAATATCAGGCGAACAACTCAGTGACAAGCCTTTCCTAAAATACATCAGTGTGTCGGTACTCCGGACCAACGGTATCGTAGAGGGGCTTTTCGGTGAGTCCATACAGTTGCACCGCGACTATCTCCTCGGCGACATCTACCTCGGCCGACCTGCTGTGGTACACTACCGCTCATGGTTTAACTATGTGGTCAATGCGCTGGTCGCCATTCTTTTCTTCGCCGGCATCGTAGTGGGACGCAAGCGCCGCATCATACAAATGTTGTTGTCGTGGTGGGCTGTGGATCTGCTGATACACATCGTCCTGGGCTTCGGCTGCAACGAAGTGTACATCAACGGCGCTCACTGGATGTTTTTCATTCCCGTGGCAATCGCTTGCCTCTATACTGATCTCAAAGACAAATGGCTACAAACGGTTAAGAACACGACCATGCTACTCACGGTCTATCTCTTTGCCTACAACGGTACGCTGATAGTAGAATATCTCTTGCACTAAGCACAAGATGCGCTGACGGCACACTACCCGTCAGCGCTTTTTCTTAAATCCCGTCAACGCTTTTTCTTAAATATAAAGTTGACACACTCCTGTAAGATCTTCACGTGCGCCACACGCATGATGGCATAATAGAGCAGCACTGCGATGATGATACGGGAGAACAGCAGAAGCCACAGATTGCTGATGCTACTTGTGAGAATGTGGGTGGCAACCATCACGCCCAAGGCAGCCAACGCAAAGGGCAACGTGTCCTTGAGAAACAGCCACAGGGAATAGCCCACTAAACGGCTGACAAAGAAATGCCAGACAAACAACCATACGATGTTGACCAAGACATAAGCGACGACCATCGTGCGAATGCCATAGGGATAGAGCAGCAGCATCAAACCGATCTCCACAACGCCCAGTGAAGCCGTAATCCAAAAATAAAGCCCCGACCGCCCTTCGCTGATGACAAGACTGGAAAGCAAAGACACCAACGGAAAGGTGGCTCCACTGATGACAAGCAACTGAAGCAGTTCGGCCGACGGCAACCACTTGGCGGTAATGGTCAGCACGATAAACTCACGGGCCACAAGACCAAAGCCCAGCAGCAACGGGAAAGCGATGAACGAGGTGAAACGCATCAGCTTGCGCAAGGCCTGTACCTGACGTCCTTGATTGCGCCGCAGGTCTACAAGCACAGGCTGAGCCACTTGGTTGACCATGCCCTGCACAAGATTGAAGCACTTCGAATCCCATTGGTAAGCTTGATTATAGTTGCCCGTGTCGTGAGCGGAAAAGTAGTGACCAAGGAGAATGTTCAATACATTATTATTAATTTGGGTGACGATGGTCGTAGCAAGTATCTTGCACGAGAACTTAAACATGCGCATGGCAGGACGATAATCGATATGCAGCGTGGGATGCCAGGCTGAGTAGTGCCACGCCATAGCGGAACTCACGGCCACAAAGACCAGGCTCTGTGTGGCCAGCGCCCAATAGCCAAAGCCTAAAAAGGCCAACACGGCTCCCACGACGCTCGACGTCACCACGGCGATGATGCCACTCTTGGTCTGAAGCTTGGCCTGAAAGTTCTTAAAGAGATAGGCATAGGGAGCTGTGGCAAATGAACTAAACACAAAGCTCAAAAAGACGTAACGCGACAAGGGCACTAAGGCCGGCATGTGATAGAAATCCGCAATGAACGGTGCACAAAAGAAGAGAATGACATACATCGTCGTGCTCGCCGTCACATTGAACCAAAACACGGAGTTATAGTCCTCGTCGGTAGGATGGTCGAGATTGGTCAAGGCAGCACCGAATCCACTGTTCTGAATAGCATTGGCGATTTGAGAAAAGATTGTGATCATCGCTATCATACCATAGTCCGACGGCGACAGCAGACGGCCAAGTATGATACCAAACACCAATCCCACCACCTGCTGCACAAAATTGTTCATGCCGCCCCAAAAGAGTCCTTTAGCTGTCTTCTCCTTTAATGTCTCTGCCATAGAATGCTGCTTTTACGATGAAGCAATCAATAAATCATGCTTCCATCTCTTTGCAAAAATCCTCAAAGATATATTGATCACTCATCAGCTGGAGACCTGTCTCAGGATTATTAAGTAGCTCGAAGGTATGGGATCTGTAAAACAAATCCATTGCCTTCTCCACAGGAATACCAAGTTGATCTTTTATTAATATTATTATTCTGGCAATCTTACGCCATAACACTTGATCACGCATCTTACTCTATTTTAAATGCATCCGTAAATTTAAGATACTGTTCTACAATATTCTGAGAGTTAATACACATTTGGTGTGTCGGCTTCGCGAAACGCAAAAGTCCAAGAGCTTGCTCTATAGTAATACGACCAGCGAAATAATCTTCTACCGTATCGATTACTTGGTCATTTGCGACACCTCCTTCTATCACATCAAATCCTTTCCATGGCTGTTGACCTTTCCTGCTTGCCACAATAAAGTCAAGCCATTGTTCATCATAAGCATTTAAGACCAGATGTCGAGGAGCGTTAGCTTTGGTTTTAAGCCAAGTCTCGATGTCGAATTCGTAAGCACTGACATAGGCGCTATTAGCATTTCTGATAGTTCTTACTCTGCGGGCCCATTTCTCTGCTTGGTCCTTTAGCTTGGTCACGTAAAAGCCGGGGCCGAAATCCAATGACCTTCGACCAACATAGACAAGTGGTTCTTGCACCACTACGTATGACCCATGGTATAATCTCATGATTCTCTGCTCTTTAATGCTTCTGTAATATTCCAAACTACACCCTCTATACTTTCAGCGTGCAAAGTGTCATAGCAGTCGAATAACAGTTCTTTTACCAAGTTATACTTCTTAAGTCTAAGATAGATGTCCGAAGGAGCCGTATGCATTGCTTTTGCTGTGGCTCCTATTGCTAACACCGCGAAATGAACTTTGTCGTAATTATTATTAGCTTCCAACATCATCGTTACTTTTACTTTCTACTTCTGTAGCCCGTTTACTCGCCAAACATCTTCATCACCTTCTCGATGACCGGCGCCATGTCGTAATACTTATATTCGGCCAATCGACCACCGAAGATAACATTCTCTTCCTGCGCGGCCAATTGGCGGTAAGATTCGGCAAGCCGGTTGTTTTTCTCGTCGTTGACAGGATAATAGGGCTCCATGCCGGGTTTCCACTCAGTGCTGTACTCGCGGCTGATGACCGTTTTGGGATTGTCGTAGACTGCCTGGCCGAAACTCTCAAAGTGCTTATGCTCGATGATACGGGTGTAGGGCACGCTGGCTTCGGTGTAGTTGACTACCGCATTGCCCTGGTGATTGGCTTCATTGAGAACCTCAGTCTCGAAGCGCACCGTACGGAAATCCAGATGGCCAAGCTTATAGTCGTAGAAACGGTCAAGCTCACCGGTGAATACAATCTTAGACGCCACTCCTTCCCAATGAGCACGATCGTCGAAGAAGTCGACGTTGGTTTTGGTCTCAACCCCTTCCAAGAGTGAGCTGATAAGCTGATTGTAGCCACCGATAGGAATTCCCTGATAGGTATCATTGAAATAGTTGTTGTCAAAGACAAGCCGTACGGGCAGGCGCTTGATGATAAACGCCGGGAGATCAGTACACTTCCGTCCCCACTGCTTCTCGGTATAGCCTTTGATGAGCCGCTCATAGATGTCGCGTCCGATCAGCGTCAAGGCTTGCTCTTCAAGGTTGCGCGGCTCGGTGACGCCGTCTGCCCGCATCTTCTCTACCGCCTCTTGCCTCTGGCTCTCGATCTTGGCCTGCGCCTCAGCGGGTGTCGTCACGCCCCACATCTGATAAAACGTGTTCATGTTGAACGGCAAATTGTAGAGCTTGCCCTGATAGTTGGCCACGGGTGAGTTGGTGTAGCGGTTAAACTCCACCAAGGAATTGACAAATTGCCACACTCGCTTGTTCGAGGTATGGAAGATATGGGCACCGTATTGATGCACGTTGATGCCTTCAATGTTTTCACAATAGACGTTGCCGCCAAGCTGAGGACGCTTGTCTATAACCAGACAACGCTTGCCCTGCTGATGAGCAAAATATGCGAATGTGGCACCAAAAAGGCCGGAGCCAACTATGAGATAATCGTAGGACATGATAAGAAGAAGATTAGAGTGTTAGTGATAAGTCACCTTGAACATAGACCTTAATGCGATTGCCATGACATGGTTACGCATTGCGTTATTATCTATTGGCAAAGTTTGCATTGTTCTCTACATATTATATAAGGTATACTATTAACGTTACTGCAAAGGTAATCGTTTCTTCCTTATCTGCCAAAATTTTCCTTTAGATAATCAAAGTAAAGACAAGCAAGAAAAGATATATACTCGTTAATAATCAATAAACATGTTAATAATCAATAAACAAAGGTAGAAAAGACCATTCCACCGGCGAGTGTCTCAAATAAAAGTGGTAACTTTGCAAACCGATTGTGGGAGTGTGTCTTAGAGCTTCCGCAGCCGTGAGGTGTTAATAGTCTGTCTCATTTGGCCGAGACACGACGGTTAGCGAATCTTCATCGGCATCAGAGATAATGCTGTGGATGGTCTCTTTTAGACTGGAGGCGCCGCGAGGTCTCTGTTATCACAAAGTGTAATCAAAAGTTTTTTAGTAGTAATTCAATTTTTAAAATGGACACTTTAAGTTACAAGACTATTTCCGCCAACAAGGAAACAGCAAAGAAAGAGTGGGTCGTTGTCGACGCCACTGACCAGATTGTGGGTCGTCTGTGCTCCAAGGTCGCCAAGCTGCTCCGCGGAAAGTACAAACCCAACTTCACTCCGCACGTAGACTGCGGTGACAACGTCATCATCATCAACGCTGCCAAAGTCGTCTTCTCCGGCAAGAAGGAGACCGACAAGGTCTACACACGCTATACTGGCTATCCAGGCGGTCAGCGCTTCAACACACCCGAAGAGCTGCGCAAGCGCAAGGACGGCATCGACAAGATGATCCGCCACGCTGTCAAAGGTATGCTGCCCAAGGGTCCCCTGGGTCGCTCTCTGATGGACAACCTCTATGTTTTCGATGGCGCAGAGCACGACAAGGAGGCTCAGCAGCCTAAGACTATCGACATTAACCAGTATAAATAATAAGGAGTAAGATGGAAGTTATTAACGCAATCGGTCGCCGTAAGAGCGCTGTAGCTCGTGTTTACCTCTCTGAGGGTACCGGCAAGATCACTATCAACAAGAAAGACATCAAGGATTTCTTCCCATCGGCCATCCTGCAGTACGTGGTTAAGCAGCCGCTGCAGCTTCTCGAAGCCGCTGAGAAATACGATATCAAAGCCAACCTCGACGGTGGTGGCTTCACAGGCCAGAGCCAGGCTCTCCGCCTCGCCATCGCTCGCGCACTGGTGAAAATCAACGCTGAAGACAAGAAGGCTCTCAAGGACGCAGGCTTCCTCACACGTGATAGCCGTGCCGTTGAGCGTAAGAAACCGGGTCAGCCAAAGGCTCGTCGTCACTTCCAGTTCAGCAAGCGTTAATCTGTTGCTGGCTGTTAGCGCATAGTTTAGCATCTAAACGGTGCAGACTCCGGACTTGGATTACTGCACCGTTGATTCTGAACAACATCAAGAATTAAAAAGAAAGTAAACAATTAAAAAAGACAAAGACACTATGTCAAGAACATCATTTGACCAGTTACTTCAGGCTGGCTGCCATTTCGGCCACCTCAAACGCAAGTGGAATCCAGCTATGGCTCCTTACATCTTCATGGAGCGCAATGGCATTCACATCATCGACCTCAACAAGACTGTAGCCAAGATCGACGAGGCTGCTGAGGCACTCAAGGCTATTGCCAAGAGCGGCAAGAAGATCCTGTTCGTCGCTACTAAAAAACAAGCTAAGGACATTGTAGCCGAAAAGGCTGCCTCTGTCAACATGCCTTACGTCATCGAGCGTTGGCCGGGCGGTATGCTCACCAACTTCCCGACAATCCGCAAGGCCGTGAAGAAAATGACGAACATCGACAAGATGATGAACGACGGTACATTCTCTAACCTCTCCAAGCGTGAGATTCTGCAGATCAACCGTCAGCGTGCCAAGTTGGAGAAGAACCTTGGTTCTATCGCTGATCTGACCCGTCTGCCGTCTGCCCTCTTTGTCATCGACGTGATGAAAGAGCACATTGCTGTCAAGGAGGCTAACCGTCTGGGCATCCCCGTGTTCGCAATGGTTGACACCAACTCCGATCCTCGCAACATCGACTACGTGATCCCAGCCAACGACGATGCTAAGGACTCTATCGAGGTCGTGCTCGATGCCGTCTGCGGTGCTATCGCTGAGGGGCTTGAGGAGCGCAAAGTTGAGAAGGCAGACGAGAAGGCTTCTGCCGAGCAGGCAGAAGAGGCTGCTGAGGGCAAGCGTCACAGCCGTCGTCCCGCACGCCGCGAGGAGGCTGCAACAGAGGCTCCCGCTGCCAAAGCTGCTGCTGAGGAGCAGGCACCTGCTGCTGAGTAATTGAGCAAATCATTATCATAAACCAATAGATTTATATCCATTATGGCTGTTACAATTGAAGACATCAAGAAGCTCCGCGCTATGACCGGTGCAGGCATGAAAGACTGCAAGAAGGCTCTGGCCGAGGCTGATGGTGATATTAACAAGGCCGTAGAGCTCGTTCGCGAGCGTGGTCTGGCTATCGCTGCCAAGCGTTCTGACCGTACCACTTCCAACGGCTGCGTGCTGGTGAAGAATGTCAATGGCTTCGCTGCCATGATCGCACTGAAGTGCGAGACTGACTTCGTGGCCAACGGTGCAGACTATGTCCAGCTGACTCAGGACATCCTCGACGCTGCCATCGCTGCAAAGGCTAAGACTCTCGACGAGGTGAAAGAGCTCACACTGGCTGATGGTCTGAAGATAGCCGAGGCTGTGACACGTCGTTCTGGCGTTGTTGGTGAGAAGATGGAACTCGACGGCTACAACATCCTCGAGGGTGAGAACATCTACACCTATGACCACATGGGTCGCCACACACTGGGCACAATGGTACAGCTCTCTGCTGCCAACGAGGATGCAGGTCACAAAGTAGCCATGCAGGTGGCTGCTATGAAGCCTGTTGCTCTCGACGAGGCATCTGTTCCTCAGGCTACTGTAGACGAGGAGCTTCGCGTGGCTGTCGAGAAAACCAAGGAAGAGCAGATTGAGCGCCAGGTCAACGTCGCTCTGAAGAAAGCAGGCATTAACCCCAACCTCGTTGACTCTGATGATCACATCGAGAGCAATGTCGCTAAGGGCTGGCTGACTCAGGAAGATGCAGACAAGGCTAAGGACATCCGCACAAAGGTTGCAGCAGAAGCTGCCGGTAACCTTAAGGAGCAGATGATCCAGAACATCGCAAAGGGCCGTCTTAACAAGTTCTTCAAAGAGAACTGCCTCGTCGATCAGGAATTCCAGTTCGGCGACGGTGACAAGGCAAGCGTAGCACAGTGGCTCGCTAAGCAGGACAAGGATCTGAAGGTCGTTGCCTACAAGCGTTTCAGCCTCTCTGCTGACTAAGCCCATCATAAATTGTCCATAGCAATTTAATTATACATACATTATCATTAATGAAGTCCGAAGTGCGTGAAGTACTTCGGGCTTTTTTTTGTGTCGTACTTCACAACCATAGTAAGCACACGCTACAGCTTGGAAATTTACTGTTGAGGGAAAAGATTACCAAAACAAAACTTTTCTGCACACTTGTTTTCTCATTGTGCAGACGGCATTGCACACCCCATATATTTGTGCGCAACTATTTATGCTTTATTTGCAGTCTGAAAAAGAAATCTGTAAGAGATGACTGCGTTTTGCTAAGTTTTTTGTACTTTTGGCTAAACAAAACGAGAGTTATCATGGAAGAATCAATCAAGCAAATCGGCGAGCGTCTCAAAGGCCTGCGCGAAGTTCTGAATATTCCGGCACAAGAAGTTGCCGACCTCTGCGGCATTTCGCTGGAGCACTATCAAAAGATTGAGTCTGGCGAGGCCGACCCTTCTGTCTACCGGCTCAGCAAGATTTCCAAACGCTACGGCATCGACCTCGATGTCCTGCTCTTTGGCGAAGAGCCACGTATGAGCAGTTATTTCATTACAAGAGCCGGACAAGGGCAGGAGATCGACCGCGGCAATGACTATCGCTACCAGTCACTTGCCGCAGGCTTCCGTGGCCGGAAGATTGATCCATTTGTTGTCACTGTGGATCCATTGCCCGACGGACGCAACCACAACAAGAACACACACGACGGACAAGAGTTCGACTTCATGATTGACGGAACGCTTGAGATCACCATCGACACAAAAGTTCTCGTGCTCAACGCCGGTGACAGCATCTATTTCGACAGCCGTCATCCTCATTGCATGCGTGCCCTCGGAGGAGAGCCCGCCACGTTTATCAGCATCATCATCTAATCAGTCTTCCCTAAGACACATCCAACGCTTATAGGTAAAATCCATTCACTATCATGATAGAAAGATTCCTTACTCAGACGCATTTCACGTCGGAACAAGATTTCAAGGATCACCTTCACTTTATTATCCCCGAGAACTTCAACTTTGCCTACGATGTCATGGACGAGTGGGCTCGTCTGAAGCCCGACAAAGTCTGCCTGCTGTGGACCAGTGAGCGCGGTGAAGAGGTGCGCACTACCTTCCGCCAATTCAAGGAGCAGACCGACCGCACTGCCGCTTATTTCCAGCAACTGGGCATCGTCCACGGCGATAAGGTCATGCTCATCCTCAAGCGTCACTACCAGTGGTGGCTGAGCATGATGGCCCTGTGCAAGCTCGGTGCAATTGCCATCCCTGCCACCCACATGCTCACCAAAGGCGACATCATCTACCGCAACAACCGGGCCAGCGTGAAAGCCATCATTTGCTGCAACGACGAATACGTCACCACGCAGGTCAGCGAAGCCATGTCTGAGAGTCCCACCGTTAAGCAACTCGTGGCTGTGAACTCCTCTACCCAGCAGGACAAAGCCGTACCCGAAGGCTTCCACGACTGGCGCAAGGAATGGACAGAGGCGCCTCATTTCCGTCGTCCCGAGTTTGTCAACACCAACGAGGACACCATGCTGATGTACTTCACCAGCGGCACCAGTGGCGAGCCGAAGATGGTAGCCCACGACTTTCTCTATGCCATGGGGCACCTCACGACAGGCTGTTTCTGGCACAACCTGAATGAAAACAGCATCCATCTCACCGTGGCCGACACGGGATGGGGCAAGGCCGTGTGGGGCAAACTCTACGGACAATGGTTTGCCGGTGCCACCGTCTTCGTCTTCGACCACGAGAAGTTCACAGCCGAAAAGATCATGCGTCAGATCGAGAAATACCGCATCACCTCGTTCTGCGCGCCTCCAACCATTTATCGTTTCATGATCCTTGAGGACTTCTCCAAGTACGACCTCAGTAGTCTGGAGTACTGTACCACCGCCGGCGAGGCGATGAACCCCTCCGTGGAAGAGACTTTCTACCAGCGCACAGGCATACATATCTATGAGGGCTTCGGCCAGACAGAAACCACGATGACGCTTGGCACCTTCCCATGGATCAAGCCCAAACCGGGCAGCATGGGCAAGCCTAACCCCCAGTATGATGTCTGTTTGCTCCGTCCCGACGGCACCGACTGTGAAGACGGCGAGAAAGGCGAGATCTGTATCCGTATCGGCGACGTGAAACCTATTGGTCTGTTCAAAGGCTATTACCGCGATCCCGAGAAAACCAAGGAAGCCTGGCACGACGGCATCTACCACACCGGCGACATGGCATGGCGCGACGAAGAGGGCTACTACTGGTTTGTCGGCCGCACCGACGACGTAATCAAGAGCAGTGGCTACCGCATCGGACCCTTCGAAGTGGAGAATGCGCTGATGACCCACCCTGCTGTTGTGGAGTGTGCCGTGACGGGCGTTCCCGATGCCATCCGTGGCATGGTGGTGAAAGCTACGATCGTCCTGAGCCAGGAATACAAAGCCAAAGCGGGACCGGACCTCGTCAAGGAGTTGCAGGACCACGTCAAGCATGAGACCGCACCCTACAAGTATCCTCGCGTCATCGAGTTTGTCGATGAACTACCGAAGACAATTTCCGGTAAGATCCGGCGCGTGGAGATCAGAGAGAACGATGAAGAGAAATATCAGGACAAGAAATAAAGCACACACATGGAAAACGAATATATAAAGCAGTTCCCTGAGCTGATGAAGGGAAAGAAGATCATGTACAACCACGGCTTCGGTTCCTCTGCTTTGTCCGGAACGGTGAAGCGGATCCGCCAGACCTTCCCCAACACCACAGTGGTCGCCTTCGACATACCTCTCCACCCTGCCGAAGGACTGGCTTTCTTGCGCCAAAAGGCTGAAGAAGAGAAGCCCGACCTGATCATCGGCACGTCAATGGGTGGCATGTACACCGAGTTACTCTATGGCTTCGACCGCATCCTCGTCAACCCTGCTTTTCAGATGGCACAGACCATGAAGGAACATGGCATGACCGGAAAGCAGACTTGGCAGAATCCACGGCAGGACGGCGAGACAGAGTTTATGGTCACCAAAGCCCTTGAGAAAGAGTATAAAGAGTTGACTGATCAATGCTTTGTACAGTTGGAAGCCATGGACGAGGAGCAGAAAAAAAAGGAGCAGAGCCGCGTATGGGGGCTCTTCGGCGACGAGGATCCGCTGGTTCACACCTTTGACCTCTACCGTAGCCACTATCCCCAGGCTGCCCACTTCCATGGCGAGCACCGTATGGACGACAAGAGTTTTCTCAATGGCGTGGTACCCGTCATCCGATGGATCGACGACCGTCAGGAAGGACGCGAGCGCCCCATCGTCTACATCGACTTCTCTGCACTGGCCGACGACTACGGCAAACCCAAAGCCAGTCTGACCAAGGCCTACCGGATGCTGATCGAAAACTACCAGGTCTACATCGTCGCCCCGGCACCCACCAACGACCACCAGTATTTGAGTGACGCAGCAACATGGGTGGAGCAATATCTTTCCACGCCTGCCCACGACCACGTCGTCTATGCCAACCAAAAAGCATTGCTCTATGGCGATTACTTCATCGACATGCTGCCCGACGGCAACTTCATGGGTACCGGCATCCAACTCGGCAGCGATGAGTTCAAGACATGGGACGAGATCATCACGTATTTCGAGCGGTTAGGAGGACAATAACCATGAAAAGGACAAACCTCATCATCGGTTTCCTAAGTTACGCGCTCCTCGCTCTGATCCTGATCGTGTCCGGATGGTGGTTAGCCGCCCTGTTGTTGCTGCTTATCTATGGCGTTGTACTACTCCTCTACAAGCGCAGCAAAAAGGCACAATGGCTGATCGATGGCGATCCAAGTGACAAAGAGGTGCTGGACAACATCATTGCGCAATACGGTCAGCCCGACGATGTGGTTGTCATCGACCCCAGCCGAGCCAACGAGCCGTTTGGCGTGATACTCATCTATTCCGCCGGCCGTTTTCTCATCGCAGCAGGCAAGCGCATCCCCTTCGACAGCATTACAAGCATCTCGGCCAAGAATTCTGCCACGCCCTACACTGTCGGACAATACCAGATCCTCATCAATACCAACGACAAACTGTTGGGCACGCTGCACCTCAACGCAGGCTATGACGCTCAGTTCGCTACAAATGCGGCCACACAAGTCTTACATGCGCTGAAATAGGAATTTCGGTTTCTGTGACTCAAAAGACAACAAACGATGGCTTACATCAGCCTCTCCTTCTGATCAAAGCAGGTATCTCTAATGATCAAAAAAACGTCGGGACAATTGGCAGACGGCTGTTTATCATCTTCAAATCAGCTTTTTACACGACACATCAAGGTTGAAGAAATCAGCTATCACGAAAAAAGCATGGTGAGCCAACAGCTCATCATGCTTTTTATTTTTAGTAGAGGGATCTCTTTTAGAATCTATACACAGCGAAAGTCTTGGCAGGGATCGTCACCGTGCAAGCGTTTCCGTTAATCTCCACAGAGCTTTGCTGCGGCACCACATTATTGGGTTTATCCAGCGTGTTCACCGCACGTGGATCATCGGCGTGGAGTGTAGTGACCTTAGCCTGTCCGGAGATCTTGGCACCACGGAAGGAGAAGGTGACCTGCTGCGGCTGGTCGCCGGTGTTAGCGATCTTCACGATATATCTCTTCATCGGCTTATCCCATACCGCACTGGCATAGAGGCCGTCCTTGCCCTCCACGGGCTTACCGTCCTCTGTAAGGCTGACTACATTTGTACCTTTATTGGTGCCATAGAGCATCTGCACGTACCAGTTGACCGAGCGCACCGAGCGCAGATTGTCAAACCAAATAAGGTCGGGACGCCACTGCCAGCCTTCGACATGTGCGAAAAGCGGTGCATAGGTAGCCTGATACACCACGTCGGCGTTGCGCTCCAAGCCCGTCATGAAGGCAGCCTCGGAAAGAGCAGCCTCGAAATTGTTCTTTGCCACAGTAGGCTGATCGTCCACGCCCTTGACGTGCGAGGCGTATTCTCCGGCAAAGACCTTCGGACCCTTACGGGAATAATTGTCATATCGGCCTGCGTTCTTCAGGAACCAGTCGGGCGACATATAGTAGTGCTCATCGACAAGATCCACTCCTATCTTGCGCATCTGCTCCCAACCATAGTCAAAGTCCTTGCCGCTGGCTGACGGACCAGAAGTTCCGCAAATCTTGATATTGGGATATTTAGCGCGTATCTGCTCCACGAACTTCTTCAGACGCTCGGGATAAAGCGGTCCCCACTGCTCGTTACCGATACCGATCTGCTTAAGATTGAACGGCTGTGGATGGCCCATCTCAGCGCGCAACTTACCCCATTTGGTGGTTGTAGCACCATTGGCGAACTCTATCAAATCGAGGGCATCGTCGATATACGACTGCAAGTCGTCGACAGCCACATGCGCGTTTTTGTCATTGTCCTTGTTTTGGAACTGACAGGCAAGGCCGCAGCTCAGCACCGGCAACGGTTCTGCTCCAATCTTCTCCGACAGCAGGAAGAACTCATAGAAGCCAAGACCATAGGTCTGGTAATAGTTGGGATAGAGACGATGCGGGAAGGTATAGTTCCAGCGGTTCTCGTTGAGCGGGCGGTTCTCAGCCGGTCCCACACTGTTCTTCCACTGATAGCGTGTGGCCAGATCGGTACCCTCGACGATACATCCGCCGGGGAAGCGGAAGATGCCGGGATGAAGATCTTCCAAGTCCTTCACGAGATCAGCCCGCAATCCATGCCAGTTGTCTTCAGGGAAAAGACTGACATGATCGAGGTCTACGCCGTCGGCACTCTCCAGGAAGACACGCATCAAGCCTTTCTCAACAGTCTTGTTGGAGGTGAGCGTCACCGTTTTCTTAGCCCACTGGTTGTTTGCGATGGTGATCTCCTTCTTATCGATAGGGTTGTCCTGGTCGTCGACGAGTTCCACACGAATCTTAGCTTCCTTGCCCTGCAAGTCGTGGAGACGGGCAAAGACCGAGAAGTCATAGCTCATACCTTTCTTCAGTCCCATGCCGAAAAAGCCACGGTTCTCCAGTCCGGTGAACTTTTGGTCGTGACCGGCATTCTCCAATACCACGTAGTGGGGATTGCGGTCAAAGGCCGGTTTCACGTCGCTGACGCTGACATTGCCGAAGGTGTTCCAGCCCATCAGCCGCTGCGGAAATTCAAAACTGCGGTTTTCGACCATCTCGGCATAGAGTCCGCCGTCAGCACCGAAGTTGATATCCTCGAAGAAGATACCGTACATCGTCGGCTGGATGGGCGCACCCGGCTTGGCGTTGATGGTCAACTGTCGCTGTGCCGATGCCCCCGTGATGGAGAGCAAGCCAAGGGCCAGCGAGACAAACATTTTAGTAGTATGGTTCATAAGTAATGATTGTTGTGTCTTCTCCCTCCTCCCGTACAAGCGGGGAAAGGAAGAGAGACGAGTTAAATATAGGATGTTATGTTTCTAAACACATCATTTTGGCAGAAAGGTCAGCACGCAATGTGCCGATTCCGGCTCTATGGTCAGGCAGTTGCCCGAGGTCTGTCCGACGGTGAGCGGCCCGTTGCCTACCAGCATCACCCCCTTGTGGTCTGCACCAGTCAAGGTGGCGGTCAGCACACGAGGGCGCGGAGCATGGAGCGAAGTCAGCTGTGTCTCACCTTTCAAGTCCTGAGCTAGGAACAACGAGTGGTTGAGCCGCGGCGAAGCCAAGAGGCTCACCTGCTGCTGCACAGGCAGAGTGACGGTCATCACGCCTTGCGGCAGTACCGTATATTTCCATGTCAGCCGTTTGCCGTTGCGCAGATCATAGACGGCCGACACCGTGGCGGGCTGTCCCCTTCTCGGTTTCACAGAATTGAGACTGACGAGCGTTGCATCCATCGCTGGGCGCAGACCACCCTCTCCTGACATTGGCAGCAACTCCACACCACCGACCATATATCTTGCGAGAAATCCTGTCTGTCGGTCAAAGACCACGGTGCAGGCCTTGTTCTTAATGGTGATGATACGTTTCGAGCGTTTGATTTTCAGAGCCCCGCCGTTGAGTCGCTTGGCAGCCTCTGCCTCTCCGTTGTTGATCACGTTCTGGAACGAGAAGGTCGTCTGAGGCAGATAGCGGTAAGCAGCACTGACGAGATGCCGGTCAGCATCCACGAAAGCCGTGCTTGTCAACGGTTTGTCGCTGACCACCTGCAGGCCAGCCTTGCGGGCAGCGGCAATGAAATCTGGGTCAGAGGAGAGCTTGTTGTAGGTAACAGCATTGAAGCCTAAATTACGCAACAACTGTGCGTCTTCCGCCATTCGCTCCTTGGTATCGAGGAAGCCACGGTAAGGTACCACGCTCTGACGGTCCGCCACTCTGCTTCCTGCCACGGCTTTCTCGGGTTGAAAGGCGGGAGCTGGTGCCTCGCCTTGTGGCAGTGCATAGACATAGATGCCGGTCGTGAACCCAGCCTTATCCTCTGCACGCATGGGCTCTCCACCCTCGTAACGCGACATGCTGAATGCAAACAGATTGCGACGGTCGAAGCGGATGTAAGGCGTAATGTCGAACTCAGTCTGAGCCAATTGCCCGGTTTTGCCCAAGAAATGCTCGTTGATGTAGATGTTGGCCACAGCCGGCACATAGCCGATATGCAGGAATACACGGCGCTTCTTATACTCTGCGGGCATCTTCACCCAACCACGATAGGCACCGGCATAGTTTTTCATTGCCCAGTCGGCCGGGACTGACCAAGTACCGGAAACTTTTTGGAGCAACCATTGCGTGTCGTCGAACCCATAGGTCTCTAAATGCCTCGGCAACTCCGTGGCACTTTCCGCAATCTTGAACAGCCATTTCTCACTCAAAGAGATCGTGTCGCCCTCGGCGGCATGAAGCATGGTACACTGCATGGCCAACGCTGCGGCCATCATCATCATCTTTTTCATTATTACGTTTTTATCTTTAGCATGTCCGCGGCCGGTCACTCCCAAATACTCAGTCCGGCCTGCGGACATCGGATTACTTCACTGGTGCGATCATGACTTTAAAGGTCATGTTCTGTGCATGCAGTTGGTATTCCTTCAACGGACGGGCGCCCCAGCTGTTGATGCCGCCCACACCGTATTGTGCCAAGTCAAGGCAGAGCTCCGTGTATTTGCTCTTTGGCACTTGGTAAGGATGGCGCTGATCCTTCTCCAGTCCTTCGTCGAGATCAGAAATATTGTAATGCAAAGCACTTGCATAGAATGGTTTGGCAGCCGTGAAGCGCAGTCCGATACCCTGTGCGTTGGTTTGTTTCCACCAGCGGATGTCGCTCTTCGTCCCCGTCTCCTGTGGACGGATGTAGGGATAGAACTGCTGGTCGGCGGTCTGCGTATAGATACCGAGCCGCTCACTGCTCTTGCGGTCGACATAGTTCTCGATAGGTCCGCGGCCATAGAATGTGCTGCGGTCCATGTCGTAAGCCAAGTCTATCTTCAAGCCGAAGCGGAACAGATCGCTGACCTTTGCGCCCGGCGTCAGCTTCATAGCCTCTGTCACGGTCATCTTGCCGCAAGGCTCTACTTGGTAAGTCATGGTCAACTCAGCCTTCACGTCGGGCATGTCATAGACAGCCGTCACCACATTGTTGTCCTTATCAACGGCGATCGTCTTGAGGTTCATGGCCGGATTTCTCCAAGCAGCAAACTGTTTTTGCAGTCCGGCACCCATGTCGTTGTCGGTCACGGCGCGCCAGAAGTTTGGTTTCAGCGTGCCACCGTCTGGCAGAAGATTGCTGCCGCCCACGGTGTACTCCTTGAGCCAACCGGTCTGTTTGTCAAAGACGATGTCGAGACCAGCCTTGTTGCTCAGAGTGATAGTGGCGGTCTTCTTGTCGTCCTTCACCTTGATCTTGCCGTCCTTGTCGGCTTTTCCTTCTTCCTTCATAGCGCAGCAGGCAGCCGGAGCCGTCTGTTCGCGTACGGTCATCTGACGGTAGGCGACGGTTTGTCCCTTTGTCATCAGCGGCTCAGCTTCCTTCAGTTGGAAATCGACGTTGAGCATCACCTCGCCCGTAGCCGGTACCTGATAGGGCAGTGTCAGTGTGGCGCGCTGCTGAGGAGCGACGTTCAGGTCAGCAACCTCACCGTTTTGTACAGCCTTACCATCCTGGAGCAAAGTCCAAACAAGCTTATAGTTGCTCAGATCGCGGAAGAAGTTCTCGTTGTAGACCGAGATCTTTCCGGCTTTCAGATCCACGGGCTCAGCCCAAATGTTCTGATACTGATAAGCCAACTCATAAGCGTGGGGGTTGAGCTGACGGTCGGGACCGATGATACCGTTGCAGTTGAAGTTGTTGTCGCTGGCGTCCGTCTTGTTGTAATCCCCGCCATAGGTGTATTCGGGAGCCATGTTTCCGGTTCCGGGCTCATACTTTGCGGCGATAGCGTCGTAATCGGCTACCGTGCGGCCAGCCTTGAAGTCAGGCTGACGGTGGAGTCCCTGATCCACGAAATCCCAGTCATAGCCGCCCTGGAATTTAGGATACTTGCGGATAAGATCCCAATATTCCTTGAGGTTACCACCCGAGTTGCCCATTGTGTGGTTGTATTCGCACTGGATCAGTGGGCGTGTGTATTTCGGATCTTTGGCGTAGGCTTCGCAGTCCCACGGCGTGTAGTACATGGGGCAGAAGATGTCTGTGTTGGCTCCGGTTCTTCCAGCTTGCTCATACTGCACGGGACGGCTCTGATCCTGACTCTTAACCCATTTGTAAGCAGCGGTGAAATTAGGTCCGTCAACCGTTTCGTTGCCCAAGCTCCACACAATGACACTGGGATGGTTGAAGTTGATTGCCACGTTGTGCTGGTTGCGCTGCAGGATTTGCAGGCCAAAGTTCTCCTTCTTAGCCTCAGAGTCGCTCTTGTAGCCAAAGCCGTGGCTTTCCTGGTTGGCCTCAGCGGTGACATAGAGACCATATTCGTCACAGAGGTCATACCAGCGTGGATCGTCGGGATAGTGACAGGTACGCACTGCATTGATGTTCAACCGTTTCATGACCTTAATATCCTGAATCATGCGGTCGAGGGTGACAACATATCCTCCGTCGGGATCCATTTCGTGGCGGTCTGCACCCTTGATGAGTACAGGCTGTCCATTGACGAACAGCTGGCTGTTTTTGATTTCCACCTTGCGGAAACCGACTTTTTGCGGGATGACCTCCACAACATTGCCGCGGCTGTCTTTGACAGTGGCAAGGAGTGTATATAAATAAGGTGTCTCTGCTGTCCATTTCTTTACGTTGCGAAGCATGAAGCGGGCAGTGCCTTCCTTGCGTCCGACCAACTTAGCGGTAGACTTGGCTACGACGAGATCGTTCTCGTTGAGCAGTTGGAAGTCGATCGTCGGGTTGCCCTTGACATTGACATCGATGAGCAACTCACCGTCGTTGTAGTCATTCTCCAAGTCCGGTGTCAGTCTGATGTCGTTGACCTGCACCTTGCTGTCGCGTGCGAAGAGATAGCACTGACGGGCGACACCGCTCAGCCGCCAGAAGTCCTGATCCTCGTCGAGCGAGCCGTCGCACCAGCGAAACGTCTGAAAAGCGATGAGATTCTTTCCGGGATGGACATATTTCGTAATGTCGAACTCAGCGGCAACCTTTGCATCCTCACTGTATCCGACATATTGTCCGTTGACATAGAGATAGATATTTGAGGTCACAGAACCGAAATGGGCGATGACCTGCTTGCCGTTCCAGTCGGCCGGCAAATCGATTTCACGACGATAGGATCCGACGTGGTTGTCCTTTGTAGGCACGTTGAGCGGATGCTTCCAGTCGAACTGATAGCGCCATGCAAAACCGATATTGACATATTCCGGGTCGCCGAAGCCGTTGAGTTCCCACATTCCCGGCACCTGCATCGTCTTCCAATTGGCGTCGTTCAAGTCGGTTTTGTAGAAGTCCGTTGGGCGTTGGTCGGCATTGGCCACCCAAAGAAATTTCCAAGGTCCCTCAAGTGACAGGTAGTTGGCAGATCGGGTAATATCGCCCGCAAGCGCTTTCTGCCCATTCTCATAGGCGAAGAAACTGGTGTGCATCGGGAAACGGTTGACCTCGTTGACCTGTTGGTCGTGCCATTCCGTCCACGTTGGCTCCACCACGCTTTTAGCCGTTGTGGGCTTCTGCGCGGCGCGTGCTCCCAAAGCCATCAGCATCATTGCGGATAGGATGATTGTTTTGTTCATAACGCTTAGGTATTTATTAATAAGAATAACTCGCTCTAAATTGGACTTTGATTGAAA
>UMGV01053262.1_pt1 | contig 29957 bp, 18 predicted proteins | sample 1965361 | NCBI WGS metagenome assembly UMGV01 (sample SAMEA4836081, study PRJEB28245) | human gut metagenome | biome: gut microbiome; material: fecal sample | place: Denmark | collected 2008
TGCCACGGTTCAAAAAGCGGCCGTTGGCCGTAAAAAAAGTCCGCCTTTGGCGGTAAAAAAACAGCTGATTGTAAGCCCCTCCCCAGCCCTCACCAAGGGGTGGAAATTCATTCTCGCTGTGCTTTAGGGGGTTATGATTGCGCTCCGTTCCTTGTAAAAGATTGGAATATGGACATCTTTTGGGCTTTTTTCCTTCCCCGTGGGGAAGGTTAGGATGGGGCCTATGGTGGACGGGACGCACCCCTGGCAACTCTGTAGGAGTTGCGATTACATAGCCCAGGGTTGAGGTGCGCAGCGCCTCTACCCTGGGTAAGAAACCCACCCTACTTAGCTACTCTGTAAGAGTTGCGATTAGCCGAAGGCGTTACCACTGCAGGAATAGCAGCTTGTGTTATCCCATTTATATGACGCTACCGATAGGTAATAAGGTAATTATTTTTTTGTACCGGCGCAGCCGGACTTTTTTTACCGCCAACGGCGGACTTTTTGTATTTGCGGTTTTTCAGCCTGCCATCGGGCAGGCGCGGATGGGGGGGACGGGGAATATCCGAGAGCTCGCTCTCGAGATATCTCCCGACACACACGGACGCATAGGGCGAAGCCCTGAAAAGCCACAAATCTTTTTGTAGCTTCTTGTGATGGTAAATTCATGTAATAAGGAAATACACACGACAAGTAACGCCTACGGCTAAGCGCAACTCTTACAGAGTAGCTATATTAGTTGGTCACTTACCCAGGGTAGCGTGCTTCGCCCTCAACCCTGGGCTGGGGAAACGCAACTCCTTCAGAGTTGCCGCTGCTTGCGGAGTGTACCCAAGAAGCCCCTCTCTGGCTCTCTACAAAGGGACAGAATTGAGCCCATTTCTCCAGCCCTCACCATGGGGTGTGAGTTCATTCTCGTTGTGTTTGAGGAGGTCGTGGCGCACACCTTCCCCTCGAGGAAGACTGGGATGGAGCTTCACTTTGCCACCGCCGTGACCCTGTCGGCTGGCTCGTACCTTATGATACGTGAGCTCGTGCCTTATGTTACGTGGCCACGTGCCTTATGTTACGAGAGTTCGTGCCTTATGATACGAAGTAGGCGGTGTGGTCTCCACACTCCCCGTCTTCCCTTCCGCGCCCCGCAGTGATATCTCCTGCGACGCAACCATCCTCCCGTTGCCTACCAATTTCATCCCAATATGCAAAAACATGGCGGGGGATGGCGTTTTAACCGTCAAAAATGTGTAAATTTGTCGTCACAATGACCATAAACCTACTTATTGAGTTGTTAAACTTATCCACTGTCATGAAACAAAGAATCTACACATTGACACTCCTGCTCATGGCTTTTGCCTTGGGCGCTATGGCGCAACTCCGTTTGCCCGCCATCATTTCAGACCACATGGTGATTCAGCGCGGCGAGCCCGTACACGTTTGGGGATGGGCTGCCCCGGGTCAGAAGGTTACAGCCACCCTCGCTGGACACAAGGCTACCGTGCGCACCGGCAAGGACGGCCGCTGGAGTCTCTATCTCCCCGCCATCAGCGCCGCCGGACCTCACACCCTCACTGTCTCAGCCGGCAAGGAGAGCCTCTCCGTGACCGACATCCTCGCTGGCGAGGTGTGGATGACCAGTGGCCAGTCCAATATGGACTTCCGTCTGCGCAGCATCGACCGTGCCGACGACGAGATTAGCCATGCCACTAATGCCAGCATACGCCTCTTTGAAATCAACCACGCCCTGGCGAGCCGTCCTGCCGACGATGTGAGTGGACACTGGGCTGTCACTACCCCCGAGGCTGCCGACTGCTTCACCGCCGTGGGCTACCTCTTCGCCAAAGAACTCAATGCGGCGCTCGGCTGTCCTGTGGGCATCGTCAACGCCAGTTGGGGCGGCACCCAGATTGAGAGCTGGATGACCATGGGGTCGATAGACCGTTTCCCCAAGTATACCCAGCTCATGGAGCAGCTCCGCTCTGACGCCTTCCGTGCCAACGAGCTGCGCGGACTTGCCAACGACGCCCGCTTCGAGCGTGAGGTGGCTGCCGATCGTGGCGAAGCCGAAGGCTGGTATGCCCCCTCTTACGACAAGAGTCACTGGCAGCCCCTCGCCATGCCCGGTCTGTGGGCCGATGCGCCTCTCGCCCGGATGGACGGCGTGGTCTGGACCACTGCTAAGTTCACCGTGCCCGACTCCCTCGCCGGCCGCGAGGCTCTGCTCTCCCTCGGTTTCATCGACGATGCCGATGTGACCTGGGTCAACGGCCACCGTGTGGGTGCCACCCGTGGCTATGCCGTCAAGCGTCGTTACCAGATACCTGCCGGTGTGCTCCATGCCGGCGACAACGAGCTGACGGTCAAGATTATCGACGACCACGACGGTGGCGGATGCTATGGCTCTGCCAGCCTCTTCTATGTCCAGGTGGGCAGCCGTCGCCTCTCTATCCTCAATCATCCTTGGAGCTACTGCGTGTCGGTAGAGAAGGACAACAGCGGTTTCCGCAGCTACTTCTCCAACGACTTCCCCTCACGTATATATAATGGTATGGTCGCCCCCGTGGCTCCCTATCCCGTCAAGGGCATCGTCTGGTATCAGGGCGAAGCCAATACCGAGCGCCCCGGCGAATACCGCGACCTCTTCCCAGCCATGATTGACGGCTGGCGACAGGCTCGTCAGCGTCCGGAGCTGCCATTCTACTGGGTGCAGTTGCCCAACTTCATCGCCACGCCCAAGAACGACCTTGCCGGACTGCGCGATGCACAGACTTCGGCCCTCTCCCTTGCCCATACGGGGCAGGCGGTGACTATCGACGTGGGCAATCCCACCGACGAACATCCCCTCGACAAGCATACCGTAGCCCGCCGCCTTGCCCTCCATGCCCTGCACAACGACTATGGCCATAGCGACCTCGTCTGCCAGAGTCCTCGTGTCACCGGCGTTACCCGCCAGGGCGACGGCACCATCCTGGTCACCTTCAGCCATGTGGCCCAGGGTCTACAGTGTCATGACCGCTATGGCTATCTCTGCGGATTTGCCGTCATTGACGCCCAGGGCAAGCGCCATTGTGTCAAGGCCGAGATAGCAGGCACCGACAGCGTGCGCCTGCTCACCACTCCCAACCTCGCAGTGACCACGGTGACCTACGGCTGGGAAAACAATCCCGAAGACGCCAACCTCTTTGGTTCGACAGGACTGCCCGCCACGCCCTTCATGATGAAGGTAGGGCAGGGGAAGTGAGTGGAAATATAAAAAACAATAGATTGTTTTGTATTTCGCTCGGTTTGCATTACCTTTTGATAAGTTAGGCGGCGTCTCAACAATGCAAAATGAAAAATCTTATGCTTTTTCTTTGCATTGTCTTCGACTTGCACTACCTTTGTATCAGTTAAAACATTACTAATATATACTACAATGACAGAAAAAGAGAAAGACGCGGTGCAGCTGCCCGACAACGCTTTTCGTGAACTTCACGACGGCGAGGAGTACAAGCCCATTATGGGTCCTGAAAAGACCATTCCCGAAGTCACAGCATGGAGTGTGACGTGGGGATTGTTGATGGTAGTGCTGTTCTCGGCTGCTGCCGCCTATCTGGGATTGAAGGTTGGTCAGGTATTCGAGGCCGCCATCCCTATCGCCATCATCGCCATCGGCTTATCGTCGGCCACCAAGCGCCGCAACGCCATGGGCGAGAATGTTATCATCCAGAGCATCGGTGCCTGTTCGGGCGCTGTGGTAGCCGGAGCCATCTTTGTGATGCCCGCCATCTATATGCTTGACCTCCAGGCCGACTTCCTGCGCGTATTCATCGCCTCGTCGCTGGGTGGTATCCTCGGCATCCTCTTCCTCATACCTTTCCGCAAGTATTTCGTCAAGGATATGCACGGCAAATATCCCTTCCCCGAAGCCACTGCCACCACCCAGGTGCTCGTGTCGGGTGCCAAGGGAGGCAGCCAGGCCAAGCCCCTGCTTGTGGCTGGTCTCATCGGTGGACTCTACGACTTCATCGTCGCCACCTTTGGTCTGTGGAACGAGAACTTCACCTCGCGTGTAGTGACATGGGGTCAGCAGCTTGCCGACCATGCCAAGCTCGTCTTCAAGGTCAACACCGGTGCTGCCGTCCTTGGTCTGGGCTACATCATCGGTCTGCGCTATGCCGCCATCATCTGCTTTGGTTCGCTTGCCGTGTGGTGGCTTATCGTTCCGGGTATGGCCTTGCTTTTCCCCGACACCGTCCTCAACCAGTGGGATCCCAATATTGTCACTCCTGTGGGTGAAATGACACCCGAAACCATCTTCAAGGCCTACGGCCGTTCCATCGGTATCGGTGGCATCGCCATGGCTGGCGTGATAGGCATCATCAAGAGCTGGGGTATCATCAAGAGTGCCGTTGGCCTTGCCGCCCGTGAGATGAAGGGCAAGGGCGCTGGTGCCGAAGAGGTAGTGCGCACCCAGCGCGACATCTCCTTCAAGATTATCGCCATCGGCTCGGTGCTCACCCTTATGGTTACCTTCGCCTTCTTCTATGCCGGCGTGATGGACTTCAACCTCACCCATGCTGTGGTAGCCATTCTCTTGGTTGCCGTGATAGCCTTCCTCTTCACCACTGTGGCAGCCAATGCCATAGCCATCGTGGGTAGCAACCCCGTATCGGGCATGACGCTCATGACCCTCATCCTCGCCTCGGTAGTGATGGTGGCTGTGGGTCTCAAGGGCAATGCTGGTATGTTGGCAGCCCTCCTTATGGGTGCTGTGGTATGTACCGCCCTCTCTATGGCAGGCAGCTTTGTCACCGACCTCAAGATAGGTTACTGGTTGGGTACCACTCCCAAGAAGCAGGAGACCTGGAAATTCCTCGGCACCATCGTGTCGGCAGCCACTGTAGCCGGCGTGATGATCGTGCTCAACAAGACCTACGGCTTCCAGAGCGGCAAGCTCGCCGCACCCCAGGCCAACGCCATGGCAGCCGTCATCGCTCCGCTCATGAACGGTCAGGGGGCGCCCTGGTTGCTCTACGGCATCGGCGCCGTCATCGCCCTCGTTCTCGACCGTTGCAAGATTTCAGCCCTTGCCTTTGCCCTGGGTATGTTTATCCCCATGGAACTCAATATCCCCCTCCTCGTGGGTGGCGCCGTCAACTGGTTTGTCACTACCCGTTCGCAGGATGCTGAGGTCAACAAGGCCCGTGGCGAGAAGGGTACCCTGCTTGCCAGCGGATTTATCGCCGGTGGTGCCCTGATGGGCGTAGTGAGCGCTCTGCTCAAGTTTGGCGGCATCGAGTTCAACTACGACGCCTGGTGGGCCAACCACCTGAGCGAGCTCCTGTCTCTGGCTGCTTACCTCTTGCTCATTACCTATTTCATCATAGCCACCCGCACCACCAAGAAGGCCTGATGCGGGGCAGGCTTCAATCGTTGACGATATGAACACCTCTTCCTTATCCCTTGCCGTCCGCACTGGCATGCTGCTCATGGTCGCCCTGCTTGTGACCATGAGCGCCAGCGCTGCGGCCCGGCGCTATGCCAAGATTTCCCGTGCCTGGGTAGAGCACGATGTCATCCTGGACGGCCAGCGTGGCATGAAGGTCCACCTCTATCTTACCGTGAGCGGAATGAAGCGCCGCAGCGTGAGTCTCACCGGCGAGGTTACCCTCGACAGTGATGTGGCGGGCGACGACCCCGAGGTCATCTACCGCTGCGACGGTGCCCTGATGCCCAGCCACGACATCGACACCTATCTGGACTACACCCTCTTTGTCAACTACGACACAGGCAATTGGCCCGAGGGCGACCACCATTATTATCTCAATGTCCTCGTGACCAATACCGCCAATGGCGAAGCCCTCAACACGCCCGGTTCTACCATCCTCGACTTCTCGCTGAAGCGTGGCGACGACGGCTCCTACATCAGTTATGATGCCACCGTCGAAGAGATTAAGCAGCGGATAGGCTATCAGCCCTCTACGCCTACCACGCCCGCTACTCCGGCGCCCGTGGCTACCCCCAAGCCAGCCCCTCAAGCGGCACCGGCGCCTGTGACTACCCCCAAGCCGGTTCAGAAGACCACTCCCTCGACACCATCTACCCAGGAAATGACCGACCAGCAGCGGTTGTACATCTCCTGGATGAAAGACCGCATTATCAAACAGCTCGATGCTGGCGATGGCAACTACATTGTGATATGCACCAGCAGCTGGGCTCATGGTCCGAACAAGGTGACAGACATCTTCTGGGTCCCCCGCGACTTCAGACCTTACAGCTCGGCATACAAGCAGCTCATGGCGACCGACAAATATATCAAGTGTTTTGTGGATGGCATAGATGTCCTCAAACTCATCAACCACACCCTCGCCGACGGCCGTGAATTCAGCACGGTCTATATATGCGACCGCGACCAACTTGCCAACGGTGAGGCTTGGGAGTATAAAAACAAGAACCATCCCGAACAGGCCACCCACTACTATATGGAAGAGCACCGCATATCCTCAAAGGCAGCAGCCTGGCTGCAACTGCTCATAGAGGGAAAGCTCACTACGATGAGCTTTCAAGGGCGTGACGGCTTAAAAATGGAGACCACCACGAGAGTAGCCCTCAAGGCTCCGCGTCGTATCCCTTATGGCAACTCGCCCGACACGTACTGATGTTGGCGTCGCCCCTTCGCCCTCTCCGCTGCCCACCACACCCCTTAACCTGATATAATCCTTATCCATGACCGTCATAGTCACAGTGCATGTGGCGGTTATGGATATTTTCTTTCAGACCCATACGACTATGACACAATCTATGTCCCCTGCCTGGCAGCCCGACGCAAGTCAGCTGCGCGTGATAGAAACCCCGTTAGGCGGTTACCACCTGGTGCTGGCGCCTCCTGGCTGCGGCAAGACCCAGACACTTACCGAGCGCATCCGCCGTGCCCACGACCAGGGCATAGCCTATGGCGACATGCTCTGCCTCACCTTTACCAACCGCGCTGCCCGCGGCATGCGCGAGCGCATCGCCCAGTATATCGAGGGTGCCGACCTCAGCCAGCTCTATGTCGGCAACATCCATAGATTCTGTTCCCGTTTCCTCTTCGAGTACCACCTTGTCGAGGCAGAGACCTCGGTCATCGACGACGACGATGCCCTGAGCATCCTTGCCCGTTACCAGAACGAGGAAGAGAGTGCCATCAAGCAGCGCCACAACCGCCGTCGCGAGTATGCTGAGATTATCCAGTTTGCCCACTTCATGCACCAGATTATCCATCATCATCCGCGTGGGCTGAGGCTCCATCCCGACTGTGTCAGTGCCGACGATGTGCGCGCCCTCAAAGCCATCTGCCGTGCCGAGCGTCGCGAGTTCACCCCCGACGCCATGATACATATCTACGACCACACCGACGACTATCGCGACGTCATCCATGGCGACGCCTTCGATGTGGGTACCCAAGCCCTTGCCGCCAACACCCTGCGCAAGATGCGCTATGCCCACGCCTACACCGCCTACTGCCGTCAGAACAAGCTCATCGACTTTGAGGACCTGCTCCTGCTCACCTACGACGCCCTCACTGCCGACAGCGACTATCCCCGCTACCGCTGGATACAGGTCGACGAGGTTCAGGACCTCAATGCCATGCAGATGGCCATCATCGACCTCATCACCGATACCGCCGTCACCCGTGGCGAGGGCATGGTGATGTATCTCGGCGACGCCCAGCAGGCCATCTTCTCCTTTATGGGCGCCAAGAGCGACACCCTCGCCCTGCTGCGCCAGCGCTGTGGCGACCATATTTACCACCTCAACATCAACCACCGTTCGCCGGCGTCGCTCCTTGCCATGACCAATCACTATGCTGCCGAAGTCTTGGGCGTAGACCGCGCTCTGCTGCCCACAGCCCAGCCCAGCGACGCAGCCGACTGTGCCGAGATGCGGCTCATCGAGTCGCCCCTCATCGACAGCGAGTATCACGATGTGGCTGCCCTTGCCCGAAGCCTCGCCCTTGCCGATAATCGTGAGACCACCGCCATCGTGGTCAACTCCAACTATGATGCCGACAAGGTGGGCGAGGCACTCCATGCCCTCGATATGTCCTTCTTCCAGGTGTCGGGAACAGATATTTTTGCCTCAGTCCAGGTCAAGACCATGCTCGCCCATCTCAATGTGCTTGCCTCGGAGACCAACTTCATGGCATGGGCACGTTTGCTCTATGGATTGGGCGTCTTTGCCGCTCCCGCCTCTGCCCGCGAGTTTATGCGCAAGATGCTCAACCGCGCCCTCCTGCCCTCCGATTTTCTGCTCTACGACTCCACCACCTACGTGCAGGACTTTGTGGCTGCCGTCGACGCCGACGCTCCCGTGGTGGTCTTCGATACCGAGACCACCGGACTCAGCGTCTTCGACGACGACATCCTGCAGATAGCCGCTGTCAAGATGCAGCATGGCCGCATGGTCGAGGACTCCTCCTTTGTGGTGCATATCCAGACCGAGCGCCCCATCCCCGAGATGCTCGGCGACACCCCCAACCCCATCATCGAAGAGCGGCGCCACGCCACCCTCGTCAGCCATGCCGAGGCACTGCGCCAGTTTGTCGACTACATCGGCGACTGCCGTCTGGTGGGTCACAATGTCGAGTACGACTACCAAATCCTCGTCCACAACCTCAGCCGCTATCTTCCCGATGTCGCCCTTCCTGCTCACGACCGCTGCATCGACACCCTCAAGCTCCTGCGCCTGCTCCATCCCGAGCTGGTGAGCTATCGGCTTGACTTCTTCCGCCGCCAGCATCTCTTCGGACTCAGCGAAGACAATGCCCACCTTGCCGATGTCGATGTCGAAGACACCTGCCGCGTCATGGCCCACCTCTACCGTCGTTGCCGCGAGGTCATCCCCGAGCAGCAGGAGTTTCTTGACCGTGCCGCCACCCGCAGGGCTGCCGACATGCTGCGCCGCAACTACCGCGACCTCTATGTCCGTGCCCGTGAGCAGCTCTATGACCACGCGCCGGCTGGCGACAGTCCTGCCATGGTCGGCCAGATGCGTGCCGTCTACGACTACCTGCGCCAGATGGGCGGCGACCATGCCCAACCCCACAAGATAGACTATGTGCTCAGCTATATCGCCCACGACATCGTCGACAGCAGCCTCGCGCCGTCGCTTGCCGAGCAGCTGCAGCGCCACCTTATGGAGACCAACACCCTCAAAGAGTCAGACCTCTGCGGCTCAGATGTCCTCGACGAGCGCATCTTCGTCTCCACCATCCACAAGGCCAAGGGCCTCGAGTTTGACAATGTCATCGTCTTTGATGTCGTCGACGGCCGTTACCCCAACTACTTCACCCGCGACGACGAAGCCCAATGCGCCGAAGACCGCCGCAAGCTCTATGTAGCCCTCACCCGTGCACGCCGCCGCGTCTATGTGGCGTGGAGCAGCGGGCGCATCGCCTACCGTGGCGACAGGGTCGTCCAGTATCTCTCGCCGTTCCTGCTGCCCGTGGTGCGTTACTTCGACAGCCTCAGTTGAACCCGCTGCCGGCATCGGGCAGCCCCCTGCACCCAGAACAATAATCACAAATATAGTAAAGACTAATTATGAAGACAATCCTTACAACCTTTGGCATGGTCGTCGTCGCCACTGCCGCGTGCGCACAGACCACGCTGTGGAAGACCGACACCGCCAGTCACAAGTATTACCGCATTCCCGCCATCGTGGCGTATGACAACCACGTCATAGCCTTCTCCGACAACCGCTCGGGCGTGACCGACGCCACCAGTTGGGGCGATGTAGGTTCGGTGGGCAATATCAGCATCGAGGTGCGCCACAGCAATGACGGCGGACAGACCTGGACCGCTCCCCGCTGCGCCGTCATGGGATTTGGCAGCGGCAACTTCGACCAGAGCCATGGCGATGCCGCCGTGGTGCGCGACCGCGAGACGGGTTGCATGCTCATTATGACCGGCTCGGGCGAAGTGGGCTACGGCAGGTCGCGTGTAGATGTACCCGGCGACTACTCCAAGGTACTCAAGGTAGGCCGCTACTACAGCCTCGACGACGGCTACACCTGGAACGGTGGCGATGTGACCTCGCAGATTTATGACCTCTATCGCGGTCATGGCAATATCTTCCGCCTCTTCTTCACCAGCGGCCGCATCTGCCAGAGCCGACTTGTCAAGCATGGCACCTACTACCGTCTCTACTCAGCCGTGGTGACCAATGAGGGCAGTCTGGTCGTCTACTCCGATGACTTCGGCCACACATGGGTACCCCTCGGCGGTGCCGCCGCCCGTCCAGCCCCCCAGGGCGATGAAGCCAAGATAGAAGAGCTGCCCGACGGCCGCGTGCTGCTCAGTTGTCGTCGCAGCGGTCAGGACGGCCGATGGTTCAACATCTTCACCTACGCCGACCGCCAATGCCAGGACGGCAGTTGGGCAGAGCCTGTAGCCTCGGAGAAGCACGACGGCGGTACAGCCACCATCAACAACAACTGCAATGGCGAGATACTCTTCATTCCAGCCCTCGATGCCGACGGCCGTAAGGTCTATGTGGCTCTCCAGTCGGTGCCCCGTGGCACCCCTGGCAACCATCCCACCAACCTTGAGCGCCGCAGCCATGTCTCCATCTACTGGAAAGCCTTCGACACAGCCGACAGTTGGGCCACGCCCGACCGCTGGGCTGAAGGATGGCAGCGCCACGAGATTACCGATGGCTATTCTGCCTATTCATCCATGGCGCTCGACGGCAATGGCGATATCTGCTTCATCTATGAAGACCATGGCGTCCACTTCCGTCTGGGCAGTCAGCCCACCGAGATGTACGACATCCTCTATCGCCACCTCAGTCTTCAGGACATCACCGGAGGACGGTATCAGTACCGTGCCGCCAAGTAGGGCAGTGAGTATAGCCCATATCGCAAAATCCCCGCAGTCGGCAGTCGGCTGCGGGGATTGTTTTACGCATCGTCGCGGCGTGCTCTCAGACCAGTCCCAGCCTGTGGATGGCTGCGCCCGCGAGCCAGATAGAGTCGGGTGGGGCAGCGGTCAAGACAAAATGACAAACAATGAGCTTTTTTAATGACATTTATATAAATATTCTTGTAGTGACCACCTATTTTTACTAATTTTGCGATATAGTAACTACAGAACTGACAATAATGAAGAAATCGGTCATATTATTCACTCTGATGCTCATCGCCGTGGTGCAGGCATCGGCTTCCGACACCTACACCTCGCTCTGGCAGCGCTTCGACAAGGCTGCCGCCGCATGGCAGCCACGCACTGCCATCGCTGTGCTCGACAAGATTATCGTGCGCGCCACTGCCGAGAAAGCCTACGGCCATCTGGTCAAGGCACAGATAGCCCGTGGAGGGTTGACCATCCAGATATCGCCCGACTCGCTCGACGCCGTGGCTGCGCAGATGGCTGCCGAAGAGCAGCGCGCCAAGTCGCCCGTGCTGCGCGCCGTCTATGCCACCGCCCTGGGCAAGCTCTACGCCATGCAGCAGAGAGGCATAAACCGCAAAGCCTATCAGCAGAAGAGCCGCGACTGCTTTGCCCGAGCTCTCAAGGACCCCGACCTGCTCGCCAAGACCCAGGCCAAGACCTACGAGCCCGCCGTGGAGCGTCGGGATATGAGCAAGGCGTTCGGAGGCGACCTGCTCCACGTTGTGGCTGGTGAGGCCAAGGAGTATGGGCTGCTCAACCGCTACTACGAAGCCCACGGCAACCGCCGCGCCGCCTGTCTGGCCGCCTGCCTCGACCTGCGCGAGAACCACAGCGACTGGCTCTACACCCGCAGCGGCAAGCAGCACTACCAGCACGCCATAGACTCGCTTATCAATGTATACCAAGACCTCGACGAGTGTGGCGAGCTGGCCATAGACCACTATGAGGCTATGGATGAAGACGCTAAAGACATCGTAGAGCGCCGCATAAGATACATAGACTGGGCAATAGCCAAGTGGGGAGCATGGCCCCGCATGAATATCCTGCGCAACAAGCGCACCGACCTCACCGCGCCCCAGTTCAACATCAGTCTCCAGGAGCGGCAGATGCTGCCCGGCAAGGAGCGCAAGATACATATCAACTCGATACGCAATATCCACCAACTCACCCTCAATGTCTATCGGCTCAGCAAGCCCTATGCCGACATCAGTAGCGAGTCTCTGCAACAGACAGACAAACTGGTGGAGACGCTCAGACAAGACGCAGGCAAGACACCCGTGCAGACGGTGGTGCGCAAGTATATCGGCCATGCCGACTACAAGCTGCTCTCCGACTCTGCCACGCTCGCCCCGCTGCCCTTGGGCAGTTATCTGGTCGAGGTGCAGGCCGATGTCAAGGGCGTGAAGCCCCAGTATGCCCTTCTCTCTGTAAGCGACCTGCTCCTGATGGTACAGAGCCAGTCGGTTAAGGGCACTGCCAATATGAGGCTGGTAGTGGTAAACGCCACAACGGGTAACCCCATGCCCGAGGCATCCATCATCATCAGACGCGACATGCGCCGCTGTGACCAGGACACCGTCATCCGCGTCAACCGCAAGGGCGAGGCGCTCTGCACGGGCAAGTGGGGAGGCAGCTATATGCGCGCTACTTCGGGCATGGACATCAACAGTCCGTTTGGTCAGACATGGTCGATGCTCTCATACCTAAAGTCCAAGGCAGAAGAGCGGTTCAGCTTCTTCACCGACCGCAGCATCTATCGTCCCGGTCAGACCGTACAGGTGGCTGTGGTGGGAGCCTACAGGAGCAGCGCCACCCAAGGCGACGCCATCACTGGTCGCGGCCTCACCCTGCGTCTGCACGACGCCAACAGCCGGGTGATAGCCGAGCGCAAGGTGACCACCGACAGCTATGGCACCGCCCACAGCCAGTTTGTGCTGCCCGCCACCGGCCTCACCGGTAGATACTACATAGACAGCGACATGCCCTATTCGCTCAGCACCAGTTTCAGGGTCGAGGAATACAAGCGCCCTACGTTCAAGATAGAATGGGACACGATACGCACCTGTTACGAGGCTGGCGACACGCTCCTGCTCACCGGTAGGGTGATGACCTATGCCGGAGTGCCTGTGCAGTACGCCAAGGTGAGCGCCAAGTCTACACGCCGGATAGGACTGTGGTGGTGGCGCTTCGGTCGCGGTGAAAGCCATGTCGAGCAGTTGCCCACCACGGTCACCGACAGTCTGGGCCGCTTCGGTCTGCGTCTGCCCCTCACGGTCGATGATGCCGATTACGACCGTCGGGTCTTCTACTCCTTTGATGTCAGCGCCACCGTCACCGATGCCGCCGGCGAGAGCCACGACGCCCAGACCTCTGTAGCCCTGGGCACGCGTCCTACGATGCTCAGCTGCGACATGGCAGACCAGATAGAGCGCGACAGCATCGGCTCCATACGCTTTGACTACCGCAACAGCGCCGGTCAGAATATCGACGGCACCGTAAGCTACACCATCGGCAAGCATAGCTACACCGCCAAGGCCAACGAGGCGGTAGACCTGAGAGCCATCCTCAAGGGGCTGAAGAGCGGCCGCCATGTGCTCACCGCCGTGTGTGACAGCGACACCCTCGTACACCCGTTTGTACTCTTCAGCGCCACCGACAGCCGTGCCCCCATCGATACCCCCGACTGGTTCTATCTGAGCGGCACCCGCTTCAAGGGCAAGGACAAGGTGCGGCTGCAACTGGGCTCTTCTGCCCCCGAACAGTACGTCGTCTACACACTCTTTGCCGACGACCGCGTGATAGAGAGCGGCTCGCTCTACCTCAAGGGCCAGCTCCATCTGCGCGACTTCACCTACCGCGATGACTATGGCGACGCCCTCACCCTCACCTATGCTTGGGTCAAGGACGGCCGCCGCTACATACACACCCAGCGCATCATGCGGCCTATGCCCGACAAGCGGCTTGTGGCACGCTGGACCACCTTCCGCGACCGCCTCGTGCCTGGACAGCAGGAAACGTGGACCCTCCACGTGAGCCGCCCCGACGGCAAGCCCGCCGACGCCCAGCTCATAGCCTCGCTCTACGACCATTCGCTCGATGCCATTTATGCCCATGACTGGCGTTTCTACAACGAGTATGGCGCAAGCCGGCTCTACAATGCCGACTGGCGCATACCCTACAGCCGAAGTATCGGTCTGTACAGTTATCTCGAGACCAAGATGCTGGCAGAGCCCGACCTGTCGCTCTCGCAACTTACGGCGTGGCCCTGCCGGTTCCTCTATCGCACCGCAGGCCCCATGTATGCCGGTTCGGCATCTGCAGGTAGGGAGCTCTTTGTGAGGGGAGTAGCCAGCGCCGAGTCGACCCGTGCCAATATGGTCAAGGACAAACTGGCGTCTGATGCGGCGACGCCCGAGCCGTCGGCCACCGAGACAGAGAAGGAGCCCGAGTGGGCCTCTCTGCGCGAGAACTTCAACGAGACCGCCTTCTTCTATCCCTCCCTGCAGACCGATGCCAAGGGCGACATCGCCATCAGCTTCCGTCTGCCCGAGTCGGTGACCACGTGGAAGTTCAAGGGCCTCGTACACGACCGCAACCTCAATGCTGCCACAATCGAAGCCCTCGCCGTGGCACAGAAGAAGGTGATGGTGCAGCCCAATATGCCCCGCTTTGTGCGCAATGGTGACCATGCCACCATCGCCGTGCGTGTGACCAATGCCTCGGACCAGCGCCAGAGCGGCCGACTGCGTCTGGAACTCACCACCGCCGACGGCAGTCGCACCCTCGTGGCGCGTCAGCAGAACTTTGATGTCGACGCCAAGGCTGCGACTACCCTCTGCTTCGCCTTCGACCTCTCTACCGACGAGACACTTGTGGTGTGCAAGGCTATGGCTACCGGCAGCGACTTTGCCGATGGCGAACAGCACTATCTGCCCGTATTGCCCGACCATGAACAGGTGGTCAACACCCGTCCGTTTACCCTCTCGGGCACCGGCACCCACACCATAGACCTGACATCCCTATACTCCGCCGGCGCCACGCGCACGCATACCACTATAGAATATACCGACAACCCCGCATGGCTCATGATACAGGCTCTGCCGTCGATGGCCAACCCCTCGGGCGACAACGCCATGAGCCTCGTCACCGCCTACTATGCCAACGCCATAGCCCAGCACATCATCGGCAGCTCGCCCGCCATCGCCCAAGCCATAAGCCTCTGGCAGCAGCGCCCCGATGAGTCGCTCACAGGCGTGCTGGAAAAGAACGAGAGTCTGAAGCAGACCGTTCTGGCTGAAACCCCGTGGCTCATGGATGCCGCCCGCGACACCCAGCGTATGCGTAGTCTGGCCCGATATCTCGATGCCAACCAGCTGGCTGCTTCGCAGTCGTCTATCCTGCGTCGCCTCGGTGACCTGCAGGACGAAGACGGTACGTTGGCATGGTGGAAAGGCATGACAGGCAACGTCTATATGACTGCCGCCGTGGCAGAGACGCTGGCAAGGCTCGACCGCATCGTCGGCAAGCAGACCGCCACGCAGAATATCCTGGACAACGCACTGACAGCATTGGACAGAGTGATGGCACAGCGCGTGGAGGAAATGAAGAAACGTGCCCCCAAGAACCATACGACCGACCGCCTCGACTATATCGAGACACGCTATCTCTACGCCTCTGCACTCGCCGGGCGCAAGGCAACCCCCACCATCGACTATCTGCTCGATATCATGGAGAAGCAGAAGCACGTGGCCACCATCGCCGACAAGGCGCAGAGCGCCGTGGTGCTCGCCCTCTACGGACGCGATGCCAGGGCCAAGGAGTGCCTGAAGAGTGCGCGCGAGTTTACCGTCTACAAGGACGGCATGGGTCGCTACTACGATACTCCGCTTGCCGGCTACTCTTGGTGCAGCTACCGCATCCCCACACAGGTAGCCACCATCGAGGCAATGGGTCTGCTCGCTCCCCAAGACAGCGTTGCCATCGACGAGATGCGGCAGTGGCTCTTGCAGGAGAAGCGTACGACGGCTTGGGACACACCGATAAACAGCGTAAACGCCATCTATGCCTTCCTCAAGGACAACGGCTCGGCCCTCGCGCCAGCCACAGGCACACGCATCACCATCGACGGCAAGCCGATGGAAGCCGACACCAGCGTGCCGATGATCGGCGCGCAGACCTGGCAGGCCGACGGCGCCGTCAACTCGATAGCCATCACCAAGCAGCAGCCCCACACCAGTTGGGGTGCCGTCTATGCCTCGATGATGCTGCCATCCGACAAGATAGAGAAGGCTGGTGAAGGTTTCAGCATCGAGCGCCAGGTTGTCGGAGACACCCACCTCGGCGTGGGCGACAAGGTCACCGTGCGCATCATCATCCGCGCCGACCGCGACTACGACTTTGTCGAAGTCACCGACAAGCGCGCTGCGTGTCTGGAGCCCGTCGTCCAGCTGAGCGGTTATCGTCAGGGTTGCTATGAGGCTCCGCGCGACTGCCGCACATCCTATTATTTCGACCGGATGGGCAAGGGCACCCATGTCATCGAGACCTCCTACTATGTAGACCGTGCCGGCGACTACCGGGCAGGTCAGTGCACCGTGCAGTGTGCCTACAGTCCATCCTTTGCCGGTCGTGTTGCCGGTGAAATCATCCACGTAAATCCATAATATGACCATAATGAACCTATCCTCACACTCTCACCGTCTGGTGATGACCCTCTTCACGCTGTGTGTGGCGCCGATGGCGCTTATGGCACAGAAGATAACAGTAGCCCAACCCACCATCGACTGCGGACAGGTGCAGTATCGCCGCCCCGTGACCGTACAGTTTGAGGCCCGCAACCAGAGCGGGCGTCCCATAACCATCGCCAAGGTGCGCAGCAGTTGCGGATGCACAGTGGCAAGTTACCCCAGTCAGGCCATAGCCAACGGCAAGACCTTCAAGGTAAGCGCTGTCTATGACGCCCGTCAGTTGGGACACTTCCAGAAAGAGCTGGCGCTCTATGTCGATGGCGGCAATAAGCCCGTGTATCTCACCCTGCGTGGCGTGGTCGTGGAAGAGGTCATCGACTATACCGGCGACTTCCCCCTCGAGCTCGGCGACCTGCGTGTCGACAAGACCGACGTGGAATATGATGACGTCAACCGTGGCGAGCGACCCTTCTTCCGCATCAATATCCTCAACCCCACCTCCAAGGCAGTGAGCCCGCAGGTGATGCACCTGCCCAACTACCTCGAGGCACAAGTGTCGCCGTCGACGATAGCCGCCGGGCGTCCCGGAGTGGTGACCCTCACGCTGTTGTCAGACAAGTTGCGCGACTTCGGACTTACCCAGACCACCATCTACCTGGGCAGCAATCCCGGTGAGCGCGTCTCTGCCGACAAAGCCATCGAGGTGTCGGCGGTGCTGCTGCCCTCGTTCAAGAATATCACCGACGTCACCCGTCAGTATGCCCCCAAGATGAGCCTCTCTACCACCTACCTCGACCTGGGCAGCTTTGCCGGTAAAAAGAAGAAGCGCGGCGAGATTATCATCACCAACAACGGACGCACCGACCTCGAGATACGCAACATACAGATGTTTACCGCCGGACTGGAGGTGTCGCTCTCGACCCGCAAGATAGCTCCCGGCGCGTCGGCTCGTCTGCGCGTGACCGCCGTGGCATCGGCGCTGAACAAGGTGCGTACTCGTCCACGCATACTGATGATTACCAACGACCCCGACAAAGCCAAGGTGGTGATAGCCGTAGATGTAAAACGATAGACCCTTATCCTGATGATACAGATAGAAATAGACAGCGGTAGCGGATTTTGTTTCGGAGTGACTACCGCCATCAGCAAAGCCGAAGAAGAACTCTCACGCAGCGATACGCTCTACTGCCTGGGTGATATCGTGCACAACGGCATGGAGGTAGAGCGTCTCCATCTGCAGGGACTGCAGACTATAGACCACAGCCAGTTGTCTCAGCTCCACGATGTCAAGGTGCTGCTGCGTGCGCATGGCGAGCCGCCGGCTACTTATGCCACCGCCGAGCGCAACCATATAGAAATCATCGATGCCACTTGTCCTGTGGTGCTCCAGCTCCAACGCCGCATCAAGCGCCAGTATGACGACAATCCCCAGGCACAGATTGTCATCTTTGGCAAGAACGGCCATGCCGAGGTCTTGGGTCTCGTGGGTCAGACTGATGGCAACGCCATCGTGGTAGAGAACCTTGACGACGCCAGCCATCTCTGTTTCGACCGCGACATTTACCTCTACTCGCAGACAACCAAGTCGCTCGACGAGTTTCATGCCCTCATAGCCTACATCCAGGCGCATATCTCTCCCCAAGCCACCTTCCGCAGCTTTGACACCATCTGCCGCCAGGTTGCCAACCGTATGCCCAACATTGCCGCCTTTGCCGCCCGCCACGACATGATACTCTTTGTGAGCGGCCACAAGAGCAGCAACGGCAAGGTGCTCTTCAATGAGTGTCTGCGCGTCAACGCCAACAGCCACCACATCGAGCAGCCGTCGGAGATAGACCTGCACTGGCTCGACGGAGTCAAGACCATAGGTATATGTGGGGCTACGAGCACGCCCAAGTGGATAATGGAGCAGTGTAGAGACCATATCCTCGAGGCGCTGAAGCGCTGAAGCGAGGGTGGGCTGCATCGCGGCTTCGCTGGGTGATGTCTCCGCGCCCGCTGAGATGACATCTACGCCCGCCGAGATTGTCTCCACGCCCGCCGAGATGACCTCCGCACCCGCCGAGATGACCTTCTCGCCAAAAAATACTAACAGACCGCCGCTGAAGACAAGCCCGAGGGCCAACTTCAGCGGCGGTCTGCGTGTAGAGGGGCTGCCAGTCAATGCGGAGCCATCCTCCCTCTGTCTATACCTTATTATATATATACTATTTGGATGGCTTGACGATGTATTCGGTCCTCTCTATATGCGTCAAGCCCATCGCCCGTAGCTCGTCGACGCTCCGCTCTACATCGGCATCGGTGTTGAAGTCTGGGATGAGCGGCACCTTGACTCTAATCTTCTCTTCGGGCACCAGTTTCATGAGTTCGGCGAGCCGCTCCTTGACTACCGGTTCGGCGGAGGTGTATTCCCTGTAGATATAGCTGTTCATATCCTTGACATCGACTATCCACTCGTCGATATGGGGCGCCAGTGCCTCTATGGCATCGGTGGTGCAGCACAGCGAGCTTTCTATCGTGAACCTCCAGTGGCTGGGGCAGAGCGGGATGAAGGCTGTGATGAACGCGTGCTGCGTCGTGGGCTCGCCGCCACCGAAGCAGATGCCTCCGCCCGTGGTCTGGAAGTAGATATTGTCCATCTTCATCATCTCGTAGAGTTCCAGTGGCGTGACCCAGTGTATGCCGGGCGTCAGGGTGTGGCCGTCGCTGCCGTCGCCGTTGCCGCCCACATCGTAGTGGCAGCGGTCGTTGAGGCAATACCTGCACTTCAGCGGGCAGCCCATCATTGCGACCAGGGTGGTGATGCCCTTGCCGTCGGTTCCCATGCGCAGCCGGCTGATGCCGAATATGGCAATCTTCTTATCCTTTTTGTCTGTCATGATTATGGCGTTATCTGAGTAGGCAGTAAGCTGCTTGCCGACAAATTTACACATTATTACAATAATAGCGTTGGTTTCGCTCCGTTTTTTTTCGTATGATATTTTTGTCATTCATGGCACGATACGTGTAATGCACATCACGAATTATATCATTGGCGTCTTGAATTTGTCATTTTATACTTTGAAGTCGGAAAAAAGATAACCCCCAGTCGTTTATCTGTCCGATTGTGGATAAAAGAGGCCGTCTTTCTTGGCAACATATCGGTCATATTGGCAATAAAACGGACAAAAACGCGCGAAATGACCACTTGTGTCCGTTTTATTTTTATCTTTGTCTGATATATGTCTTGTTGTTTTTACCCTATTGGCTACTTTTGCATAGTTAAAAACCAACAACCTAACATAGTAACTAAAATGTACGCAATCTTAAGACAACTGAAGAGAAGCTATCTTCTCGTGGCATTGTTGCTCATGGGCTGTCTGCCAGTCTTGGCACAGACTCGAACCATCCAGGGTAAAGTGACAGATGCACAAAATGGTGCCCCCCTCATCGGCGCCTCGGTAGTGGTGACTGTCTACGTGGGTGAGAGCAAGGATGACCAACAGGCCAACTACGGTTCGGACCCTTCAGACCTCTTCAAGCTGTCTACAGCCGACGGCAACTGGAACATCTGGTTCAAGGACGATGTCAACGGCACCGAGGTGACCGTCACCGCCGACCTCAACGCCATGACCTGGAAATACGAATAATACAACAACCGACTAACAATTACAGACAACAATGAAAAATATAATAGCAAAAGCCCTGCTGCTGGCTTCCACACTTATGTTGGCCCTCTCCACGGGGTGCCGGGCCCAGGTAAGCCGTGTTATTGACCTCCCCGACTGGGATTTCTCACGCGACGGCCAGTCGTGGCAACCCGTCCGGGTGCCCCACGATTGGGCTATATCGGGGCCTTTCGACAAGAAGTGGGACCTGCAGATGGTCGCCATCGAGCAGAACGGCGAGTCCGAGAAGACCGAGAAGTCGGGCCGCTCGGGCGCGCTGCCCTGGATAGGTGAGGGATATTACCGTATGCGTCTGGCGTTGCCCAAGGGCTACAAGCGCGCCGTACTGGTGTTCGACGGAGCCATGAGCGAACCCGTGGTGAGCGTCAACGGGCGTGAGGCAGGCCGCTGGGCCTATGGCTACAACGCCTTCCGCATCGACATCACACCCTTTGTCAAGTTTGGCTCCAAGGACAATCTTGTCGAGGTGCATCTCAACAACCGCGAAGAGAGCTCGCGCTGGTATCCTGGTGGCGGTCTCTACCGTCCGGTCCATGTCGAGCTCTATGGCGATGCCGCCTTCTCTCCCTGGGACACCTATGTGCGCACCCTCAGTGCCACCCGCGATGAGGCCCAGGTCGAGGTGAGCGCTCTGCTTCAAGGCAATATGGGCAAGCGTGGCTACACCGTGGTCTCTCTGGCCGATGCCGAGGGTAGGGTGGTGGCTGCCGACACGCTGCAGGGCAACGCCCCCCAGTTCCAGACCACGCTCCGTGTGGTCGAGCCCCGACTCTGGTCGCCCGAGTCGCCCACGCTCTATCGGCTCAGCCTCGCCCGCTATGAGGGGCGCCGCCTGGTCGATGTGCAGACCGTCAAGACCGGCATACGCACCATCTCGGTGAGCCGCGAACACGGCTTCCAGCTCAATGGCGTGAGCCGTAAGATTAAGGGAGTGTGTCTCCACCACGACCTCGGCCCCCTCGGCGCTGCCGAAAACAAGGCTGCCCTCATCCGCCAGATTAAGATGATGAAGGCCATGGGTTGCGACGCCATCCGCACAGCCCACAACATGCCTTCTACCATGCAGATGGAGCTCTGCGACTCGCTCGGCATGATGGTTATGGCCGAGAGCTTCGACATGTGGGTCTATCCCAAGTGCAAGAACGGCTACGCCCGTTTCTTCGAGGAGTGGGGCGACAGAGACATCACCAATCTGGTGAAGCACCACCGCAACCACCCCAGCATCATCATGTGGAGTATAGGCAACGAGATACCCGAGCAGTGGAGCAAAGAGGGCGTTGCCATCGCCCGCCGTCTGCAGGACCTCTGCCACCAGTACGACCCCTCGCGCCCTGTCACCCAGGGCATGGACCGGGCCGAAGAAGCTCTGGCTTCTGGTTTCGCTCAGGTGATGGATGTGCCGGGTTTCAACTACCGCGTTCACAAGTATTACAACAATATGGCACAGTTGCCCCAGGGTTTTCTGCTCGGGTCTGAGACGGCATCGACCGTGAGCTCGCGCGGAGTATACAAGTTCCCGGTAAGGGTAGGGGCACACAACAACAATCCCTATCCCGACGGCCAGTGTTCGAGTTACGACACCGAGTATTGCTCGTGGAGCAATCTGCCCGACGACGACTGGCAGATGCAGGATGACCACAGCTGGGTTATCGGCGAGTTTGTGTGGACAGGCTACGACTATCTGGGCGAGCCCACGCCCTATGACACCTACTGGCCTTCGCGCAGCAGCTATTTTGGTATCTGCGACCTGGCTGGACTGCCCAAAGACCGCTATTACATGTATCGTGCCCACTGGAATGGTCGTGTACACACCACCCATCTGCTGCCCCACTGGAACTGGAGCGGGCGTGAGGGAGAGCCGACACCCGTATACTGCTACACCGACGGCGTCGAGGGCGAGCTCTTCGTCAACGGCAAGAGCCAGGGGCGTGTGCGCAAGGACCCGACAAGCCGTCTCGACCGTTACCGCCTCAGATGGAACGACGTGAGATACGAACCCGGCGAGATACGCGTGGTCACCTACAACCAGTATGGAGAAAAGGTGGGCGAAGACTGTCGCCGTACAGCCGGAGAGCCATCGCAGATACGCCTCGAGGTAGACTGCCCCGACCACGTTTCTACCGCCGTGGCGTGCTTGGTCGAGGGCTGCGACCACAACCATGATGCCTCCCTCAACGCCGACGGTCACGACCTGGCCTTCATCACGGTCAGCATGCTCGATGCCGATGGCAACGAGTGTCCGCTTGCCGACGACGAGTTCACCTTCGAGGTCAGCGGTGCCGGAGAGTTCAAGGCGGCATGCAACGGCGATGCCACCTCGATCGAGTCGTTTACCCAGCCCCGCATGCGGCTCTTCTCGGGCAAGCTGGTGCTCATCGTCCAGAGCCTGAAGCAGGCGGGCAAGGTCACCGTGAGGGTCAGAAGCGCTGCCCGCAATATCGAGAAAACCGTTACTTTGAGAGTCGGTTGATTTTTTCTTGCCAATATGTTTGCCAGTGTGCTTTTTAATGCGTATTTTTGTTGTATATGAAGCAGACTATCAGACATATTGGCATGTTTATATTCATGCACATCATCTGTTGTGCGCTCCATGCACAACGGTTTACCAACATCACGCTCGACGGAGCGCAGACCATCTACGCCATCATGCAGGACAGTCAGGGCCTGATGTGGATAGGTACCGATGCCGGACTCTTCAGCTACGACGGGTACCACGGCTATCGCCACTTCGGCGACTGTACGGTGGCCAATACGCGCGTAAATGCTCTGGCGCAGCAGTCCAATATGCTCTATCTTGCCACCGCCAACGGTCTGCAGGCCTTCGACCTCGACACCTATGCCTATAGACCCAGTACCGCCACTGCTGCGGGCACTACCACTACCCGCAAGACTCCCACCGAGCTGCGCGTCATCGACCTGCGTCATGGCAGCGACGGCTATGGCAGCGATGTCTACGCCCTGCTTCCCACGCGGAGAGGGCTGCTCAAGGGCACCATCTCCGGACTCTATCTCGGCCGTAGGCAGATAGCCTTCTGCCAGGGCACCCAGCCACTGGTCAACGCCCTTGCCTACGATGCCCACCGCCGCTGCTACTGGATAGGCACCGAGGGCGCCCTCTACCGCGCCGACCTGCAGTTGAAGTCGTTTACCCGTATCGACGCCCTCAACGGTCACTCCATCAAGTGCTTTGCCCTTGCTGCCAACGGCACCCTGTATATTGGCACCGACGACGGACTCTTCTCCATGGCTGTCAGTGGTACCATCAGCCACTATCAGCACGACTCCCACGACGCCTCGTCTATCCCCAACAACATCGTGTGGGCATGCTATGTCGACAAGTGGCAGAATGTGTGGATAGGAACCGACAACGGGCTGTCGCGCCTGTCGTCCCATACCTATTATATATATACTCCGCTCTACAAGGCTACCCTGTCTAATGAGGGCAACTGTCTGCACGCTCTCTGCCAGACGCGCGACGGCGAATGGTGGATGGGTGGCACCAATGGCGTGATAAGACAGGGCAAGGCATGGTATCGGCAGAACAACAGCCAGCACCCGCTGAGCCACAACCGCGTGCGCAAAATCTATCAAGACCGCGAGGGCGGCGTCTGGGTGTGTACCGACCACGGCATCAACCTCTATGACAGCCGCTCGGGCCAGATGCGCAACTTCATCGTCTACGACCCCACGCGCAGATACTCCACAGCGTGGGCTTATGATATACTCCAAGACCGGCAGGGACGCATGTGGATGGCGTCATACATGGGCGGCATCTTCGTCGTAGACCGCCAGCGGCTCGTGCAGACCGTCACTGCAGCCACGGCCTCATCGCCGTCGGCTACGGCTACGCTCATGGCCGATGTGCATCTTGCCAACCATGGCGCCAATGCCCTCTCGGCGCTGCATGTGGGCCAGTTGGTAACCGATGCCCAGGGTATGGTGTGGGCTTCGACCGGCAACCACGTAGACCGCATCAATCCCAAGACCATGAAGGTCGAGGCTGTGCCCGCGGACGATGTGGTCAACTATCTCATGGCCGATGCCCGTGGCAATGTGTGGATGGGCAGCAATGGCAAGGTGAGATGCTATGTCATGGAGGGCAAAGCCACATGGCCCGTCAAGCCCCGCGAGTGGCAGATAGGCGGCAAGGTGGCATGTATGAGCGATGTCGACGGGCACACCTGGGTGGTGAGCGGCCAGGAGTGCTGTGTCATCGGCCTCGACGGCAAGAGTTTCAGATTCAAGATACCCCAGGACATCACGCCCATGACCATCTACTATTCGCCCACGCAGCGCCAGGTGGTGATGGGTGGCAATGACGGCTATGTGACGCTCAATGCCGACGCGCCCACAGCGAGCGTCCATCCCCGGAGGCTCATGCTCGCTGGCGTGATGGTCAATGGCCGCCAGCTGCAGGGGGCTATGGCCGACGGTCGGGCAGCCGGCAGCGGCGACAGTCGTGTGAAGACCCTCGAGCAGGCTCCGCGTACCATGGACAGACTGGTGATAGAGAGCGACGAGAACAACTTCACGCTGCAGCTTACCGACCTGCCCTTCTCAGACCATCCCTCGGCGGTCTATGCCTATCGCCTCGAGGGCAGCGACCACGACTGGCAGTATATGACGCATCGCAATCTGGACATAAGTTACAACGGCCTGCCCCATGGTAGCTATCATCTCACGGTGCATGCCGTTGACGGTGAGGGAAATATCGGCGACGAGGTCTACAGGCTCGACATATCGATACTGCCACCATGGTATCTTTCGCTCTGGGCCAAACTCGTCTACACCCTGCTGGCTGCCGCCATCGCCTGGGGTAGCTTCAAGTTTGTGTGGGTCAGAAAGCGACTGGCAGAGGAGCGCCGCCAGAAGGCGGAGATACTCGAGCAGGTCGACGCACGTATGAGTTTCTTCAACCGACTGGCCGAAGACCTGAAGAGCGCGGTGGGTCATCGCTCTTTTGATGAGATACTCGACCTCACCAACAGCTATCTGGGCATCCAGGCAGAAAAGGTGGAAATCGAGGAACCCGAGTTGAGCCCCGCGGACCAGCGTCTGCTCACGGAAATCAACGAGGCGATAGAAGCCCACATGATAGACTCAGACTTCAACGTCACCACCCTGCAGGAAATCGTGGGCATGGGTGGCAAGCAGCTCTACCGCAAGCTCAAGGCGATGACCGGCAAGACGCCCGTGGAGTATATCCGCGACATACGCATGCACAAGGCGGCGCTCATGCTCAAGGAGGGCAAGTTCAGCGTGTCGGAGGTGATGTATACAGTGGGCTTCTCCAACAGCAGCTACTTCTCCAAGTGCTTCTCCAAGGCGTATGGCACCACTCCCACTGAGTATATGAAGAGATAACCACCGTCTCTGCCCTCTCCGCCGTCAGGCAGGCTGTGGAGCAGGGTAGCGGCGTAGACTTTAGCATAGATGTTTGCAGCCAAGAGGGCAGCAAGCATCTTTTTTTGTCCATGTTTGCAGCGATAAGTGTTGTATGCGCCTTTGCTTGGTCCATGCTTGCAGCGGAAAAAGTCGTAATCACCTTTTCTTAGTCCATCTTTGCAGCGGTAGGAAAGGCAGATGCCGTCATGGAGCGTAGTGCTGCATCGCTGTGGGTTGTAGTTGAATATCGTGTAAGCCGTCGATAATAAGCGTGTTCATGGCGGTTGCCGGTTCGTGCCTTATGATACGAGTCCACTTATCATATGTTACGAGCCTACGTATCATAAGGCACGAGGTCTCGTGTCATAAGTTACGAACCGCCCATGGTGGTCACGGCGCCGCTAATGGTAATGACCGCAGCGCTGTCATCGGTTGCGAGTCGTCTGAGTCGTACTATTGTCTTTTTATATCTAAATTCCCTGCTTTTGTTTGTGGTTGCGACATTTATTTATTAACTTTGTCGCAAATCTTGCGACGTTTTCTGCGGTTTATCGTTGCATCCATAATGCTATGCTTGACCATCTGGTTGGCTTAGTAGACAACTATAAAGAAAAAGTCTGGTTGCTCTGGTAGCGAAACCAGGCTTTTTGTGTTATTATAGTAGTAACAAATCTTAGCGACGATGGATATACAAGAGTTCATACATGGTGTAGAGGGTCTGCGCAGCAATCTACTGAAGCAGGCAAGGCACTATCTGAACGACGCAGACGACGCAGAGGATGCCGTCCAGGAGACTCTTGTGAAGCTGTGGGTGGTCAGAGACCGTGTGGCAGAAGCCTCGAAGATGAGGAATATGGCTGCCGTGGTTTGCCGGAACGTATCGCTCAACATGCTGCGCGACAAGCGGCAGACTGTCTCTATCGATGTGGCATGGGAGGTGGCCTCGCACGCCAATCCGGAGATACAGCTGGAGGAACGGGAGGGACGGCAACGGCTGCAACGTAATATTCAGGCGCTCACAGACAAGCAACGGGCAATGCTCAGGATGCGCAATGTGGAGAATATGCAGTATGCGGATATCGCCAAGATAATGGGAACGTCGGAGTCGTCGGTCCGGGGCATGATAAGCAAGGCTCGGATGGCGCTCGTACAACTAATGAAAGGGACAGAGTTATGATACAGACTAAGGAAAACATAGGAAAACTTCTTGAAAGGTTTGTCCAAGGACTGACAACGGAGTCGGAAGAACAGCTGCTGTCGGACTACTTCAGCACGGCTGAGGCTATCCCCGAAGAGTGGATGGTGTTTAAGGAGCTGTTTGACAGCTTCTCTACCGATGTCTATGACTTCAGTGAGGATGAAAAGGACGCCATGCTGGCTCGGGTTCCCCGAAAGAAAGGCAAGAGCGTAACTCTGTGGATCTGGGCGGTGGCTGCCTGTGCCGTAGCGGTCATGGTAATCGCTATCCCCATGATGAGGAATAGCGGGGAGATGGCTCAGAAGCCTGTGGCTGAGGTTAGGCGGCAGGCTGAGGTCAAGCGCGTAGTGGAGACCACGCCCAATGTGCCGCCCCAGAAGGTAGAACCTCGCGCAGAGACGGCTCCCAAACCCGCCAAGTCTGCTGGCAGAGCGCAGGAAAAGCAGACCGAGCGCATCAGTACCCCAGAACTGCTGGAGGCGGTGGCTCTGCTGGCCGATGTGGTGCCCGATGATATCGTCATCTCTTCTCACGACGATGAGTTCAAGGTCAGTACCGTGTCAGACAACGGTAACTCCAACTCGTATATGCTCAGGCGGGGCTCGGGCGAGTCATCCATAGAATTGATATCACAATCCATAAACTTCTAAATCATATCAAAATGAAAAGAACGATTATCTTACTGCTCGTAGCAGTACTCTCTGTCGCAACCATGAGTGCGCGGAAGATTAAAAAGGCGGTCTATGTGATAGATGGACACCAGGTGGAAAACTTTGACGGCAGTCAACTCAATGGCAAGACCATCGTGAAATACTCGATAGAGCCAGTGAGCAACATTCACGTCATCATCACTTCTGACTATAAGACCAAAGGCAGAACCATAAGTGACGTGAAGACGGTTACAACTGTAACGAAAGTCGACGGCAACAGCGTCACGGTGAATACAACCCAGAGCACAAGTGTAGACAAGAAGGAGGATGTGCTCTGCGTCATCAATGGCAAGATAGTGCCTTATTCGGAAATGAAGAAGACGCCATCCTCCAAGATTGATTCGGTGACGATTATCAAGGACAAGGGTACTGCGACTTATGTCAAGTATGCCAAGGAAGCCGGGCGTGAACCCAAGTGTATCATCAAGGTGGTCACCAAGTAAGCCGGGGTCATCTCCGTCGTCCTATCTATCATCTCCACCGTCCTATCTATCATCCCCACCGTCGGGAGTGTAATGGAAACAATAAATCGAGTAGGAGGAAAACGAAGTAGTTTTCTTCCTACTTTCGTTTTCCGACCTCTCACACCACCGTACATGCGGTTCCGCATACGACGGTTCATATTTTGGGTGCCATTCGAGATACGTCCCCATTAAAGTAGCATATTATGATTTCCTCGGAACATGACCAGCAATCAGCTCTGAAATAATTGATAGTAAGACCGTTCTGTTCAAATCTCTCAAAGAACCTCTTCAGCGTGTCCTTCTGTTGGAAACGAACGTTTTCGTTAAGCCAGATGAGCAGAGCTAAGTTTACTTAAGCTCTGTCATGGCGAGAAAACGTGCCATGAGATGGAACAATCTACACCTTAGACCGAGGGTTGAGTCGATTACGGATGACAATGTGGAGTCAAATTGCTCCATGATTGAAAATATTCCTCCAAAAGGAATGAGTTCCTCAGATTTAATTTGTATTTTTGCTATGTCTATCGTCGGATTCTAATCTCATCAAAGAGGCTCTATCAGGGTCTCAAATCGTCTCTGACCAGATTTGCCGACGCAGATAGCTCTGATAACTGGGAACTCGAAATTCCAGAATACGAGGTTACAGCCCCACACCCCAATAGAGGAGGATATTGGGGAAAACCTTATAGTCCATGGGGAGATATTCCAACAATAGATACAAATATAGAAGGAAACATTGCAAGACATTCTCTATTTTTTTAACACGGAAAAGAAATCATTTAGCAAATACAAAGGAGAAGATAAAAACTTATTCCGACTTGCCGCTATCTTACAATATTTTGATACTGGTGTTTGCCTTACGAAAATTAAAAATGAGAAAGATGCCGGTGGAGATATTGAAACTCATTATACTTCATACGGGGCTTACAAGAAAGCCAATGCAAAATACATAATCACTAAAATATGCCAAGAATGAAAAAGTTATTATTGCTCATAGCCTTCATAGCAGGGCTGTCTAAGGTATGCGCACAGAGTTATACCTACCACCCATTGAAAGAGTTTCGAGGAGATACAATAGCCTTTCTAAAACAGAATTTCTACGACCAGCGCAGCTATTTTATCGGCAAGAAGTTTGAGGTGCTAATTAATCAGTATATATGGGAAATGCCCCTGAAAGATTGTGAGTCGCAGGGCACATCCCCCTATATAGACCCAAAGGGGAAAACCTACCTATGCGGAGCCTGGCTACGCAGTATGGAATGCACCCCCGTAAGGTCTGACACAGCGTGTGCGGTAAATACAGCAAGTATCGTAGTGACATTTGTACCTCCATACACTGTCGATGACGATGATTTTTGCTATAACCAGCCCGATGACATCACTCCATATGGTGTGGCCAATCTCTTGAAAGACTATATCATCAAGGATATAAAGATAGACATTTTCGATCGCCGTCGTAAGTATTAGCTATTATTGCTGTCCGCTAAAACTCTAAAGAGCACAAATCCCTCGCCCGAAGTCCTCTGAAAATGGGACTTCGGGATTGCTTTTTCAAAAAGTAAGCCCCCACTCTAATCAAAAAGGCTTGGTTCAGGAGGTATTTCCTTAGCCTCCTGAACCATTTTTGCCCAGTCTTTTTCTGGTTCCTCAAGAAAAGTATAGCAGTTCACATAATACATGAGCATGATTCTCAGAAAAGCTCCAAGAGGGTTTGATGCGTTTTTTTATGACCATCAGAAGGAGATTGGCTATCAGGGTGACCCAAATCTGTATCTTGATGGCGTTGGCGCTCTCCCCATAGAAGTATTTAAGCGGGAAATTTTGTTTCAACTGCTTGAACAGCAACTCTATTTCCCATCTTTGGCGGTATATGTCGATGATGTCTTCCACCTCCATGGTCATGTCGTTTGTGAGCAACGATATGACTTTCGCCTTTTTCTTCGCAGGATC
>UMGV01059912.1_pt1 | contig 29863 bp, 31 predicted proteins | sample 1965361 | NCBI WGS metagenome assembly UMGV01 (sample SAMEA4836081, study PRJEB28245) | human gut metagenome | biome: gut microbiome; material: fecal sample | place: Denmark | collected 2008
CGCCTGTCCTACCAACGCCGTCAGCTTCCGCTACGGCTTTGGAGACGGCAAAAAAGAACCTGTAGAACCTGCAGATAAATTAAAAACGGAGGAAACAAAATGAACGTAAAGAAAATCATCACACTGCTGCTGGCGCTGGTGCTGGCCGTCGGTATGGTCGCCTGCGGCACAAAGCCCGCGGAGGACACGGACGGCAAGGATGGCAGTGAAGAGGTAAAGGCGCTGTACGAGCAGCTGACGGCGCAGGAAAATGCCATCCTGTCGGAAAACACAGCTCTTTGGGAAAAGCTCTTTATGGCAGCCGATAAGGGCATGGCCATGATAGAGGACGGCGGCAACTACGGCGATTTTCTGCTCAAGACCATCGAGAACGCCAAGGATCAGTTCACCGAGGAGGAGCTGACGCTGCTCACCGGCGAGGCCACCAAGATCAAGGATATTGAGAACCAGCGGGCGGAGCTGGAGACGAAGTATCCCTGGCTGTCAGAGACGCCTGATAGTGATGACAATACGAGCGTCCCGGCGGGCAGCGATATGACCACGCCGCCTGACGATGGCAGTATGCAGAAGTTTCCCGCCTTTGAGGGCAAGGATCTGGACGGTAACACGGTGAAGAGCAGCGAGCTGTTTGCCAAAAACGCCGTCACCGTTGTGAATTTTTGGTTTACCACCTGTAACCCCTGCGTGGGAGAGCTTGCCGAGCTGGACGCGCTGAACAAGGAGCTTGCGGAGAAGGGCGGCGCCCTCATCGGCGTCAACACCTTCACGCTGGACGGCAACGAGACGGCCATTTCCGAGGCCAAGGATGTGCTTGCCAAGAAGGGCGCGACCTATCAGAACGTGTATTTTGCTTCCGATGGAGAGGCCGGCAAGTTCACCACCAATATCTTTGCATACCCCACCACCTATGTGGTTGACCGCAACGGCAATATCGTAGGTGACCCCATCGTGGGTGCTATTACGGAAAAGAATCAGGCGGAGGCTCTGCAAGCCCAAATCGACAAGGCACTGTCCGCCGATATGGGCTGACCCAAGATTTTTAGAAAAGGCAGAAAATCGCGCAACCGTGCGGGTTGCGCGATTTTCTTAGCATTCATACGGGTTTTGGCGTTTTCAGCCTCCGTTCCACGGCAAAGCCTGTGGTCGTTTTTCTTCACCTGTGCTTGAACACCTTTTTCTCCAGCGCGAAGATCCGGGGGGAGAACGTCTCCGCCTCGATGGTGTCATACGTTTCCCGATAGATCTCCATCCGGCTGTCCACCGCGTCGATGAGGCTCAGCAGCTCCGCCTCGGCGCACAGCGGCCGCACCGCCACGCCGAACTCCGGCTCGCCGTGATGGGACAAGATCAGATGCTGCAGCAGCACCGTTTTCTCCTCCGGCACGCCCAGCTCCTCCGCCACCCGGGCCGTCTCCTGCGCCCCCATGACCAGATGGCCCAGCAGCTGGCCCTTTACAGAATAGTCCGTGGCCAGCCCCAGCTGGGAGAATGCGAACTCCTGCTCCTTGGCCATGTCGTGGAGCAGCGCCCCCGTCAGCAGCAAACTGCGGTCCACGGTGTCCGCGTACATCCCCGCCAGAAAATCCGCGATGCGCATCATGTTGCCCGTGTGCATCAGCAGCCCGCCCAAAAACGCGTGGTGTACGCTCTTGGCCGCCGGGATGCTCTCCAGCGCCTGCCCGTGCCGCTCCAGCATGGCCTGCGCCACCGCCCGGTAGTCCCCATCCTCGATGGACGTCACCCACTTCTCCAGCGCGGCCATGGCCTGCTCCCGGTCGATGGGCGCGGTGGGCACCAACGACGCCGGGTCCACCGGATCGTCCGCCGCCGCCAGCCGTATCCGGCTGGCGGTGAACTGGGGCGTGCCCCGGAACTCACCCACCGTGCCCCGCACCTTGACCACCTTTCCCTCGTCGGCGGCGGTCAGCGGCCCGGCGTAGTCCCACACCTTCATCTCGATGACGCCGGTGCGGTCGCTGAGCGCCCCCGTCAGAAACGGCTTTCCGTTGGCCGTCACCTTTGGATTGGCGCTCTTCAATATGTAAAAGCCCTCCACCTCGTCGTTGATCGACATGGCGTTTACCGGCAGATTGTACTCCATGGGAATGCCCTCCTCTTTTCTCGTTGTGGTCATGATAGCACGTTTCCCTCCTTGTGACAACCCTCTCCCCCCCATTTGCGCCGCTCACCTGCGGCGCTGCCGCCCTGAAATAAAGTTTGTTTTCCCTACCAATTTTGTGTTTTGGTTCGTTACAGGAAAACGCGCAAAAATCCCTCATTGTTAAAGATTTTCACAAGTTTCATATTACGGCAGTTCTTTATAGTTTTCGACATTTTATTTATGACATTTTTATGTACGTAGCAATAACATTAACGTGCAATTTATTTTCTTGGTGCTATAATCGGAGCATGTTTTTTAGGGCAATCCGGACGTCCTGGAAAAGAGAAAATCTCTTTACAAAAGGAGTGTGTTTCTGTGACGACATTTATCATCGGTCTTGTCATCCTGATCGGAGGCGCAGCTCTTTACGGTCGCTTCTGTGAGAAGGTCTTCGGGCCTGACGACCGCAAGACGCCTGCTTATACCAAGGAAGACGGCGTGGACTATGTTCCCATGAAAGGCTGGAAGAACAGTCTGATCAACCTGCTGAACATCGCAGGCACCGGTCCCATCATCGGGCCGATCCAGGGCATCCTGTTCGGGCCCATCGCGTTCCTGACCATCCCCATTGGCAATATCATCGGCGGTGCTATGCACGACTACTTCTCCGGCATGATCTGCCTCCGCGACGGCGGCACGCAGATGCCCGAGATGATCCGCCGCTATTCCACCAAGGGTATCTATAAGTTCTACAACGTATTCGTCTGCGTGATGCTGCTGCTGGTGGGCGCTGTGTTCATCTACACCCCCGGCGACATCGCCGCCACCCAGGTGTTCGGCTTTGACGGCAAGGCTACCTCCGTCTCCACCTGGATCATCTACGGTGTCATCTTCCTGTACTACCTGATCGCCACCGTGTTCCCCATCGACGCCATCATCGGCAAGATCTACCCCATCTTCGGCGGTATCCTGCTGTTCTCCGCCATCGGCGTGTTCATCGGCATCTTCGTCACCGGTATGCCCCTGATCAATGTCTGGGACAGCTGGGCTGCTCCCGTGCTGAACCTGACCGGTGCTGACGGCACTGTGGGCACCTTCACCTATGCTGATTACTTCGCCAACGGCCACTTCCTGCCCATCTTTTTCGTGACGGTGGCCTGCGGCATTCTGTCCGGCTTCCACTCCACTCAGACCGCTATCATCTCCCGCACCATGAAGAGCGAGCGTCAGGGCCGCAACACCTTCTACAACATGATGGTGCTGGAGGGCTTCATCGCCATGGTTTGGGCTGCCGGCGCTATGGGCGTCTATAACCTGGCCCTCCAGGAGCCCAACGCCTCCCTGGCCACCGGTACTGTCGGCGTGGTCTGCAAGCACCTGCTGGGCAACGTGGGCGGCATCATCGCCCTGATCGGCGTTATTGTGCTGCCCATCACCTCCGGCGACACGGCACTGCGTGCCCTGCGTCTGAGCCTGTCCGAAACGCTGCACATCGACCAGTCCACCAACGGCAAGCGCATCAAGCTGGCACTGCCTGTCTTCGCGCTGGTCATCGCCATCCTGGTGTTCGCCAAGACCAATGCCGACGGCTTCAACATTCTGTGGCGTTACTTCGCATGGGCCAACCAGACTCTGTCCCTGTTTGCCTTCCTGTGCATCACCGCGTGGATGTTCGAGAACGGCAAGGGTAAGTGGGCTTGGATCCCCATGATCCCCGGCTGCTTCTACACCTTCATCTGCGTCACTTACATCGCCAATGCCCACATCGGCTTCAACATCCCCTGGACGCCCGCCTACATCATCGGCGTGGCCTGCGCCGTGGCGTATGTGGTGGCCTGCTGCCTGTACGGCAAGAAGCGCGCTGCCAGGCTGCTGGCTTCCAAGTAAGTTTTCTCTTTTCTCCTCACATACAGCAAACATACAAGCAAGGGACGGCTCACGCCGTCCCTTGTCTTTTTCTTTCTCCGCTGGTATAATCCCCTTATCACGGTGAAAGGAACGCGCCCCATGAAACGCTGTCTCGTTATCTCCGACTCGTTCAAAGGCACTCTGTCCTCCCCGGACATCTGCCACATCGCCCGCAGCATCTCCCTCCCCGGCTGGCATATCGACGCCCTGCCGGTAGCCGACGGCGGCGAGGGCACGACGGACTGCTTTTTGGACGCCTGCGGCGGTCAAAAGCTCTCCGCAGCCGTCACCGATCCCTTCGGCGATCCCCTCACCGCCTGCTATGGCCTGCTGCCCGACGGCACGGCGGTGATAGAGTGCGCCGCGGCGGCGGGCCTGCCCCAGGCGGAGGGCCGCCTTGACCCGGAGCACACCATCACCTACGGCGTGGGCCAGCTCCTGGCCCACGCGCTGGACCATGGCGCACAGCGGCTGATCCTGGGTCTGGGCGGCAGCTGCACCAACGACGGCGGCTGCGGCGCGGCCGCGGCCCTGGGCGCGCTGTTCTATGACCGTCAGGGCCGCTCCTTCGTCCCCACCGGCATCACGCTGTCCCAGCTGTCCGCCATCGACCTGCGCGGCCTTCACCCGGCGCTGCACACCACGCCCCTCACCGTCATGTGCGACATCCGCAACCCCCTGTACGGTCCTGACGGCGCGGCCTGTGTGTTTGCCCCGCAAAAGGGCGCGGACAATGCCTGTGTGTCCCGCCTGGACGCGGGACTGCGCCATTTGGCCCGTGTCATCGCCGCCAGTCTGCACACGGATGTCTCCGCCCTCCCCGGCGGCGGCGCGGCAGGCGGCTTCGGCGCAGGCTGCGCCGCGTTCCTGGGCGGTACGCTGCGCTCCGGCATTGAAACGGTGCTGGATGTCATCCAGCTGGACCGCCGCCTGCCGGACTACCAGCTGGTGGTCACCGGCGAGGGCCGGCTGGATGCCCAGAGTCTGGACGGCAAGGTGGTCAGCGGTGTGGCCCGCCGCTGCCGCGCCCACGGCGTCCCCGCGGCCGCCCTGGTGGGCGCACTGTCCCTGGACCGCGCCGCGCTGGAGGCTCTCGGCCTCTCCGCCGCCCGCAGCATCAACCCCGACGGCGCATCCTACGCGGAGGCCGCCGCCCACGCCGCCCCGAACTACCGCGCCGCTCTGACGGCGCTGCTGGAGGAATATTGATATGCCCCATGTCATGGAACTGCACGACTTCTCCGACCCGGCGCTGGATGTCTACGCCCGGGCCACCGAAAACCAGCTGGTGAACCGGGCCGACCCGTCCAACGCCCTCTTCATCGCGGAAAGCCCTCTGGTCATCGGCCGCGCCCTGGACGCCGGCTGCGTCCCCGTCTCCTTCCTCATGGAGACCCAGCACGTCGCCGGCAAGGGCGCTTCGCTGCTGGAGCGCTGTGATCCCCACATCCCCGTCTACACCGCCTCCTTGGACGTGCTGACCCGGCTCACCGGCTTCCACCTGACCCGTGGCATTCTCTGCGCCATGCGCCGCCCGCCCCTGCCCACGGCGGAGGCGGTCTGCGCCAACGCCCGCCGCATCGCCGTGCTGGAGAACGTGATGAACCCCACCAATCTGGGCGCGATCTTCCGCTGCGCCGCCGGCCTTGGCATCGATGCCGTGCTGCTCACCGCCGCCGGCAGCGATCCCCTGTACCGCCGTGCCTCCCGGGTCAGCATGGGCAACGTGTTCCTCATCCCCTGGGCCTACCTGCCGGAGGGTGACTGGCCCTCCCTGCTCCACGACTGGGGCTTCACCACCGCCGCCATGGCCCTGCGGCAGGACTCCCTCCGGCTGGACGATCCCCTGCTGGCCCGGGCGGAGAAGCTGGCCGTGGTGCTGGGCACGGAGGGCGACGGCCTCGCCCCCCATACCATCGCCCACTGCGACCACACGGTGATGATCCCCATGACCAACGGCGTGGACTCCCTGAACGTGGCCGCCGCCGCGGCCGTGGCCTTCTACCAGCTGGGCCTGCAAAGCCGCCCGAAATAGGAAAAAGCACCCCCTCCGGGTGCTTTTTCCTATTCCTATCACTCCAGCCCCTGCTGCGCCATCCACACATCCATCACCAGGCTGTGGGGCAGTATCTTCGTCAGCGCCGCCTGGAAGCGGGCGATAAACCCGTACTTGGACACGTCCTTCCCCCGCCTGGCGTCCCGCCAGGCCCGGGTCACAATGTCCTCCGGGTCGTACATGGCCACGTATTTCTTCACCACCGGCTTCTCCTCCGACACCACCGCCCGGTCGAAGAACGCCGTCTTCGTCCAGAACGGGCACACCGCCATCACCGCCACGCCGCGAGGCCGCAGCTCCCGGTTCAGCGCCCGGCTGAAGCTGAGGACGAACGCCTTCGTCGCGCCGTACACATCCACATACGGGATGGGCTGGAACGCCGCCACCGACGCGATGTTGATGATCTGCCCGCCCTTGGCCATATAGGGGATGCTCAGCTGGCACAGCGCCACCACCGCCTGGCAGTTCAGGTCCGTCATGTTCAGGTTGACCTGCAAGGGCGTGTCCGCCACGGCGGCAAACTTCCCGAACCCGCTGGCGTTCACCAGCAGCCCGATCTCCACCGGCTCCTCCGCCAGCGCGGCCTCGTACACGCCGAAGCTGGTCCGGTCCGTCAGATCCAGCGCCAGCACCCGCGCCGGAAAGGGCATGGTCTCCCGCAGCGCCTCCAGCCGCTCTCCGTGCCGCGCAATGAGCCATATCTCGTCAAACGTGCCGAATTCATTCACCCGCTGGGCAAACCGCTTGCCCATACCACTGGACGCGCCGGTGATGACCGCGATCTTCTTCATGTCGTTTACCTCCCGTATGATCACTTTACAGGTACAGTATACCACACTTTTCCACCCTACGCCATATCCGAACAGGCCCAGCGCAAAAAATTCGTGAAATTCTTCACGACAGCTCTTGCAAAAACGAAAAAATATGGTATCATACCTGCGAGCGCCGCACTCTGCTGGACGGAGGCGGCAGCAGGAGGTAAAAATATGAATAACGAAACAAAACGCACGCGCCTTACGGTGCAGGACATGGTGCGTCTCTCCGTGCTGGTGGCCATTATGCTGCTGCTGGAGCTGACGGGCCTGGGCATGATCAAGACCGCCGGTCTGGAGATCACCATCTTTCTCGTCCCTGTCATCGTGGGCGCTATTGTCATGGGCCCCGGCGCAGGCGCGTTCCTGGGCGGTGTGTTCGGCTGCATCAGCTTCTGGGAGTGCTTCGGCAAGAGCTGGTTCGGCACGATGCTGCTGGGCATCAACCCCGTGTTCACGTTCCTGGTCTGCGTCCCCACCCGTATTTTGGCGGGCTACCTCTGCGGCCTTACGTTCAAGGCTCTGCACAAGCTGGACAAGAGCAACCTGTGGTCCTTCGGCGCGGCGGGTCTCATCGGCGCACTGTGCAACACGGTGCTGTTCATGACCACCCTGTGCCTGTGCTTCTACAACACGGAGTTTATTCAGGGCTTCGTGCAGCAGATGGGCAGCGCGAACCCCTTCCTGTTCGTGGTAGCCTTCGTGGGCATCAACGGCCTCGTAGAGGCAGTGGTATGCCTTATCACCGGCGCGGCCATCGCCAAGGCGGTGCTGTTCAGCCGGGGCAGGCTGGCCGCCCGCCGGACCAACGCATGACATAAAAACAGAAAGAGGGACGTGACTATGCTGCTGGCACTGGACGTAGGCAACACCAATATCGTTGTGGGCTGCATGGAGGGCAAAACGCCGCTCCGCGCCTTCCGCCTCGCCACCCGGCGCGACAGCACCGGCGGCGACTATGCCGCCGCCATCTCCCAGCTGCTGGAGCTGGCGGGCATCTCCCGGCAGGACGTGGAGCAGGTCATCATCTCCTCCGTCGTCCCCCAGGTCACCCGCGCTCTCCAGGGCACGGCCCTGCTCCTCACCGGCAAAGAGCCGCTGGTGCTGGGTCAGAACGTCCGCTGTGACCTGCCCATCCTCATCGACCAGCCGGAGACGCTGGGTGCGGACCTGCTGGCCGCCGCCGTCGGCGCGCTGGACCAGTTCCGTCCGCCGCTGCTGCTCATCGACATGGGCACAGCCACCACCGTCACCGTGGTGGACGAGAACGGCGCGTTCCGCGGCGGCGCGATCCTGCCCGGCGCGAACTTGTCCCTGGCCGCTCTGTACGGCAACACGGCCCTGCTGCCCGACATCCCTCTGTCCGTCCCGGACAAGGCCATCGGCACGAACACCGTGTCCTGTATGCAAAGCGGCTGCATTTTGGGCGCGGCCCTGCTGCTGGACGGCATGATCGACCGCATGGAGGCCGAGCTGGGCCAGAAGACCACCGTGGTGGCCACCGGCGGCATCGCCCCGTTCATCACCCCGGCCTGCAAGCACCCCATGTCCCCCGCCGGCGACCTCATCCTCCGCGGCCTCGCCGTGCTGTATGAGCAGAACAAGTAACCGCACAGCGGCCCGTTCCCGCCGGGAACGGGCCGCCTCAGCTTTTCAAAAAAGTCCCTTGCGGGATTTTTTTGACACGCTGAGGAAGAAGCACCCTCCCGGGTGCTTCTTCCCTTTTGCCATGCTCAGAGCTCTTTTTTCTTCCCCATCCAGGCCATGCCGCCCAGAGACAGCACCGTCGTCACGCCGTACACCGCCGTGCCCGCGTCAAACGTCTTGGGCGCGGTGTTCAGCCCGCCGATGGTGAACTCCGTGGTGGCGTCCCCTTCGCTGGAGAGGATGGTCATGGTGTGCTTGCCCGCCGCCAGCGTCCGCAGATACACCGCCTTCAGATACACCTCGATGCTGCCCTCCTCGGCGATATAGCAGCTCTTGTCGATGGTCCTGCCATCCACCTGCACCCCCAGGAAGCTGGGGAAGCTGGCGCTGCTCTTGAACGTCAGCCCATAGATGCCGCCGGAGTAGTCCGTGGCGCTCTTGGCGTCGGGAGCTGTCAGCAGCGCCGTGATATACGGCCCGCTGTACGAAGAACCGCCGGAGGGCACAACAGGGGCATCACCCACCGTCAGCGTAAACGCCACCATCTTGTGGTTGCGGGTATAGTAGTCATACCGAGTCTCGTTGATCCTCTTGATGGTGCTGCCGTCTTCTTCATAATCCGTGCCGTTGTACGTCAGCTTCGACCCGGTATACGTGGTGGTCATCTTATCCTTTTGCTCCCGATACTCGCTGCTGTAAACGCCGTCGGGCAGCTGGTCATAGTTGACCACCGTCATAGTCACCGCGTCCCCCGCCACCGTGTAGACGATATTCACCGGCGTGCTCAATCCGGCGAACTGCACTGTCATCGTGCCTTCCGCCTGATCCCGCTCACCGTTGCCCATGTAAGAGCCCATTCCCTCAAATATGTTCGTGCCCTTGGTCAGCGCCAGTGTCTCAAACTGTTCGGTGTCTGTGTAGACGTTCTCCACCGTGGTGTTGACGATCGTTTTGCTCCCCCCGGTCACATCCGTCACTCCGGCCCAGGCCAGGCTCATTAGCATCACCGTGCCCAGCGCCGCCGCCAGCACCGCTCGCAGCGTCTTTTTTCCGTTTCCTTTCCTCATGTGCTCTCCTCCTTATTCCCGGCTGCGCCGCAGCCAGTTTATATCAAGGTCCATTATACCTGTTTTTCCTCCCGTTCGGAATGTCTCTTTCCACCCCGGCAATAGCCACGGCGGAAATTATTTCCCCCTCCCGTCTTTTCCTTTCCCCCGGCTTGGTGTATAATGAGGAAAATCATCCGGGAGGACACCGCCATGCGCTTTTGTGACCAGCTGAATGAATACATCGCCGCCCTGGGCTGCTCCGCACAGGAGCTGTGCGCCGCCGCCAGCATCTCCCCCGCCGCCCTCAGCCGCGTTCCCGACCTCCACGGCGAGCCCTTCGCCCGCCTATGCGAGGCCATCGCCGCCCAGTCTCAGGGCCTCACCGCCGAGGACGTGCGCCGGGTCTTTCTCGCCTGTCAGGACTGCGACACCGTGGACAAGGAGCGCCTGCGGCAGAATTTCAACACGCTGGTGTCCGTCCTCCGTCTCAGCATCCCCCGCCTGAGCCAGCACACCAACTACGATGCCTCCACCCTCTTCCGCTTCCGCAGCGGCGCACGCCAGCCCGCCGAGCCGGTGCAGTTCGCCGCTGCCGTAGCCAACCACGTGGCCGCCGAGGTCAACGACCCGGACCGCTGCGCCGTCCTGGCCGAGCTGCTGGACTGCGCCCCGGAGAGCATCGCCGACCCGGAGCAGTGCCGCCAGCGCGTCAAGACCTGGCTGCTGGACGGTCATGGCCGCCCGGAGAACGATGTATCCTCTTTTCTCACCAAGCTGGACGAGTTCGACCTGAACGAGTATATCCGCTCCATCCGCTTCGACGAGCTGAAGATCCCCACCCTGCCCTTCCAGCTCCCCACCAGCCGCACCGTCACCGGCCTGCGGGCCATGATGGACGCGGAGCTGGACTTTCTCAAGACCACCGCCCTCTCCCGCTCCGCCGACCCGGTCATTCTCTACAGCGATATGCCCATGACCGAGATGGCCCGGGACCCGGATTTTCCCAAAAAGTGGATGTTCGGCATGGCCGCCCTGCTGAAAAAGGGCCTCCACCTCCACATCATCCACAACCTTGACCGCTCCTTCTCCGAGATGATGCTGGGTCTGGAGAGCCAGATCCCCATGTATATGACCGGCCAGATCTCCCCCTACTACCTGAAAAACGCTCAGAACAACGTTTTCCTCCACTTTCTGAAGGTCTCCGGCTCTGCCGCTCTCTCCGGCGAAGCCATCGCCGGACATCACGCCGAGGGCCGCTATCACCTGACCAGCGTCAAGTCCGACGTGGAGTATTACACCCGCCGGGCCAACGACCTGCTCCGCTGCGCCAAGCCCCTCATGGACATCTACCGTGAGGACGGCGCGCAGCGTCTCCGCGCGTTCCTGCTCTCCGATGCCGCCCTCCCCGGCCCGCGCCGGAACATCCTCTCCGCCCCGCCCATCTGCACCATGGACGAGCCATTCCTCCGGGACTTCCTGTTCCGCCGTCACGTTTCCGAGGAGGACTGTACCCTGATCCTGGACTACGCCCGCCGCCGCCGTGACATGATGGATGCCATCCTGTCCCACGATCCGGTGGAGAACCGCCTGCCCCTGCTGTCCCCGGAGGAATTTGCGGCCTATCCCCTGTCCCTGCCCCTGTCCGGCCTGTTCTATCCCCGGGATCTGCACTACACCTACGAGGACTACCAGTCCCACCTGGACCAGACCCACCGCTTCGCCGGGACCCATCCCGGCTACACGGCCACTCTCTCCGCCAGCCACACCTTCCGCAACCTGGAAATACAGATGCATCTGGGCAAGTGGGCCATGGTGTCCAAGGGCCGCAGCCCCGCCATCCACTTCGTCATCCACCATCCCAAGCTCCGCGCCGCCATTGAGGACTTCGTCCCCCCGGTGGTGGAGGCCTGATACGCAAAAAAGGACCGCCCCCGGCGGTCCTTTTCCTGTTCTCTGTTCACTTATCCGACCACACGCTCCGGCCACACGTACCCGGACACATCCAGCAGCGCGTCGCCGCCCAGCTGTATCAGTCCGTTGCCGTCCCAGTCGCACCGCACGGCGATGGTCCCCCGCATCACAGCGGTCTCATCCGTCTCGTCGGCCAGCTCGTAGTACATCACGATCCCCTCCGCCGTCATGCCCAGGTAACGGGCGCTGCCCCGCAGCATCCGGCAGCTGGCGCTGTCCGGCACGCCCTCCTGCCACACCGCTGTGCCGTCCTCGGCCAGCTCGATCCAGCAGTCCTCCTCCACGGAGTTGTGCAGCAGCAGCATGTGCCAGTCTCCCACCAGGGCCGACGGCACCTCCGCCGTCATGGCCTCCACCAGCGGCTTCAGGTCTCGGATCTTGCCCTCGCCGTCTGCCGCCAGCACCGTCTGGTCCTCCTCGTCCGTCTCCAGTGCCGTCACGCCGCCTATGCCGCCCAGCGGCGTAAGGCACAGCGTCCCGCCGGCCAGTCCGTCGGTGACGTTGATATACTCCACCAGCCCGCCGGATGTCACCAGGAATATATAGACGCAGCCGTCCTCGCCCATGGGCGCGCACACGCCGGAGGTATACTCCGACCACGCGCCGCCCACGGTGTACGCCTCCTCCACGCCCGCCACGCGCAGCTCAGCCTGCCCGCCGTCCACGGTCAGCGTCACATCACCGCCCGTCACGGTCAGCGCCTCACCCTCCGTCCCGGCCATGAAGTCCAGCACCTTGTAATACCACGCCGCCCCGGCCATAGCGCTCACCGGCAGCACCGCCATCAGCTTGCCCGTCTCATCCGCGTAGAGCATCGTCTCCGCGTTCACGTTCTCCGCGCCCACGGTCCAGCTCCGCTCCTGCGCCCACGCAGCGCCCTCATCGGCCGCGATGTAGGCCTGCTCGTCAAAGGCGGCGGCCGCGCTGCGCCGCAGCGCGTTCAGCACCGTCTCCTGCTCCATGTTCAGCTTCCCCAGCAGCTCCGCCGTGGTCAGCTGCACGCCCCGGGCCGCGTCGTACAGGTACACCGCGTAGTCCGTGAACTCCCAGTCCGCCTCGGCCTTCACCACCAGGCTCAGCACGTCGTCACAGCGGTAGCTCTTCCACGCCACAGACACGCACCCCAGGGACAGCGCCTTCTCCATATCCTCCAGCGCGCTCCGCACCGGAACGCCGAACTTCTGATCGATGGCCTCGTTGATGGCCCGCGCGCCCTCCGTGTCGGCGGTGAGCTGGGGCACATGGTAGCTGTACGTCCAGCTGTTGTCCAGGCTGTCGGTGTAGTGTCCCTCCTCGGCGTAGCTCTCCGTGATGATGATCATATCGCTGTCGGCTTTCCTGACCGGCGCATCATCCTTTTTTCCGCCGCAGCCGCTGAGCAGCATCACCGCCGCCAGCAGCCCGGCACATATCTTTTTCTTCATGGGTATCCTCCTTGCTGTGGGTCATGCCTCCGGCTGCCCGTTCGTGGGCAGCAGCGGCCTGCTGATGGGTACGCAGCCCAGCATCATCTGATACTCTCCGTCCACCATCAGCTGTACCTGGCTCACATCCTCCAGGGAGCACAGTGAGTCCACCAGCCCCTGGATCATTCGTTCCTGATCGGCGTTGTCCTCCGGCAGCAGCGCCGTTACGCTTCCCGCCAGGTTCAGATAGCACGTACCGTCCTCCACCTTGGTGTCCAGCACCGCAAAGCCCTCCGGCAGCAGCTGCTCCGATCCGGCATAGCTGTCCATGGGCCGCTCCGCCAGTGCCTTTACCACGGCCTGGGCCACCGTCTCTCCCTCGTACACGGTCAGCCGCCGTTCTTCACCTGTCAGCGTTCCGCTGCCGGTGGGGAAATACAGCGTCACCTTCACCGTCCGCACGATGTCCTCAGGGCTGGTGAGCAGCACCTCCGCCGAGGTATACACTCCGTTGGTCCGTCCCCCCGGCAGCAGTCCGTTCACCGTCAGCCGCACGGCGTAGATGCCGTCCAGCTGCATCAGCGACAGGGTGATGCAGTAGTCCGCGATGGTGCGCTCCACGCCCACCAGCTGCTCATACTCCCGGCTCAGATCCACCGACACCGTGCCGCCGGTGACGGTACAGCTGTTCACCGCCGTCCCCTTGGGCACGGGGCAGATAAAGTCCTTGTCCGTACAGCCGCCCAGCAGCAGCTCCATGATATACTGCGCCTGCTGCTGCCGCCCCCGGTCGTCGCCCCGCACCTGCTTCCAGCTGATGGGGATGCCGTTCACCGCGTCGCCGCCTCCGGCGCTCTTGTTCTTCTCACCCAGCTCCGCCGGGCAGTACAGCCGCAGGTAGGCGGAGGTATTCTCCGTCCCATCCGCCGCGTTTTTCTCGCCGCAGCCCGCCGCCGTACACAGCAGCAGCGCCGCCAGCAGCAGCGTCACGATGCGCCGTTTCATGCCTCCTCCCCCCTTTCCGCCAGGGGCAGCGTCACGGTGAACACCGTGCCCACGCCCTCCGGGCCGTGTCCGGCGGTGATCGTGCCGCCCCGGTTCTCCACGGTGTCCTTCACGATGGACAGGCCCAGGCCCGTGCCGCCCACCTCCCGTGAGCGCATCTTGTCCACCCGGTAGAACCGGTCGAACACATGGAGCAGGTCCTCATCCGGGATACCGATGCCGTTGTCGGTGACGGTGACGACCACTCTTCCGTCCTCCACCCGGGCCTCCGCCCGTACAAAGCCGTTTTCCGCCGCGGAGTATTTGATGGCGTTCTCCATCAGGTTATACAATATCTGATGCACGTCGTCATCGGTGGCCAGGGCCACGGCGTCCTCCGCCGCCTGCCCGGAGATGGTCACGCCCTTCTCCGCCGCCACCATGTTCAGCATCCGCTCCACCCGTTCCAGCACCGGCCCGACGGCCACCGGATAGGGCTGCTGCACCACGCCGCTGTCCAGCCGCGTCAGCCGCAGCAGGTTCTCCGTGATACGGCTCAGCCGCTCCGCCTCCCGTCCGATGTCGGTGACGAATTCCTTCGTGGTCTCCTCGTCCATGCCCTCCGTCTGCAAAATAGAGTCCGTCAGCAGCCGTATGCCCGCCAGCGGCGTTTTCAGCTCGTGGCTGGCGTCGGATACGAACCGCCGCCGGGCGTTCTCTGTGGTCTGCAGGCGGTCCGTCAGGCTGTTGAACTCCGCCGCGATCTGGGCGATCTCGTCCGTGCCGCTGGCATCGGCCCGATGGCTGTACGCGCCCTCCCGCACGTTGCGGATGGCCTGCAGAAGGCCGCCGATCTGCCGGGTCAGCATCCGGCTCAGCACGATGCTCAGCCCTGCCACCAGCAGCGCGATCATCAGCGAGATGATCAGCAGATTATGGCGGAACGCCTCCAGCAGTCCCGCCTGCTCCGTGTCATAGCTGTAGGCGTACACCGCGCCCACGACCTGGTTGTGATACACCACCGGCGTAGCCACGCGGCTGAGAAATGCCGTCCCGTCGTACCTGCAATAGGATGCGTCGTCTCCCCGCAGCGCCACCGTCACCACGGAGTACAGCGCGTATTTTCCCACGGCGTTGCCGCCGTCGCGGGTGTCATACATCACCCTGGCCGCGCTGTCCATCACCATGATACGGTCCGCGCCGGACTCATCCAGTCCCTCCAGCGCCGTGGCCACGTTCTCCTTCGTCAGCTTCTCCAGTCCCATCAGCGCCGACTCGATGACCTTGGCCGCGCTGCGCAGGTTGTTCTGCGACGATTTCACCATCAGGTTTTGGGACACCAGCAGCGGATAGGAGTTCAGCAGGAGCAGCACCGCCGCGATGACCAAAATGTAGCTCAGGCTGAACTTCATCTGCAGGGTCGCCTTGCCCCGCAGCGTTTTCAGCCACGGCGAAACGCGCCCCCACAGCGTCTTTGCGCGGGCCTCTGCCTTTTCCACCCACGCCGCCTTACGCGGTGGGCTGTTCCTCTCCTGCGAAATAGTAACCAACTCCCCACTTCGTCATGATGTGTACCGGCGAGGCCGGGTTGGCCTCCAGCTTCTCCCGCAGCCGCCGGATATGCACATCCACCGTCCGGTAGTCCCCTGCGTAGGAATAACCCCACACCAGATCCATCAGGCTCTCCCGGCTGTATACCCGCCGGGGGTTCTTCATCAAAAGCTCGATCAGATCGTACTCCTTGGCCGTCAGGTCGATGGTCCTTCCATCCCGGATAGCCACCCGCTGCTCCGTGTCCAAACTCAGATCGCCCACCGTCAGCAGCGGCGTCCGCTGCCGTGCCTGTCCCTGCTGTCCATTCCCGGCGGCCCGGCGCAGCAGCGCCCGTATCCGGGCCTTCAGCTCCAAAATGTTGAACGGCTTCGTCACATAGTCGTCCGCGCCGCAGGCGAAGCCCATCAGCTTGTCGCTGTCCTCGCTGCGGGCCGTCAGCATAATGATAGGCACGTTGGAGAACTCCCGGACCTGCATACACGCGTCGCTGCCGGACAGCCCCGGCATCATCACGTCCATGACGATCAGATCTATATCCCCCTTTTTCGCCAGCTCCACGGCGGACGCGCCGTCGTAGGCCGTCGCCACCTCATAGCCCTCGTTTTCCAGATTGAACTTCATGCCCTTGACCAGCAGCTTCTCGTCGTCCACGACCAGTATTTTCATTCCATCTCCTCCATGATGATGCAGCCCTGCAGATTTTCCAGCGTGGAGCGCCCGATGCCCTCCACATTCAATAAGTCCTCCGCCGACCGGAACGGCCCGTTCTCCGTCCGCCAGTCTACGATGCGCTGGGCCAGCACCGGCCCGATACCCGGCAAGCCGTCCAGCTCACTGACCCCTGCGGTGTTGATGTTCACCCTTGCCGCCGCAGCCGTCCCGCCGTCCTCCGGCGTTGAGGCCGTGACCTGATAGTCCCCCGTCATCGTCCGGGGCGCGGCGTACCATATCGCCGCCATACCCAGGCAGAACAGCGCCGTCAGCACCAGCAGATACATATCTGTCCTTGTCAATTTTATCCGCTTTCCCACGGTTGACTACCCCATTCTTTTCGTCTATAATAGTCCCTGCACATACGGCCCGGGCGCACCCGTCCGCAGCCTTACACCCCATTATAACATACCTGGAGAGAAATTCCTATGAAAATCCGCCGTTTTTTATCTCTTTTTTTGCTGACCGTTCTGCTGTCCACCCTCACCGCCGTCCCCGTCTACGGTCTGGAAGACCCGGCCATCCGGGCCAAGGCCGCCCTGCTGGTGGACGTCGGGTCTGACACCATCCTCTATGAGAAGGACATCCACGCGGAGCTGGACATCGCCAGCACCACCAAGATCATGTCCGCTCTGCTGATTTTTGAGGCCATCGACCGGGGCGACCTGCGGATGGACCAGAGCATCACCGCCACCGCCTCCGCCCTGAAGGGCCTGCCGGAGGACGGCAGCACCGCCGACATCGTGGCGGGCGAAACGCTGACGGTGGAGCAGCTGCTCTACTGTATGCTGGTCATCTCCGCCAACGAGACGTGCAACATCCTCGGTGAGGCGCTGGACGGCTCTGTGGACGCCTTCGTGGCCCACATGAACCAGCGCGCTCAGGAGCTGGGCTGCAAGAACACCCACTTTGCCAACACCACCGGCCTGACCAAGTCCGGCCACTATTCCTCCGCCTGGGATCTCTACCTCATCGCCCGGGAGGCCATGAAGCACGACGACTTCATGACCATCGTCAACACCAAGTCCTACGAGATCCCCCCCACCAACAAGACGGAGGATGAGCGCGTGCTCCACAGCACCAACGCCCTCATCTCCAACTGGCGGCTGGCCGGCTACCTCTACTCCGGCGCGCAGGGCATCAAGACCGGCTCTACCGATGCCGCCGGTCAGTGCCTTGTGTCCTCCGCCGTCCGCGGCAGCCGCACGCTGGTCAGCGTGGTGCTGGGCGCGCAGAAGGTGGAAAAGGAGAACGGCTCCGGCTACATCGTGGAGAGCTTCACCGAGACCGCCCGTCTCTTCGACTATGGCTTCGACAACTTTGCCTCCCACCAGGTGCTGGATGAGAACGAGCTGATCCAGGAGGTCCCCGTGGCCCTCAGTATGCAGGTGTCCTCCGTGGCCGTCCACCCCGCCGAAACGACGGAGGCCATGCTGCCCAAGGACGTGAAGGATGAGGACCTGGTCCGCACCGTCAAGCTGGACAACGAGACGGCCAACGCCCCCATCGCCGCCGGCGACCGGCTGGGCGAGATCACCGTCAGCTACAACGGGCAGGACTGCGTCACCGTGCCCCTGCTGGCCGTGGCGGACGTATCCGTCAGCCGTTTTCTGCTGGCCCGCCACAACATCGGCCTGTTCTTCTCCCGTCCCTCTGTCCGCATCGCCGCCATCGCGCTGGTGGTGCTGGCGGCCGCGCTGGTGCTGTGGTTCAAGCTCTACGGCCGCGACCGCCGCTACGGCAAGTCCAACAAGGGCTACCGTCAGCACGCCTATCGCGGCCGCCGCCGCTGAGAAGTCCTATGGACGATCTGCGCATCCTGTACGAGGACAAATTTCTGGTCCTCTGCGTCAAGCCCGTGGGTGTATTGTCCGAGGACAGTGACGCTGCCGCCTGTATGCCCGCCCTGCTGCGGCGGCACTACCGCGCCCTGGGCCAAAACGACTATATCGCCACCGTCCACCGTCTCGATAAGGCGGTGGGCGGCGTCATGCTGTTCTCCCGCCGCCGGGATGTCACCGGCAAGCTCACCGCCGCCGTGGCGGAACACCGCGTCACCAAGGAATACCTGGCCGTCCTCCGGGGCACGCCGGAAAAGGACGCCGACACTCTCACCGACCTGCTGTTCCGTGACGCCGCCCACAACAAGAGCTACGTCGTCACCCGTATGCGAAAGGGCGTCCGGGAGGCCCGGCTGGACTACACCGCCCTGGCCCATCACGACGGCCTGACGCTGGTGCGCGTCCGATTGCACACCGGCCGCACCCACCAGATCCGCGTCCAGTTCTCCCACCGGGGACTGCCCCTGCTGGGCGACGTCCGCTACGGCAGCAAGGCCCCCTGCTCCCCGGCCCTGTGGTCCTTCCGTTTGGCCCTGACCCACCCTGTCACCGGTCAGCCCCTGGATGTCACCTGCCCGCCCCCCGCCGCCTACCCCTGGACGGACTTTTCCCCCCTGAAAGAAATGGTTTCATCGGAAGTATAACACAGGCATCAAAAAAAGCACCCTTCCGGGTGCTTTTTCTTATTCCACTCTGCCGCCCAGCAGCCCGCCGATGCGCACAAACAGCAGCCCCAGCAGGAAGAACCCCGTCAGGATACCCGCCACGCACCGCCAAAACCGCCTTGCGCCCAGCGCCGGATAGTTCAGAAACGGGTACGGATACAGCTCTCCGCTGAGCCCGATGGGCTTTCCCGTCCGTGCCCGCAGCATCACAAACACGAAGTACGTCACCGGCAGCACCAGCCACCACACCGCGTGCCATACGGTCAGCCCGGCCTTGTCCTGCCACAGCAGCCACTGCACCACCACCAGCCCCGGCACGATGTAATGCACGCACACGTTGGCAAAGCTGTACCGTCCCTTCAGCCAGCTCTCGTCGTTGTCATGCTTGGCCAGCGGTATCAGCACCAGCGCGTAGATGAGATGGGTCACATAGATGCACAGCGTCATGCTCAGCGCCACCCCCGGCGAACTGAGCCACCGAAGCGCACCCCGCCCGCCGATCCCCAGCGCCAGCTCATACGCCAGCACCAGCAGATTGCTCAAATGGGTGTAGTACACGAAAAACCCCGCCCGGATGCACTTCTTCTCCGGCAGCCACGCCTTCTTATACAAGCCCGCCGCCGTCACCGCAGCGATGACCAGCGCGGATATGCGCAGCATCATTCCCCTCTCAGCTCCTTCAGCAGCGCGATCTCCCGGGCGTAGCCCTCCAGCTCATTGGGTGTCTCCAGCACAAAGGGCAGCCCCGCCAGCGCCGGATGACGCACCACCCGGCCCAGCGCCTCCGCCCCCAGATACCCCTCGCCGATACGGGCGTGGCGATCCTTATGCGCGCCCAGCGGGTTCATGCTGTCGTTCACGTGTACCGCCTTCAGCCTGTCCAGTCCGATGACCCGGTCAAACTCCGTCAGCACCCCGTCCAGGTCCCCCGCGATGTCATACCCCGCGTCGGACACATGGCAGGTGTCCATGCACACGCCCAGCTTGTTCTTCAATTCTACCCGGTCTATGATCTCCCGCAGCTCCTCGAACCGGCTGCCCACCTCGCTGCCCTTGCCCGCCATGGTCTCCAGCAGCACCGTGGTGGTCTGTCCCGGCGTCAGTATGGCGTTCAGCGTCCCGGCGATCTCCGTGATGCCCGTCTCCACGCCCTGTCCGGTGTGGCTGCCCGGGTGGAAGTTATACACGTTCCCCGGCACATACTCCATCCGCAGCAGGTCGTCCGCCATGGTCAGCCGCGCGAACTCCCGCGTCCGCTCGTCCTTGGAGCAGGGGTTGATGGTGTACGGCGCGTGGGCCACCAGCGTCCCGAACCCGTTCTCCCTCGCCAGCGCCAAAAACGCCTCCGCGTCCTTGGGGTCGATGGCCTTGGCCCTGCTGCCCCGGGGATTGCGGGTGAAGAACTGAAATGTGTTCGCCCCGATGGACAGCGCCGTGCGCCCCATGGCCAAAAAGCCCTCCGAGGCCGACAGATGACATCCGATATAAAACATAGTCCTTTTACTCCTTTTTCTCTCGCAGTGAGACGGTCTTCACGTCCGCCTTTCCGTTCTCAATGGTCAATACGCCGCAGGTAGGATGCTCCCAGTCCCCCGCCGCGCCGGGGTTCAGCGTCAGCAGCGTCCCGTCGTTGTCCACCAGCGGCCGGTGGGTGTGCCCGAACAGCAGCACTTGCGCGCCGTACTCCCTGGCGGCATACATGGCCGCCATAGGCGAGCTTTTCACGTTCCGGGTATGTCCGTGCAGCATCAGTATCCGCACGCCGCCCAGCTCGATGAGCCGTTCCGGCTGGTCATAGCTGCCCCAGTCGCAGTTCCCCGGCACGCCCTCCATGGGCAGCCCCGGGAACTCCCGCCGCAGCTTCTCCAGATCCCGCTGGCAGTCCCCCAGATGCAGCACATAGTCCGGCTGCACCCGTTCCACCGCTCGTATCATGTTATCCACTCTTCCGTGGCTGTCTGACACCACCAGCACCTGCACGACCACTCATCTCCCTTTCATCCTGTTATTTTACCACATCTCCATTGAAAACTCAATTCCTTTGCGGTATGATTGAGCAAACACTACCATCCATTGGCAAGGAGGAATGTCCATGACCGGCGGCATCGTGGAGCTGGATCTCCACGGCATGAACACCTATCAGGCGCAGATCGCCATCGACGCGGCCCTCCGCCGCGCCGGCAGCGGCACGTACCGCCTGCGCCTGATCCACGGCTACCGCGGCGGTACGGCCATCCGCGATATGCTTTGGACCACCTACACCCACCGCGGCCAGGTCAAGCGCCTGGTCACCATCCACGACGGCGTCACCGACCTGGTGCTGAGGGAGTTCTGACTATGAAGATCGCTCAAATTCAAATGCACGTCACCCCCGACAAGACGGAGAACCTCCGCCGCGCCGCCGTCCTGCTGGAGCAGGCCGGCCCGACGGACATGGCCGTCCTGCCGGAGATGTTCTGCTGCCCCTACGACAACAGCTGCTTCCGCGCCTACGGCGAAGCCCCCTGCGGCGAAGCGTACCAGTTTCTTTCCGCCCTGGCCCGGGAAAAGCGCCTGTGGCTGGTGGGCGGCTCTGTGCCGGAGCTGACCGACGGCAAGGTGTATAACACCTCCTATGTCTTCGACCCCTCCGGCCGCTGCGCGGCCCGCCACCGCAAGCTGCACCTCTTCGACATCGACGTGCCCGGCGGCCAGTCCTTCCGGGAATCCGCCACCCTCTCCCCCGGCTCGGAGGTCACCGTGTTCGACACTCCCTGGGGCAGAATGGGCCTGTGCATCTGCTTCGACTTCCGCTTTCCCGAGCTGGCCCACCTGATGGCCCTCTCCGGCGCGAAGGTCCTTCTCGTCCCCGCCGCCTTCAATATGACCACCGGCCCGGCCCACTGGGAGCTGCTGTTCCGCCAGCGTGCCGTGGACACCCAGTGCTTCACCGTGGGCACGTCCCCCGCCCGCGATGAGACTGCCTCCTACGTGGCCTGGGGACACTCTATCGTCTGCGACCCCTGGGGCACGGTGCTCCACACCTGCGGCCACGGGGAGGAGGTGTCCGTCACCGACCTGGACCTGTCCCGTGTGGACGCCGTCCGCCAACAGCTCCCTCTGCTCTCCGCCCGCCGCACCGATGTCTACACCCTCCGCCCCGTCCACGATGCGTGACCGCAGGTATGTCCGCCCCGTTCTGCTATCGCTTTTTTAGATAACCAGATACTACATAAATTGTAAATATCTGTTGACATCCCCGCCCTTTCCCGGTACTATATGTCTTGGAAATGCCCGCGCCGCCTCTGCGGCGCGGACATTTTCTGCGCGATAGAAGAGACAGAAAGGAAAAAAGAGGAAAATCACATGAAAGATAGTAACGAAAAGCGGCCCAGCGGCCTGGCGCTGATCCCCTTCGCGGTGTTCATCGTTATCTACATGGGCGCCGGCATCTACTACCAGGCGCGGGGCATGGACATGGCCTTTTACCAGTTCCCCTCCGTCACCGCCATGTTCCTGGCGGTGCTGACAGCCTTTGTCATGTTCAAGGGAACGATCAACGAGAAGTTCGACACCTTTGCCAAGGGCGCGGCCAATGTGGACATTCTGACCATGCTCATGATCTACATCCTGGCCGGCGCGTTTGCCAGCGTGGCCGCCGCCATGGGCGGCCGCGAGTCCACGGTGAACCTGGGCCTGTCCCTTGTGCCGGTAGAATTTCTGGCGGCGGGCCTGTTCCTGATCTCCGCCTTTATGGGCACGGCCACCGGCTCCTCCATGGGCACCGTCACCGCCGTCATCCCCATCGCCGTCGGCATCGCGGAAAAGGGCGGCCTGTCCCTCACCGTGGTCATCGGCGCGGTGGTGGGCGGCGCCATGTTCGGCGACAACCTGTCCATGATCTCCGACACCACCATCGCCGCCACCCGCAGCCAGCGCTGCGAGATGCGGGATAAGTTCCGCGTCAACTTCCTCATCGCCCTGCCTGCGGCCCTCATCACCCTGGTCCTGCTGCTGGTCTTCGGCCGCCCGGAGACGGTCATGCCCCTGGAAGCCCTGCCCTTCGACCTCATCAAGGTCCTGCCCTACCTGCTGGTGCTGGTGCTGGCCCTGTGCGGCATGAACGTATTCTTCGCCCTGACCATCGGCATCTTCTCCGCCGGTCTGGTGGGCATCTTCAGCGGTGACATGACCGTGGCCTCCTTTGCCCAGAGCGTGTGGACCGGCTTCACCGGCATGAATGAGGTGTTCTTCCTCACCCTGCTGTGCGGCGGTATGTCGGAGCTGATCGCCAAAAACGGCGGCATCGCCTGGATCATTCAGAAGCTCCGCCGCGTCATGAAGGGCAACAAGTCCGCCCAGGTAGGCATCGCCGCCATGGTCTCTCTCTGCGACTGCGCCACCGCCAACAACACCGTAGCCATCATCGTGGCCGGCGACATGGCCCGCGACGTGTCCCGGGAGTACAGGGTCGATCCCCGCCGCACCGCCTCTCTGCTGGACATCTTCTCCTGCGTGTTCCAGGGCATCATCCCCTACGGTGCGCAGCTTCTCAGCGCCGCTGCCCTGACCAACGCCACCGTCAGCAGCGACGCCCTCCGCACCAGCCCCGCCGCCATCGTAGGCGGTATGTGGTACTGCTGGATACTGGCGGCGGTGGGCCTGCTGTCCATCTTCATCCCCTTTGCCGACGGCATCTGCCGCAAAGACTCCTGGAACTGGGAATACGGCTGCGCCCAGTCCGCCGTGGCGGCCAAAAAAGCCCTCCTGGCCCGGGAAGCCGGGGACGCCTCCGCCGAATGACCCTCTATACACAAAAAAGGACCGCCAGGGGCGGCCCTTTTTTCATGTCCTCACACCATGCGGCAGCTCTCGCAGCTCTCACAGTCGGGGAATTTGCTCTTGTCGTAGGCGATGCCGTTTTTGTCGTAGTAGTCCTTCACCGCGGACTTCACCGCCTCCTCCGCCAGCACAGAGCAGTGCAGCTTGTGGGCAGGCAGCCCGCCCAGCGCCTCCACCACCTCCTTGTTGGTCAGAGCCAGCGCCTCATCGACGGTCTTGCCCTTGATCATCTCCGTGGCCATGGAGCTGGAGGCGATGGCGCTGCCGCAGCCGAACGTCTCGAACTTCACATCCTCGATGCGGTCGTTCTTGATCTTCAGGTACATCTTCATGATGTCGCCGCACTTGGCGTTGCCCACCTCTCCCACGCCGTCCGCGTCGGCGATCTCGCCCACGTTCCGGGGGTGCATGAAGTGGTCCATCACAGTATCGGTATATAAAGCCATATTCAACGCTCCTTTACAGAATAAATTTCCGCTTGCCGCTCTCCAGGTCCTTCCACATGGGGGACATACTCCGCAGGTATTCCACGATGCCGGGGACCTTCTCCAGGATATAGTCCACCTGCTCCTCCGTGGTGTCGTGGCACAGACTCAGCCGCAGCGAGCCGTGGGCCACCTCGTGGGGTCGGCCGATGGCCAGCAGCACATGGCTGGGATCAAGTGAGCCACTGGTGCAGGCGCTGCCGGAGGAGGCGCAGATGCCCGCCGCGTCCAGCAGCAGCAGCAAGCTCTCGCCCTCGATGCCCTCAAAGCAGAAGTTCACGTTGGTGGGCAGCCGGTGTACCGGGTCGCCGTTCAGCGCCGAGTGGGGGATTCGGGACAGCCCCGCGATGAGCTTGTTCCGCAGCTTCGTCAGCCGGGGGATGTCCTCATCGATATGGCCGCAGGACTCCTCCAGCGCCGCCGCCAGACCCATGATGCCGGGGATGTTCTCCGTGCCGGCCCGCTTGCCCCGCTCCTGTGCGCCGCCCTCGATCACGTTGGTCAGGGGGATACCCTGCCGCACGTACAGCACGCCCACGCCCTTCGGGCCGTGGAACTTGTGACCGGACAGAGACAGCATATCGATGTTCTGCGCCTTCACGTCGATGTGCAGGTGGCCCGCCGCCTGCACCGCGTCGGTGTGGAACAGCACGCCCTTCTCATGGCACACCGCCCCGATCTCCGGGATGGGCATGATCGAGCCTATCTCGTTGTTGGCGTACATAATGGTCACCAGACAGGTATCCTCCCGGATGGCGTCCGCCACCTGCCGGGCCGTCACCGTGCCCAGCGGGCCCACGTCCAGCAGCTGCACCTCAAAGCCCTCTTTTTCCAGCTTCTTCAGCGTGTGCAGCACCGCGTGATGCTCAAACGCGGTGGAAATAATGTGCTTCTTGCCCTTCTGCGCCCCGATGCGGGCGGCGGAGATGATGGCCTGGTTGTCCGCCTCGCTGCCGCCGGAGGTAAACGTGATCTCCTTGAAGCTGCACCCGAGACAGGCGGCCACCCGCCGCCGTGCGTCGGCCAGCGCCTCGGCGGCCTGCTGGCCCACGGTGTGCAGGCTGGAGGGGTTGCCGTAGTACGTCTGGAAATAGGGAAGCATGGCCGCCACGGCCTTGTCGCTCATCCGCGTGGTAGCGGCGTTATCTGCATAGACCTGCATAGGATCACTCCTTTAACATATCTTTTTAGTAGGTAAGTAAAGCCTACCACATAAACCCTACAATGTCAATAGGTTTATGCAAAATTATTCCCTACGCACCGTCTACCGCGCCCCGCACACCGCGCAGCGGTGTCTTTGCGAGTTCGCAGGGGAGTTTCTTTATTTGTCTCCGACGGCCTCTTTTCTTTCAGCAGCGAAAGAAAAGAGGCCGCCGGAGGCAAAAAAGGGAAAACCTGTCACAGCACCTGCTCTATTTCGCTCTCCCCATAGACCTGCATACCATGAGCCTTCAGCATCTCCGCCGTCACGCCGTCTCCCGGCCGCAGCGTCCCGGTAAACGTGCCGTCGTAAATACGCCCGCACCCGCAGGACGGGCTTCTCTCCTTCAGCACCGCCGCCCTGCAGCCGTACAGCTCCGCCAGCCGCAGCGCCTCCTCCGCACCCCGGCGGTATTCCGCCGTCACGTCCCGTCCGTCACGCATGACCACCCGCTCTCCCCGCCGCTCCGACGGCAGGCGGGGCGTGGTCAGCCCGCCCAGCTGCTCCGGGCACACCGGTACGGCGCGGCCCTGCCGGGCCAGCTCCATGGCCAGCGGGTGGGGCTTGCTCTGCCCGTCATACCGGCAGGCGCACCCCAGCAGACACGCACTCACCAGGATCATACCGTCAGCTCCTTCCCGTCCAGCGCCGCATAGGCCAGCCTCTCCCCCTCATACCGCAGCTTCAGGGAGAAAAACGGCGTGGCCGCGTCATGAATGAGCCGCAGGAAGATCTTGTCCCCCTCCCACTGGGGCAGCGCCGCCAGCGCGTCCTTGTGTATCCACTCCAGCACGCCCTCGTCGCACTCCTGCACCTTCCCCGTCCAGCCGGTGGCGGTGAACAGATGCATATACTCCGTCTCCCACACGTCGGACACAAAGGTCACGATGCCCCGGTACTGGTAGTCCGTCAGCGTCAGTCCCGTTTCCTCCAGCGTCTCCCGGCAGATGCACTCCTCCGGGCTCTCCCCCGGCTCAAATTTGCCGCCCACGCCGATCCACTTGTCGTGGTTCAGGTCGTTCTGCTTCTTCACCCGGTGGAGCATCAGATACTCCCCCTTTTCATTCTCTAAATAGCACAGTGTCACATTCTTCATTTTATGTCCTCCCGCCGGATTTACATTCCCGGTTCTATGGTGTATACTCGATGTCAGCCATTGTACCACTCTTATATAAGGTCTTTCAACTTTTTCTCGCTTTTTTATAAGAAAAACACCCATCCGCATACAAGGTCTTTCCAAGTAATTCCACGTTTTTTCAAGGAGGAAACTGCCAAATGGTTGACATAAAACCAGGCCGCTACCGGCATTTCAAGGGAAACGAGTACGAGGTCATCGGCGTGGCCCGCCACAGCGAGACGTTGGAGGATATGGTGGTCTACCGCGCCCTGTACGGCGGCGGCGGATTGTGGGTGCGCCCCGCCGCCATGTGGTCGGAGACGGTGGAAAAGGACGGCTATCGCGGCCCGCGGTTCGTACCTTTGGAGGCAGAAAAGTGAGTGATACCAACGGTTTCCGCGTCATCCGCTCCCGCCGCCGCACTCTGGCGCTGGAGATCACCCGGCAGGGCGAGGTGCTGGTCCGCGCCCCCCTCCGGGCCTCGGACGAGGCCATTTCCCACTTTGTAAACGCCCACCGGGGCTGGCTGGAAAAGCACCTGTCCCGGCGAAAAGAGTACCTGTCCGCCCACCCCGAGCCGACCCCGGAGCAGGTGCAGCTCTGGAAAAGCATGGCAGAGTCCCGCCTCCCCGCCCTTGTGTCCCGCTGGGCCGCCGAAATGTGCGTCAGCCCTTGCGGCATAAGGGTTACAGCCGCCCGCACCCGCTTTGGGAGCTGCTCTGGCAAGGGGCGTTTGTGCTTTTCTCTGTACCTGATGGCCTACCCCGACGCGGCCATAGAATACGTGGTGGTACATGAGCTGGCCCACCTCCGCCACCACGACCACTCCCCCGCTTTTTACGCCGAGGTGGCGCGGTATCTCCCCGATTGGCGTCAGCGTCGGGAGCTGCTGCGCCGCTGAGAGCCCCGTTTTGTTGTGATTTTCACAACAAAACGGGTATTTTTTATGTGCGTTTCGGCAAAAATTCAGTAATACGATTGACATCCGCTGTAAAAGTTGATAGGATAAGTATGTCAGTTGGAAACGTTCCCGGAAATGTTTCCGATCCATTCCGACAGAAAGTATCAGCAGAAAGGAACATCTGACGTATGACGATAAAGGATATCGCAAAGCTGTGCAACGTCAGCGTCAGCACCGTTTCCCGTGTGCTGAACGACCGGCCCGATGTCAGCGAGGACGTGCGCCGCAAGGTGCTGTCCGCCATCAAGGACAGCAACTACATCCCCAACAACAGCGCCCGCGACCTGGTCCGCACCAAGTCCGACGCTATCGGCTTGGTGATACGCGGCGTGTCCAACCCGTTTTACACCGACATCATCCGCGCCATTGAAAACACCATCACCCAGGCGGGCTTCACCATGGTGATGCAGCAGATCGCCTCCTGTGACGACGAGATCAAATGCGGCGCGGTGATGGAGCGGGAAAAACGGCTGCGGGGCATCATCTTCCTGGGCGGGCAGTTCGATTATACCGCCGCCGATCTGGCGCTGCTGAACGTCCCCTTCGTGTGCTGCTCCTACTCCAACCGTTACGGTACGCTGGCCGAGGGCGAATATTCCTCCGTGTCCATCGCCGACGAGGAGACGGCCAAGGAGGCCGTGCGGGAGCTGTACCGCCACGGACACCGGCGCATCGCGGCGCTGATCTCCCGGCCTGACGACCAGTCCATCAGCCAGCTGCGCTACGAGGGCTATGTCAGCGCCCTGGAGGAGCTGGGGCTGGAGTTCGACCCGGAGCTGGTGATCTCCGCCGGCGGCTTCAACATCAGGGACGCCTACAACGCCGTCAGCGAGAAGCTGCGCCGGGGTGCGGAATTCACCGCGCTGTTCGCCATCGCCGACTCCATGGCCATTGGCGCCATGCGGGCGCTGCTGGACGCGGGCAAAGCCGTTCCCAGCGACTGCTCCGTCATCGCCATCGACGGGCTGGAGCTGTCGGAATACATCGAGCCGCCGCTGACCACCCTGTGCCAGCCCATGGAGGAGATGGGACGGCGCAGCGCCGAGATATTGCTGGACATGGTGCAGCACAAGGCCTCCCACGCCTGCGAGGTGCTGCCCACCACCCTCCGCAAGGGCCGCAGCGTGGCCGCGGTGGGATAAAACCGTTTTTTGCATCGTAAGATGTGAAAATAAATTACTTAAAAAGGAGTAAGTAAAGATGAAGAAGTTTCTTGCACTGGTTCTTGCTCTCGTGATGGCCCTGTCCCTGGTGGCCTGCGGGAATAAGGACAACGCCGACGCCAACAAGGATGGCGACGGTGATGCCACTGCTACCGGCAGTGTCTATTACCTCAACTTTAAGCCCGAAGCTGATGCCGCATGGCAGGAGCTGGCTGCGGCGTACACCGCTGAGACCGGTGTGCCCGTCAAGGTCGTTACCGCCGCTTCCGGCCAGTACGACGCCACGCTGACCGCCGAGCTGGACAAGGACGCCGCTCCCACCATGTTCCAGGTGGGCAATGTGGGCGCTGTGAACAGCTATGGTGAGTTCTGCTACAATCTGGAAGGCACTGACGTCTACAACCAGATGACCACCCATGACTTTGACCTGAAGAACGCCGACGGCGAGACCGTGTCCATCGGTTACTGCTACGAGGCCTTTGGCATCATCGTCAACAAGGCTCTGCTGGAGCAGGCCGGCCACTCCCTGGACGAGATCACCAACTTCGAGTCCCTGAAGGCCGTTGCTGACGACATCCACGCCCGCGCTTCCGAGCTGGGCTTCGACGCCTTCACCTCCGCCGGTCTGGACGGCAGCTCCTCCTGGCGTTTCTCCGGCCACCTGGCCAATATGCCCCTGTACTACGAGTTCCGCGATGACAACGTCACCGCTCAGCCCGCCACCATCAAGGGCACTTATCTGGACAACTACAAGAACATCTGGGATCTGTACATCACTGACTCCGCCACCACCGGCGCTGCCCTGCTGACCGCTACCGGCGACCAGGCTGAGGCTGAGTTCGGCGAGGGCAAGGCTGTGTTCTATCAGAACGGCACCTGGGAGTACAGCAACCTGACCGCTGCTGACAAGTTCGGCATGAACGCTGCTGACCTGGCCATGATCCCCATCTACTGCGGTGTGGACGGCGAGGAGCAGGCCGGTCTGTGCGCCGGTACTGAGAACTGCTGGGCTGTGAACAAGAACGCCTCCGAAGAGGACATCAAGGCCACTCTGGACTTCATGAACTGGGTCGTCACCTCTGACGCCGGCACCACCATGCTGGCCGAGCAGTTTGGTCCCTGCCCCTTCAAGAACGCCAAGACCCCCGAGAACGTGTTCTTCGCACAGGCTAACGAGTATGTTGCCAACGGCAACTACACTGTGACCTGGGCCTTCAACTGGACTCCCGCTGTGGACGACTGGCGTGCCGCCGTTGTGGACGCTCTGGGCAAGTACAGCACCGGCAGCGGCAGCTGGGACGATGTCAAGACCGCATTCGTGGAAGGCTGGGCTACCCAGTACGCCAACGAGCACTAAGCCCTGTGTCTGACTGACACTGACAGGCAACAACCAAGGCGGGGCGGGCGCAT
>UMGV01084041.1_pt1 | contig 29833 bp, 9 predicted proteins | sample 1965361 | NCBI WGS metagenome assembly UMGV01 (sample SAMEA4836081, study PRJEB28245) | human gut metagenome | biome: gut microbiome; material: fecal sample | place: Denmark | collected 2008
ACAAGCGAAGCGACACCCTGGGTATGAATACCAAACAGCATACACATTAACGCCCTGAAAGGGCAAAAGCGTAATAAATATGGCACAGTCATTGAGCAAAATCTACATACATTTGATATTTCACATCAAAACCACAAGCTCTCCTATCCGTGAAAGCGATCTCGACCGCATTCATTCCTACATAGGACAACTGGTTAATGCCACAGGCTGCAAAGTAATACAGGTAGGTGGAATATGCGATCATATGCATATTTTATTCCTATTGTCAAAAGACGTCGCTATATCACATGTGGTAGAGAAGGTAAAACGCAACAGTAGTAGATGGATGAAAACAATAGAACCATATTATAGCACATTCGCATGGCAGAATGGATATGGTGTTTTCTCCGTCAGCCAGTCCGTCGTCGAAAAGACATTGGAATATGTAAAGAATCAAGGCGTGCATCACAAAAAAATGTCGTTTCAAGATGAGTACCAAAAGTTTTTAGAATCGTATGGAGTAGAATACAACAAGGAATATGTATTTAAAGATTAATGCTTTTGCCCTTTCAGGGCGTACCAATAATAATACGATAATACCCAGGGTGTCGCTTCGCTTACCCTGGGCTATGCGCTCATTGGGCTTTCAGCCCGTCCTGCCCCAGGGCGTCGCTTCGCTTATCATGAGCTATGCACTTGTTGGGCTTTCAGCCCGTCCCTGACCCAGGGCGTCGCTTCGCTTATCCTGGGCTATGTGCGATAATTCAGCCCTTTTGAAACTAAATTCGAAACTTTAACAAAAAAAATAAATAAATAATAAATAAAAATACTCGAATTATGAAAAAGTATCTAATTTTTGCAGCTTCAGCATTGGCTCTCGCCAGCTGTTCAAGCGACGACTTCCTCGGAGAGAATCCAGGAAACGTACAGAATGCTACAACTGCTATCAACTTTGGTGGTGATGCAGGTAAGACTACTCGTGCAAACAAAACAGGAGTAGACGCAGCAAATGCACTTCAAAAGCACTTTGTTGTTTATGGAGACAAGACTAATGATACAGGAACACAAGCTGTTTACGACCACTATGATGTAAAATGGATTGGTGATGAAGCAGACAAGAAAACTCAAACAAACCAGCATGGTTGGGAGTATGTAGGCTATACACCTAATAAAAACAGCAATTTGGCCACAGATGCTACACAGTCAATCAAGTATTGGGACTACTCTGCTACTGAGTACAACTTTGCAGCATTCTCTTTAGGTGAATTAACAGACGAGACAGACCCTTACAAGAATCAGCTTAAACATGATGCTACAGATGCTGTTACAGCTGGCAACGTAAAGATTTCACAGATTAATTCAATGGCTTCAAAATATACTGTTGAAGGTGCTGTTGGTGACATCACAAAGCTTTATATCTCTGACCGTATCACAGCAAAACCTAATGGTAGCACTCCTGATATTGATTATAATAAACCTGTTCAATTCAACTTCCGTGCTCTTAAGACCCGTGTTCGTATGGGTATATTCGAGACTGTTAACGGATATTCGGTTAAGGATGTGAAGTTCTATAGTTCAACTAACACAACAAGTGCTACTGCAACAGGAACTCCAGGCTTGTACTCTGAGAATAAGACAATACCAGCAGGCAATGGTACTGGTACTGCAACTATAACATTTGGAGAAGACAAAACTAAAGGAGAGTATAATAAAGCTTTGGTAGCATGGACTTCTTCAACAAACAATAAAGACATTACTTTTAGTAACCTCAAGCTAACAGGTGCAGAATCGAAAGAAGATGCTACAAAACGGTACCTTGGCCGTACATCTGCAGATGCCTCATTACCAGAAGATTACAATAATGTAATTCCAAGCACAGGGATTGGAGCTCTGACTTTGAAGGTTGACTACACCTTGGTTTCTACAGATGGTAGTAACGAGGAAATTAAGGTAACAGGTGCTACAGCTACAGTTCCTTCAGAATATACACAGTGGCAGCCTAACTACTCTTACACTTATATCTTCAAGATTTCAGATAAGACCAATGGTTCTACTGGAACTCCTGAAACTAATCCAGCAGGTCTCTACCCTATCACATTCGATGCAATTGTAACAGAGACTGAGACTGGCAAGCAGGAGACAATCACTACAGTTGAAACTCCTTCTATCACTACTTATGCAAAGGATGCTATCAATAATGAATACAAGACTGGCAATCATATCTATGTGAGTGTAAGTGGTGCAAATGGTAAGAGCGAAGAATTGTTTAAAGAAACTATTACATCAACAGAAGAGAGCTCAACAACTTATTACACCTACTATGCTAAACTGTATAAGTTGTCTGGTACAACAGAAAGCATTACCGAGGCTGAAGCTGAGGCTATATTAAAGAACAATAAGACTCTCGGCGGAAAGATTCTAATTGAAGAAGGTACTTATCCTACAAATACAAAGGATTCTCGCTTCGTTGATAAGATAGATGCTAATGATGCTGTTGATGGCGTAGCAGTTAAGGGCAACTTCTTTAAGTTTACACCAACAGCAGAAGGTACATACGTATTTGCATACGAGAAAGATGATGTAAAATCTTACAAGGTTATTAAGGTAACAGCAGTAACCCCTGTCCCTTAATCGTCATTATTCCCTAATTTGTATAAACCGGATGGAGCAGTTTTTGTTCCATCCGGTTATCCGCAAATACCAATCACCTATATATATAATAATGTATATACGCATTCTTACCATAGTGGCATTAGCAATATGCTTATGGTCTTGCTCATCAGAGCAAGACGAACCTTTTGTGCCCGAATCTAAAGGCATAGCCTTTGGTGGCAACAACGGAACATGGCAGGATGCACCAACCTCTCGTGCCACATCTGGCTTAGAGACTCTCTTCAACACCTTCCGTGTGTGGGGATATAAAACAACGGCTACTGATGCAGCTGGTCCATCATCGCCACAGCTTGTGATGGATGGATATAAGGTGGAATACTCCGCTGCATCTACAGGCTCAACAGCTACCAACACTACAGGATGGGAATATGTAGGCATCAACAATCCAAACCTATCATCTGCGCAATCAATAAAATTCTGGGATTATTCCGCCACCAGCTATCGCTTCTTCGGATATAGTCCCTTTGAAACAAAGGCTACAACGACAGCTACGGGAACAGCAGGCGAGAGCAGATCTATCTCTTTCCCCTTTGCCTACTCCGACCAGGCTACAGCCAAAAGCATACCCTACATCAGCGAGCTATGGTATAATAACAGTTCGTATGGCAACTGCGTAACCCTGACCTTCGCTCCTATAATAGCAAAAGTCAGATTTAAATTCACCTACCCCAAGAATACTAAGTCAATAGATATCAGAGACATCCAATTCTGCGATTCTCGCTTCATTGCCGACCCTACTACGGCAAAAACACCTCTACGTGGCAACATCGTAGCCACCTATCCTATTACTGGCAACCCATCGAGCAAAACACCTACGTTCTCATGGTCGCCATCAACCTCAGAAGGCTCTACTGAAGCTTCTACTGGTGCGCTTATCTTCACCACTCCCTACGAAGAGGAGAGCGACGCCATACATATACTCAACGACCCTAAGCTATATGGCAAATGGTATTATGTGCCACCAATGAGCATGATTCAATATATCCAGGGACCGTATACCATAAAAGCAACAATAGACGGAACCCCTATCTCGACTACCGTGCCTGAAGAATTCATGCAATGGAAGGCGGGATATCAATATACATATATCTTCAAGATTACCGAAGCTGGTACCATCATCGCATTCTCCAACCTACAGGTAGAAGAATGGCGACCTGGCACAAACATAGAAAACCAAGGCAGCGGCACCGCTGGCTGGTAGCCCCTATCAATAAGCCTCCAGCAAGCAGACCCTCAAGCTGATAGCCCCCAGCTGCGAGTCCTTGTGCGTGCACGATTCCTTCGTGCTCGCTTTAATCTTCGCGCGCACGTAATAAATAATAACAACATGAAGCAACAGCTATCAATATCGTCAATAACAAGCATCGCCATCATCCTCGCAATCCTCACCGCTTGCGAGAGCAACGACATGCCTATACAGCACCCAGACAGCTACGACTATATCACCTTCTCTGCTCAAACTCAGAAGCTCATAACTCGTGCCGAGCCTTACGAAGACTACAACCCCGACAGCCATCCTGCCACAATGGGAGCTTTCGGCTACTACGATATTGCTTCATGCACAAACCTTACCCCAACAGATGCTTCGCAGCCAAACCTCATCTTCAACAACGAGATCGTGAGCTACGATGCCTCAACAAAAACATGGAAGAACTCTACCAAGAAGCGTTGGGACAGCTATCAGGGTGCAACGGCTTTAGATTTCTTTGCATATATGCCACAAAATACTGGCGCTAAAATTGAACGCACAGCAGCAAACACTTACACGCTCTCTGTACCATTCACCATGCCTAACGATGCTCCATTACTCTATGACACAAAGGATGCACCAGTGGTATGCGAGAAACCAATAAACAAAGACATGACAGACCCCGCCTTTGAGCGTGTGGTGAAATTCCGTTTCGACCAGACTCTTGCTGGCTATACCCTACACTTTGCCCTCGACTCAAAGATGAATGCCATTAGGCAGTTCCGCATAAAGAGCGTAAACATCTCTGGCGAAATAGCCGTTGCAGGCACTTATAACCGCACATACACATGGTATGCTACAGACAAATGGACTACTGCAGCCATACAATGGACAGATATAAAGACTGCTACGGCAACAAGCGCACTACCCTATAAATCGCAAGGCACAGCAGCCTACGACGATATCAACAAGACAGCACTCGTGACTGCCGCTGGCACCACTCAATGGGGAGAAACATTCTACACTATCCCTTACAGCAAATTCGAACCAATGATCACCGTTACCTACGATGTGGTGTTTATGGACGAAAACCAAAAAGTGATAACAAGAAAGGATGTTACTTCAACCATACTGCTGAACAAGACAAATTTCAGTGGCATAACCACAGGCACAACAGCACAAATAAGTCCGATAACTATACTCATACAGCCACGCTACCTCTACGTGATGGCTGACCAAGATGCCTATACAGGACGACTACTGATACTATAGAAAAGAAGATCTATATAAAAAAGACATACTCAAAATCTTGGAAATTGAAACTATGATGCGACGTACTACATATACCTCAAAAAGAATAATCAAAATGCTGTTTGGCATTCTGACCATACTCCTCATGTCTACTCAAGAGATATGGGGACAAACATACTCTATAGACCTTTATGCCCAGAACTATGCTGGCGGTTCTGGAACAAAGAACGACCCATATCTTATCAGCAACGACATGGAGTTGGCTAAGTTGGCTCGCGATGTAAACAATGGTAACACATCACAGGCTTTCCTTGGCAAATACTTTAAGTTTACTGCCGATATCGACCTTAAGAATGGTATTTGGATGCCTATTGGTAAATACTATAACTACGGCAATGGCAATGGCAACAACCGTTTGTTTTTCGGAAAGTTTGATGGCAATGGTCATGTCATCAAAAATATGTATATACAATGGGAAGGAACTGATGCATGGAGTGCATGGGGACTCTTCTCGACACTCCAAGGTGCAAGCAGCACTAACCTTACTACAGTAACAAACCTCATCATCGAGAATGCCGTGGTAGAAAAGAAACAAGGATTCAAACCTTATGGCCCCGGTTATAACGTGGGCGTAGTAGCTGGTGAGATATACGGCAATACTGAACTCAGCAACATCATTATCCGTGGCTCAGAAATAAAGGATAACGACGAAACATACGAGATTAACAATGAAAGCAAAATTGGCGGTATAGCAGGAAATGTACAGACCGACAGTAAGAACGAAACTTTCAGAATCTTCAACATAGCAGCTGATACACAGATAAATATGCTGAAGAATACAAGCGTGTTTAACAATAAGTTCTGCATAGCCCAAGGTTTCGGTCGCTTCAGCTATAACATGAAAGGAGGCGATAATATCATAGAGCCTACCAACATCTATCTCTTTGGCAATAGTCTTAATATCGAAAATACAAGTACAAACATCAACAAAGGTGGCATCACAGCCAATTGCCAAAATGAAAATAATGCAAAAAAATATGCTTCTACATGGTATTATACCCAAGATGTAACTGGTGGTAAGAACTTAGGTACAAAGGTAAACGCAGCAACCTTTGCAAACGACTTTGTGGACAAAGCCAACACATTAATCACTACCAAGAGCCTTGAAGAAGATAAGAACCAATGGACTTTCAGCAATGGCGCTCTCAACATGTATAGCAAGATAGATGTTTTATTAGTTGAAAACACATACAACAGAAACGATACACAGGTTTCTTATACCCTAACGAGCAATCAATTTAAAGACGAATATACCTTCATCTGGACTGTAGAAGGCAAAGCCATTACTCCTAACGAAGGTAGCAACGACAAAACTATCTCTCTGCCTCTAAGCAACAAGAAGCGTACGGGTGTGGTAATTATCACGAATGGCAATACAGGAAGTGTCATCCTGAAGAAGCACTTCGAAATCAATCCGAAATATTATTCTATCGACCTCTATGCAGATAGCTATTCTGGCGGTACAGGAACAAAAGAAGACCCTATCATCATCAGTAGCGACTTAGAGCTGGCGAAACTGGCTCGCGATGTAGAGAATTGGCAAATGCAGGATAGCAAATACTTCAAGCTTGCCAATGACATCAGCTTGGATAAGGGTCTTTGGATGCCTATCGGCAATACGAAATATAGTTGGGCTTTCTTCAAAGGTAAGTTGGATGGCGATGGACATACCATCGACAACATGCATATATGCTGGAAAGACAATAGTGGCTCATGGAGTGCATGGGGATTATTTTCTGTACTCAATGGTCAAGCAAGCGACGAAGCGAGAGTATGTAGGGTTACCAACCTCATCATAGACAATGCTGTGGTAGAAAAAGAAGAAGGCTACATGCCTGTAGGAAATGGTTTGAATATCGGTATCTTAGCAGGTGAGTTGGTTGGCAGTAACTCTGAAATAAGCAATATCATTATCCGCAATTCAAAGATTACGGATAACAAAGAAACATATACTACACCAGAGATAGCTGTTGGTGGTATTGTTGGTAAAGCACAAGACGGACAAACATACCGAATCTTCAACTTGTCGTCTGAAGCGGATATAAACATGTTTGACCATGCCAGTCTAAAGAGCGGAAACACATGTTTGGCAGAAGGTATCGGCTATTATGGATGGGTTAACAATAGCAACTCGTTTGTTATTCTTCCTACCAACATCTATGTACATGGTAAGGTATCAACTGCCAACAATAGATGCAAGGTGGGTGAAGTGATTGGTAACAGAAATGTGGATAATGGAACAGGCGAAACAGCAACATGGTATTATGCCAATAAGACCAACAGTTCAAGCTCTAACATAGCGACCAATGGTACGCAAAAGAGCGAGGTTGACTTTGCAACAACATTTGCAAGCCAGAACAACCTGTATATATCAGCCAACAACTTTCAAGACAAGCTCAACTGGAGCTATACTTCTGGTACAGGCTTTAACTTCGGTTCAACAAAACTGACAGTGAAGCGTGGCTATAATACTACCATCACAGCAGAAACTATTGAAGGTAATGCAGCCAATGAGAAATATTTCTGGTATACATCTTCAGACAAGAAGAATTGGACGCTACAGAACGAGAACAACGCATATAACGATTTCAGCATCTTGCTCGAAGACTATGACCAATATGTATATGCACTATTGGAAGATGGTAGCTCGCAATCGGGAGTGGCAAAGATTGATGCAAGAAAAGTGGATGCTGTGATGAAGACAAATGAGGAGACTAACACTCTTTATATTGAAATCACTAATAATATTTGGGAGAACAACGACAATCTTAATGTCACATATTCGTGGGTAAAGAATGGTAAAGAAGAGAGTACCGCCCCTACATTCGACAAGTCATCTCTTGCCCATACCGACAAGCTGAGCTGTCATGTGATAGTAACAACACAAGACGGAGTAGAACTATTAAACAAATGGTTGGTTTATGCAAAGAGCGTGGTATATCTATGCCCTGCTGGCGCTACAGGAACAACAACAGAAGGAAACACTATATCATACAAAGCCGGAGACGACAGCAAAGATGGTCTATCTCCAGAGACTGCTGTAAGGACATGGAAGGGTGCATATTCTAAACTTGCAGTAAAGGGTTCATGGGATGATAACATCATCGTGCTGATGGGAATGAGTGACCAATCCGTAACCAACGACGGTAGCGATGGCTTCCCTTGCAACAACGATTATTACTCTTCATCCGAAAAGTGGGAGAATGCCAAAGATTCTTCTCCTTTCTTCAGAAACACAACCATCACAGGAAGTTGGGATGGCGTTGACTACAAGGGTGTGATAGAGATGTATGGTGGACATTATAGGAACCATAGTATAGCCATCTTTGGAGATACCCGTTTCCAATATCTCGCCTTCAATCGCAATCCAAATAATACAGAAGGTGAGTATTACGATATTCTGTACTGCCAATTCAATAACCTGGAGATGGGCGAAGGCATACAGATGACGAACTATCAAAGGATGTACCCAGGTGATGGTACTATCCAGGGCGCAGTCTCTACCTCTTTCCAGATTTTTGGTGGTTTCATGGATGACAACCGCTTTTCACCATTATCAACAGAAGGCAACCTCAAGAAGATGGATGATGCTCTGCCACATGGACGTGAGGGCTTCAAGATAAAAATCAAATCGGGACACTTCTCTACAATTTGTGTAGGTGGACGACAGACGACGAACGACAGAAATGGTGTGATGGGTAGCCCTAACATGCCTATCAAGTGTACTATTGATGTAGATATTGATCGTAATTTCAACGATAATCACAATGATAACGAATCTACCCTTGACGTTGCCGTAGTTCTTGCCGGCAACCATGAGGGAGCTATGGTTGGCGATGTTGACATCATCATCAAGAGTGGAAAGATAGGCAGAGTGGTAAATGGTTCTTTGGGTGCGAGACGCGAAACAAGTGGATACAATGCACCTTACAACACTTATATGGGGCGCGCCAACATTCTGATAGACCCGGCACATTCAGAAAGTAACAATAAGAATACGGATGTCAATAGCCGTGTAGAAATCACCGAGATTTACGGTGGTAGTACAGGACGTGGTTTTCAGGGTGGTCAATGGATAGAAAACCCATTCTACGGCTATAGCACCATTACCATCAAGGGTGGAACCTTCACAATTCCTTCTGAATGTAAACCAGAAGAAATCTTCAGCGGTATCTATGGTGCAGGAGCAGGTGGTATGAATGGTATCGGAGATGATACTAATCATACAACAGACAGCCGCATCCCTTACTGGAAAGACAGCAGCACGAAATCGGTCATGGCTTTCGGCGACTATAATGCTGCCAAAGCTAATCTTTGCATGTATAATTGCTACAATGCTGACACACATACATATACCGAGGTAGATCCAAGGAGGTATCTTTGGTTCTGAAAAAAGAAAGATCGACGGTATCTATGGTGGCGGTAGCGGATATATGAGTTCTGACCTTTGGACTACAAATGGAAAACCAAGTAAGGATGGTGGAAACATATACGGAAAGGCAGGAGAAACCGTGGCATCTATAACCATCAATGGTGGCGAATTCTATTGCAGTAAAGGTATCTTCGCTGGTGGACGTGGAACTGATTATTACTATGCTACCGATGCATACAATGGTAATCCTGACGATTATAAAGAGCTTGGTAAGATATATGGCAACGTTGAACTGACCATTAATGGTGGCAAATTCCATTGCCCTATATTTGGTGGTGGATATGGTGTGGCAGATGCAAAACAAAAAAATAATAATACCATCAACACCCTCGAAAACATGGCACGCCTCTATGGCTCGTCTACAGTTAAGATTAATGGTGGTACATTCTTTGAGAATATCTATGGCGGTGGCGACATGGCTGTAGTGGAGAAAGGAACTAACGTTATTATTAGCGACAGCGCTGACATTAGAGCCGACGTGTTTGCTGGTGGTAATGGTAGAACAAAGCGTGCAGATACAGACTATACTATTAATAACAACACATTGTATCCTGAGAAAGTAGGTAAGGTATTGGGTAATACCAACCTCACATTCTTTGGATCTACCAAGGTGGCTCCATATATATATGGCGATATCTATGGCGGTGGCAACTTGGCACAGGTAAAAGGCGACACACATATTAATATGTATGCAGCCAACTTTGCTGGCGAAATATTTGGTGGAGGTAAAGGTAGAATAACAGACGACAAAGGTAAAGCCATTGCCAAGAATTTGTATACCTATGCCGATGTAAAAGGCAACACCTTTGTATCATTGGCTAAAGACCAAGGTGTGCAGATTAATGATGAGGAAAAGGAGGAAGACAACTACTCTATCAACGTAATCTGGAACAGAAAATTAGACAGTACAAAAAAGAATTTCATTGAATGGAATACAAATAAAGCAGAATTCTTTGCTAATGGCAAATTCCTAAATCCTCATAATATATATGGTGGTGGCAACTTGGCATGCGAAGTAACAGGCAAGGCTACTCTCAACATTCAAAAAGGTATGACCCCATTCTCGCTTCTGAAAACGACGGAATGGAAGGTTGCATACGACGACAATAATAATCCACACTTCTCGGTATTCGGTGGTGGCTATGGTTTGAACACTACTGTAGGCAATACCGATGTGACAGTGAATGTGGAGGGCGACTATGGTGTTTACGATGCTGAGATAGAAGACGACACAGAACAGCTGTCTAAGGGACAGACTCCACTACGCGCTAAAGGCGAAATGAATGTCTTCGACAATTCGAAGGGTATTCCTAACTTCACAATCTTGGCTGTATTAGGAGGCGGATATGCAGGTACTGTGGATAACGACACCAAAGTAACAATAGACGGCAAGACTTTCATTCATCGTGTATATGGCGGTGGCTTTGGTGACCCAGAATCTACAAGCAATAACAATACAGGTGAGATTGGTGGCAACACCGAAGTATACGTAAAAGGTGGAAATATCTATGGCGATGTATTCGGCGGTGGCGCAGGCGTGAAGCCTAAGAATGATACCTATTTCACTGATGTAGCAAAGGTTGAGGGAACCACAAAGGTAGAGATATCTGATGACGCTCATGTATATGGAGATGTATATGGCGGTGGCGATATGGCTAATATTGGTTCGTATATAACTCATACAAATAAAGTAGAGTATTATGGCAACAAGCCTAAGAGCATTTCTACTTTCGACCAAACTAACGGCAACTTTATTAGCTATAAGGCAACAGACTATAAGTCGTTTGTCAACATCATTGGCGGTAACATCTTTGGTAAAATATTTGCAGGAGGTAAGGGTCTGAAGAAGGCTGAGGCTCCTGAATATAATAAGGTAGGACGAATAAATGGTAATACCATACTGCATATTGCCAATACCAACGAGGCGGGTATGGAGCGTATCACACCTATGGTATGGAACCGTGTATATGGTGGTTGCGCCTACGGCGTTGTTGATGGTAATACTCTTGTGCATGTCGAAGGCGGTATGCTCGGACTCAACATCTTTGGTGGAGGCTATGGCGATATTCCTATCACCAACGATAAGACTGACGACAATAGTGGTCAGTCTACAGCATCGTCGACACTTGAGCAGGTGCTTGGCAAGAAGGATACAAAGAACGAAGGTACCTATGCCTGCATTCTTGGCAACACCAAGGTGCAGATAGATGGTGGTGCATGGCTATGGGACCGCAAGGCTGACAAGAACGGTAACATCACTACATGGCTCGACGTTCAGACTGATAATGAGAAGGTGTGTGAAAACCTTGATGAATTTAAGGATATCATATACGCCATACATAATGCTAACACCCTTGGCGAGATTACTAATGCCAAGGCTAAGGCTGCTATGAGCAGAATTATCAACAATAAAGATACAAAGGAATTCTTTGAAATGACAGATGGAGACTTCGGTTCTGCAAGATTCTCAAAGAACCACAATATCTTTGGTGGTGGTAATCGTGCTTGCTATGTAGGCTATGGTATAGATGGCAATAGTACAGGTGATGGTACAGGAGAGGCAATAGTGGAAATAAACCATTCGCCTGTTACTGAGATCATTGGTGCCAATGGCAAATCGCTCGATATATTAGACTTCACCACTCTGCAAGGTCTATGCTGGTATCTTGCAGAAAAGAATTCTAATAACCCACAGTTCTCGGTATTTGGTGCCGGATATGGTGCAAACACCAAGGTTAGAAATGCTAAGGTGTATGCCCAGACAGGAGCTATGATAGAATTGAATGGTACACCTAACAAAATAGATGGAAAATCCTTCCGCTATGCAAGCCAAGAGGAAGACAGATTGAAATATACCAACTTCGAGACAAACTTGTATATTGACTACATGGCTGTATCGAAGGAAGACAAGAAGCTATACTATGGAAGCGTGGATGGTACAAGCGATGATGCTGACACCTTCCGCCGCTACTATAACACTCGTATGGCTTGGATTCTCGGTATTCCAGGCTTTACATTCCAAGAAATTCATGGTGGTGGTTTCTCTGGATATGTTGATGAAGACACTTATGTAGAAGCCAACAACCAGTTGGCTTGCTATAATATATATGGTGGTGGACTTGGAGCAATGCCTTATGGCACACTAAACGAAACTACAGATAAAGATAATCAATACGACTTCGGAAGCGTTGGCGGCGACTCAAAGGTGTTTATAAAGTCGGGCAACGTGGCAAGAAATGTATATGGCGGTGGTGCTGGTATTGAATCAATACGAGTAAGTGGCGACAATATCGTTAGCTTAGATTCTAAGACTGGCAGCATCATCGACTTCCCTGACATGGCTCGAGTTAAGGGTAAGACCGAGGTGCATGTATATGGTGAAAACGTGGGTGTACCTCCGTTGGTTATCGACCGCACCGTAATCATGGGTAATGTATATGGTGGTGGCGACGTGGCTAACGTAGGTTTGAATACCCAAAAGGCTACAGCAAAGAAGATTGATGATGCAGAAAGCCTTAGTCCTTCTAACTTCACATCGTTTGTAAATGTTCGTGGCGGCACTATCCTTTCAAAGATATTTGCAGGAGGAAAGGGCCGTACGGCAGACGTATGTGGTGACTATACCAAGTTGGGTGGCATATATGGCAATGCATGTGTTGTTACAGGTAGACCTGTGATGACATATCCATATAATGAATTTGCTACAGGCTCTACTACAGAATATACAAGCACCAGCCTCAACCCTTCAGAGGAGAAATACTTGGTTAATCCTGATGCTACAGTAAACAAAGACCTAATGCCAAACATCATGAACAGTGTTTATGGCGGAGGTCAGAATGGTACGATATATGGCAACACTCTTGTTGCTATCAAAGATGGTGCGCTATATTACAACGTCTTTGGTGGAGGATGGGGAGACGAAGAGACTAATACCTCTGCCAACATTACTGGTAATACCAACTTGAGCATAACAGGTGGACAGGCTATGCTCACATCGTATTGGTCAACAACAATGCGCAACTGGGAACCAGCAACTATCGTTGGTGACAAGACTTATTCTCCTCAGTATATTCCGGCAACACAGAAATTTAAAGTTAACCATAATATATATGGTGGTGGTGACAAGACTTGCGTTGTAGGCGAAAGAGACAAAGATGGCAATCTTGTTGCTAACAGCGGTAATACATATATAAAACTTGAGAAAGGTTTGCTCCATGATAATACTCAGCTATTGTCAGGAGTTTCTAATACCCAATTCTTCAGCTCAAATGAGTGGAAGGAGATATTTAATAAGGTGGGTTCTCCTCACTTCTGTGTATTTGGTGGTGGATTTGGTGAAAAGACCTTTGTGCTCAACGATTCGCATATAGAAGTGGCTATGGAGGCTCGCGGAAGCATAAATAAAGGCAATGACATCATAAAAGGTGAAGAACATAAACACTTCTTCAGCGACTATTCGGTGATGGATATCGTGGGTGGAGGATTCTCTGGACAGGTAAACGGAACTACACATATCAATGGTGCAGGTGGTGCTTCTTGCCGTCGTGTGTTTGGTGGTGGTTTCTATAGTTCTGTAAAGGCTACCGACATAAACATCAAGGCTATAGACTGCCACGACATCTTTGGTGGTGGATTTATGGGTGATGTGGAGAAAGAAACTAAAGTCGTCATCGGTTCACAAGATAGTAAGACTTCTACTTTTGGTAATGATGATATTTATATTCATGGTAACGTATATGGTGGCAACGACGTGTCGGGAGCTATAAACATAGTGCTCGACAGCAATGGATATTTCAAGGATAATGGCGGTACGGGTACCAATGTCAACATCTATGGCGGTCATATCTATGGCGATGTATATGGTGCTGGCAATGGTAACTATCTGTATGCTCTCGACAAAAAGGGCAACAAGAAGGTTACTGTAAACGAATATTATCCTGTAAACCCTAACGATTCAGAATCGGAGACTATTCCTTTGGTTTATACTGTGCCTATGCGTGAGACTATGCCTTCATACATGGCAGCAAGCGATGCTGCAAAGATTGTGAACATAAACTCATGGCGCCCTATCACAAACAAGGTAAATATCGACATCAAGGGTAACTCTACTTCGGATATTATCACTATAGATGGTGATGTATATGGTGGTGGAAACTCAGCTTCTGTACAGAAATCTGATAACCAAGAGGGAGCTATAAAGATAAATATTGGCAATAATGTCAATATTAGAAGTGTGTTTATGGGCTGCAACGGTGAGGCTCTCTTTGCTAAGTCTGAAGACAACGACTTCATGAATAAGTTCCAGAAGCTGAATGGCGATATAGAAAACGGAAAGGAACTTAATCTTGCAGATACCATCGACTGGATAAACGATCCTTCAAATAAGGGTATCAGCACCATATATCTTTCAACAGAAAATGCACAGCGCCCACTTGTATACCCTCACCTACTCGACCTTTATTTCCAGTCGGTAGAGACTGATATACAGGGACAGCTGACATGGAATGGAAGTGAAAGTGGCGATGGACTTACCAACTGTACTATTGGTACTTTCTGCTGCGGTGGCAACCGTGGCAACATGAGTGTATATCCTGATTCGGTAGGTAATGTTATTGACTATACCTTCCCTGCAGGTCTTGTAATAACAAACAAGATTGTGGGTGGCTGCAACAATGCCAACTATAATTATAAGGATTTGGTTACTCACGAGGGTGGCTATCTTCTTGGTAACACTCATTCAGAATACCCATTCATAAAGCTCACTATCAAGAACCAGTTTAAGCCTAAGGAAGACAACAATGCTTATATTGGCGGAAATGTCTATGGCGGATGTTATCAAGCAGGTACAGTACGTGGTGATATTGTAATAGATTTTCAGAGCGACATGCTTGGAGGTAAGTCGAAAGAAAAGCTCGACAATTCTAACGACTTCCTTTCGTCTAAGCCTCAATATTCAGCTCTGAATGTATATGGTGGAGGCTATGGTATGGAGAGCTACGTATATGGCAATACTGACATTATTGTGGCTAAAGGATTGAAGTGTTCAGCTCCATCAACATCTTCTTCTGGAGAATTTAATGCATCTGGCGTTTCTGCCAACTTCGTATATGGCGGTGGCCAGCAGGGAAATGTTATCGGTGTTACTAACGTTGATGTATTAAATGGTCATATCTACAAAGCTGTTACTGGTGGTTCTTACTCAGGCTATGTATGGGGATCTACACAGGTTAAGGTGGGATATCCTATATATTATAAGGTGAAAGACAAGCAGTCGGGCATCTATCTCTTGAATCGTACTGATAAGAGCAATAAGTATATAGACCATGAAGGCAATACAGAAACAGGTGCTATCCTCTCTGACCTTGCCTCAGAAACTATTAAACAAGACATTAAACTAATCGCTGGCGATATTATTTCGCAAGCTGTTTATGAGTCTATTATAGGTAAGCAAGGTCTTACTGCAGAATTTGTAAAGACTAATTGTTTTGAGAAATGTGTATCTTCGCCAGCATCTCCTCTAACATGGGATGACATAAACATCAAAATTGGTGAGGCGGTATATGGTGGTGGATATTCTGTTGCTCAAGGTACTTCGGTATTGGCAAACGACTCTACCGTATTGAAGTATACAGATAAATACAACATCGATAAAGCTTTCACTACCAACAACACTCATTTGGTAGGATTGGATGAGCTACCTAATAAGACAACAGAAGGCTTTGGTGGAAATACCACTATCCTTGTAGCCGATAATAGCGCCCCATCGTCAACTCGCGACCATATCACTATCTCTCATCAGGAGATGAAGTCGATAGTATTGCCTAACGGTACAGACCTCTTCGGCTATTACTATAAGCATACAGATGGTAACTATCGATTTATATCTCTTCAGGATAGCTATTTCTATGGAGACGGATATGACAAGCCTGTTGGACAAAGTGATACAGATAAGAATATATACATGTATGATAGCGAAGGTGGTATCTTTGGCGATGGTCACCAGTCGTATGCAGAGGGATTCCGTAGTGCTGACCTCACAGGATATGGCTTTGCGGGTACAACTATAAATAATCCTAAGATTATAAACACCTTCCAGCGTATGGATATTCTACGTTTGGAGGATAACTGCTTCAATGTGCTTGGTGCTCGCGACTATGCTACCAACGTAACAAACAAGACTCCATATTCTATTGCTCGTGTGGGCGAGATACAGATGTTTGCCAAGAATATCGCTCTTGATGTCAGCAATAAGCTTCAGGAGAAATCTGTAAAACGTGCTCGCAACTATATGGGTCTGGCAAACAACATCCACTATGTGGGTGCTGTTACATCAAACGTGCCTTTCAATGAAGCATCAAAGGAAGCTTGGCGCAACGATACTGGCGAGGTTCCAGCATCTGGCGATTATGCTAATAAATCATATCTTGAAGTAAAACAAAGCTACATCGACCAATACAAAAACGATAAAGACGAAGCAACATTCCAAAAGCGTAACGAGGGTACTGCAAAGAATATGATAGGTATTGCCTCGGGCTATGCCTTGAAGATTCAGAATGTACAGGAACTGTATGATGCCAACAAAAAGATTGTTGACAAGATATATTATGGTCCTATCTATGGTGTGATAGAAATGAACCTCATCGACGTAAGAGAAGATGAGGGTGGTGGCTATGTATATGCCGACAATGTGCATAAGCGTGACAATGGCAAGACTCCAGACTTCCTCGAAACAACAGGTAACTTCGTATTCCCTTACGATACTATGCAGAATAGATATATCGTCGACGACTGTTTCCCTACTGGTTTCAATGGTCTAAAGACCAATGATCCTGATTCTGAAATAGACGTACACTATTGGTATGTAACAGGTTTCAACTACTATTACAATGCTCACATCACCGGCTTCACATATAAGGACGCTATGAAATTCAACAATGATAATAGAGATGGTCTTACTGTTCTTGCGGGTCTGAAACCAAACCAACCTGTAACTATTCATAGTTGGAAGATGCGTAGCGGACATCCTAAAGATACAAACGAATATTCTTGCGACCTTGAGTATCGCAACTATCTCCCTGATAAGACCGAGGGCAATGTAGATATCGACAATAAAAATGTTGCCGGCGGATATACTCTCCGCGTTGGTGGATCATCATCGTATACATATTCCAACCCTGAAGCTTCGGATACCGAAGATGCCAACAAAGGCTTTGCTGCAGTATTGCCAATGAATGCTACAGGCGCATTCGATAGCAATAATTATATTCGGCAAGCCCTTCCGTCAGAACTTAACAATGGCGATGCAAAGATATCATTCGAACTATCGGATAATGTAAACAACACCACAACAGAATACTTCAACAAGCATTTGTCGAAGAAGTGTCTTGCCACTCTTATCCTTAAGGCTCCTGCATATAGCGTATATAATAGCGAAACTGATAATAAGCCTATTATCAGTAAGGTGGCTACGTCTACATTCTTCACTCTTTCTGCTACTGGTAACTACGAGAAGGTTGCAAATAATACGAATCTATCTGAGGGCACAACATATTATATTAAGAATGGTATAGAAGGTGAATATGCAAAAGTAGATCCAAACCTGATATACCAAAAGACTACAGATGGATACACTCTTGTGAATATTAGTAATGTTACCGTAGGTAATAACTATTTCTGCGAGGTGCCACGTATCTATACATATACCATCTACCTCACTATAGAATATGTGCAGGGTCCGAATATCAATGGTAATATTACTGTTGACAACTGTGCTTTGCCTGGCGAAATGATTCGCTTGAAAAAGAATAATGTCACTATCGCTGCCGACCAAGCATTCTCTGCTAATGGTTACTATTGGCGAATTGGTAAGCGTAAGAAGAATGCTGATGGTAAGTGGGAATTCGAAGACAAGACAGAATGGAATACCACTAATAAGGCAACAGGCTACGACACATATAAGCAAGGTGACGCCAAGACTGCCGAAGGTCTTTTCAAGAACTGTAAATATGATAAGACTAACGACTATCTGGATATCCCTGCCTACTACTTCATGAATGGCTATGGTGTGCAGCTTGGTATCACCATGAATGGATTGGATAAGATCTTCACAGTAGATATGGACAACGATAATGAATTCTTAATCCATAACTACCACCGCATGAATCCTCACAAGGAAGGTCTCGACCTTCATCTTGCTGAGGCTATTAAGCGTGCTAAAAAAGAAAAGGATGCTGCTACAGGTACTACAACGGTTCCATTTGCAGAACCTCGTATCTATATCTCTGATTTAAGCGATCTCACAGCTTTCATCAACTTCATTGACACCATAGGCGCAGACGGCAAAGTTCCTCGATATGGTGCCAACGCTCAATTTGTGCTCCAAAAAGACCTTACTGTACCAAGCGACTTCGTTTGTGGCACAGGCATCTTCCAGGGTATCTTCCATGGTAATGGTCATGTCATCCATGGCTTACCTCAAGATAAGTCTCTCCTCGCAGAGAACCAAGGTCAAATATATAACCTCGGTCTTGAGAGCGGTAATATCGCAGCTAAAGGCAGCACCAATGGTGGCGCCTACCATTGCTGCTTCGAGCAAAATCCATCATCATCCCCATCATCAAGTGAAGCCTCATCATCCTTGTCCGATGGCGTTTCTACGCCATTCGCTCCTATCGTCTATCGCATGGATGGCTCTGCCGACACCCACTACACCTCTGATGATTTCAAATACGGCCGTGTAGCCTACGACCTCAACGAGTACTACCTCCGTGCTCGCTATAGCAATGATGCCACTAAGCCTGACGACATGAAGGCTCTAAAATATGTCTATGACTATTATGCAAATGGCGACTACCAGTATGCCAACCGTACTGATGCAATCACCGGTAAGAACACAGGCATCACCTTCCTCCGTACAGGTCTTGATAGCGACCTTCCTAACTACGAGCAGGCAGAAACCCGCCATAATCAAGCCCACGACATAGATAAAGCAAGAGTAAAAGTAGCCTCATCTTCAGCCTCCTCATCAACCCCATCCTCGTTCGACGGCGTTTCTACGCCGTTCGCCTACGAGCCTCTCTTCGATGACAACCATGCAGCCACCACCCTCGCTGCTTCCAACATCATGAACGACTTCATCTTCTGGGGGCAAAAGCTGCAGGCCACACCAGAGTCATGCCCACAGGCTATAGAGTCTCATCAGAATTGCTACATGACAAACCGTGTATACCGCACAGCAGGCTATTATGGCGACACCAAGCTTGACGCATTCCATTACAATGCTTACAACTACTTAGGTGGCATCATGACTACCTATGTACATCAACCAAGCATCACTGCTATCGACTTCACCTGTAAAGGCGATATCAGCAAATCCACAGGAAAAAACAATGGTATCTTCTACCCTCCTGTCGATGACAATGCTAAGGTATTCAGCGACTTCAGCGTAAAGGATGATGTCACCAAGAATCTATTGGTATATACAAATAATAATGTTGATATAAACAGCGACACCGAGGCTTACGATGTAGTAAACAAAAATCTCAGCTACAACGAAAGTACAAGAGAGTCGCTGATAAAGGGACATCATGTATTCACAAATACAGAAGGCTTCACTACAGCCTTCCTCCACCTCGTGGAGCGCACTGCAGATAATAAGAATAGCGAAGGCGGTATCTGTGAAAACAACAACTTCTGTGCGCCTTTACCATTCACCGTTACCAACCGTGCTTGGTATGTACGCAAGCCGCAGCAATATGCAAACGACAACACTGGCGCTTGGGAAGGAATCTGCTTACCATTCACCATTCATAAGGTTGTAGCATCTATAAATGGTGAGATCACTCACTTCTACGGCACACCAACTGCTGATGAGCTATCAACACCATCTCTAAATACTCATACCTTACACCATGAGTACTGGCTTCGCGGTCTTACAACTGTTGACAAAAATGGTACAGATATAGCTGCCACATTCCAGCGCCCAGGCTTAACCAGCGATGGTCTCTTCATGCCTATAGCCGAAAGCTCTGGCTCTCCATCTGCAGGCTCTGGATCTACATCTGCAGGCTCTGGCTCTACATCTGCAGGCTCTGGCTCTCCATCCTTGTCCGAAGGTGTTTCCTACACCTTCGCCACCCCATTCTTCATAGACACCTATGAATCCCGCCTCTACAACAAGGACGCCAACCCTTACTATGCCACCCCTCACACCTACAGCAACTACCCATTGATCACCTCTGAGGTGCCATACATAGTACGCTTCCCTGGCGAGGGCTATTATGAGTTCGACCTCTCAAGCAAGTTCTACAACGATATCCTTGGCAAGAGTGAACCTCAGCAGACTGTTGCTTTCAATGCTTATGGTTACGAAAACATGGAAACGTCGTATGGCTCGATAACAATCCCTGTTACTAAGCAAATGGCTACAACAAAAGATGGCTACACTCATTGCGGTACATTCGCTGCCAAAGATATCAAGAAGGATGCCATCTACAGTATGAACGACAAAGGTAACGCTTTCATCTCTGAAGCCTCTACTGCTACAAGCGTGATGCCGTTCCGTACATATATGACAGCAAAGACTACTAAGGCAAAAGCCATGTCTTATGCTCCATATATGATAAAGATTGCTGAGTCTACAGGCATTGACAAGATAATACCAGAGATAGGTATGGCAGACAAGGACGAGGCTACAGGTAGCTATCTAATTGTTCGCCCTCTTACCAATAACAAGGTGCGAATAGAGAGTAATATCTCTACTACCATCTATGTATACACTATAACAGGACAGCTCTACCGCATCCTCGATGTGATACCAGGTAATTCTGTATATAGCGGATTCCAGCAAGGAGCATATATCTTCGGCAAGACAAAGATAATGGTACAATAAATAAGAGATAAATTTCTGCGTTAAATATCACAGATATTTTGATAAAACAAATATCTAAAAGAATACTTATGGCTGAGCAACCATCATATTCAACCACTAAAAACGGCAAACGCCTAATCTATATAGATGGCGTAGGCTGGCGCTATGCCACAGAGCACCGCATGACACGCTGGCCTCTGTGGAAAGATAGCCGTAAGCCTGGTACATATATGATAACGCTCAATATAAATGGTAGCCAAAAGCTTCTTGGCACCCTTGCTGGTAGCAGCGCTGCCATATACGGCTGGATGAAGGAACACCCAGAAGAGGTAAAGGCTGCGAGCGCCGATGCTTATTACTACCGCCATGCGCTGCTGGGCACGGGGGCTATGCCTTTTGTGCTTAAGCCTGTCGTAGAAACGACAGGCCACAAGGAGCAAGCAAGCGATAAAGCCCCAACCAGCTATATGCAAGCAAGCGATAAAGCCCCCGATAGCTATAAGGCCCCTACCAGCTATAAGCAGCCATCCGCCAAATCTCGCACCCACTTTCCGCTACCAGCCCTATCTCAGCCTGGCGCTCCGCATATAGAGCTTAGCCCATTAGGAATAAAGGTGAAGGAGAGCTTAGAGCGTATGCCGCAAGTAGAGCCAAAGATAGAGCTGGTATGCTACTCGATAATGCCCAACCATATCCACTTTATAATAGCTGTAAGGGGCGAGCTGAACAGACCTATCGGCACAATAATCCGCTCCTTTATGGGAGCAACCTCTCGCTCGCTTCATATGCTAAAGGCTGAAGGCAAGATACAATGGAACTCTGCTGCAGCCAGCATAGCAAGAAAGGCATCTACCGAGAAGCCCTCGCTATGGCAACCAGGTTATTGCATCGGCATATGCCATACGGAACAAAAGCTACACACCCGTATCGGCTACGTCATAGAGAATCCATTCTTTGGAATACTCGAAACCGAGCGCCACGACTTCATGAAGCGTACAATGATGCTTACCATAAAAGGTCGTAGATATAGCGGATATGGCAATATGCTCTTACTGAAAGAGCCCGACCGCTTACAGGTGTTCTGCCACCGCAATCATCCTGTTACGCATGAGCCATACCATCTGACGCAAGACTTCAGAGAAGAAAAGCAAGCTATACTCAATGCTGCAGCCGATGGTGTAGTAATTGTCACTCCTGGTATATCGCCAGGTGAAGCCGACATAATGTGGTCGGTACTCCAAAACGGAGGCAACGTGATAAACATACAGCAAGAGGAAATACCTATTAGCGACAAATGGCACCCCGAGAAGGAACGTCGCATATATTGTTCGCAAGGACAAATGCTTGTGCTCTCTGTCCACGACCTACCCCACCAGACTTTCTATGACTGCATGGGGCAAGAGATACCGATGACCACCAGCTATGCTCGCTTTCATCTCCTCAACTTCGTTGCTGAGGAACTTTGCCAAGAAGGCATAGAGAATGAATGCGGACTATGTATTTGAAAATAATAAAGACAACAACAAGATAAATCACTCGATATATGAATATAAAGAATAAGATAATAACAAAAGAGTTGCTATATGCAATCATGCTACTTTTCATGACGGTATGGGCATGTGGTGCGTGGGCACAAAATGAAACAAGCCAAGAAAAGTTGCTATATTCTACCGACTTCACCGACTGGGACGATATAGACCGCAAAGTGGCTGTAAACAAAGAGGTGAAACTAAAGACACAATTCAGCGACGAAGACTTAATCTTCACACTAAATGGTGTGGGTGCTGACCCTAAGGGAACAAATTCTAAATTTTCTTCCTATACAGGATACATGATAACAGCAAAGTATACTGTTGAATATAAAAAAGCTCAGCCAAGTGCTGTTACCTCTCCATTAAAGAGTATCACAAAGATTGTACTTACCCAAGCAGCTACTGGAAAAGAACGTGGTATCAAGGTATCTGTAAAAGGAGATAATGATACAGACTGGGTTGCGCTACATAATAAAACTATTGGAAACTCAAAAGGTGAAACTCTCACTATCGATGTAAACCGCACTAACTGTCAAATTAAGTTTGAGAACTTCACACTTGGTGAAAACGCCTATATCGTAGACCTTAAGATCTATGGTAATTCTGATGGTGAAGAAAAGAAGGTGCGAACTCTTGATTTTTCACCCCAAGATGGCATCGTGGGCAAATACCCATCAAAGATAAAGTGTGATAACGATGGCTTTGCCGTGATGCCAGAAGGCAACGGATTCTCTCTTCCAGGCTACACCTTCGTAGCATGGACAGATGGTACCAACGACTATACTCCTGGCAAGACATATCAGTTTACCAAGGATGTTACTCGCATCAAGCCAAAGATGAAGGAGAACACCTATCATTTATATGATGCCAACAAGAAGACAAAAATAGTATGGCCATTCGACCATACCGAGGCTCCTACGCTCAATGTTTTCCAAGAAAACGCACAAAAGGATTTGTCGTATACTCGTCCTGTCGATATATACATAGATGACAATACTACGGAGACGCAGGATGTGGCTCTTTATATAAATGTAAAGAAAGGTAAGATTGATAATACCGACAACCGCATAAACGCACTACCTGGCAAAGGCGCGGTAGTAAGGAATGGAACTGCCTTCACCCTACCTGCCATCTATGGCATGAAGGTATCTATAAAAGCATCAGAAAAAGTAGATAGCGATAATGGAAACCTACAGACTATCTTTGGTACTAATGACAACAACGTTCAGATAAAACTGAAAGATACAGCCAATAAGGATTCCTTGACATTAAAAGATGCAGAACTATCAGAAGATGGTAAAACCGTGACCTTTACCTACAAAGGAGACGAGCCTACTATCACCCTAACAACATTCGTAAATAAAGGTTCTAAATACGACCATTGGCATTTCGAATCTATCACGGCAACATATCCATTGTTGCCAAATGTAGTATGCAATAATACCATCACCAATGCAGACCCTAAAAACTTCCCTAACGAAAAGGCTATAAATGCTGGCGACTACAAGGTTGAATTGAAAGATCCAACCGCAACTTCGCATGCCAACATAGGTACACGCTTTAAGGTTGACGATGTGGTAATCATTACTCCTACGGCTAAATATGGCTACGATTTCAAAGAAATTGTTGTTGATGGCACCACATATACCACCATACCTTATGAATATAAGGTTAAGGATGGTATAAACAATATCGAGGTGAAATACACTCGAAAAGAAATGCACAAGATTACCATCAAACCTTCCGACCCAAACCTCGGAACCGTATCTCTATCCCCTAGATATGATAATTTCTATAACGAGAAATATAATGACAAGGGAGAAGTTACACAGATAGAATGCTGGTATACAGAAGGAACCCAAGTGGAAGCTACGGGTGAAGCCATTACAGACTACATGATTGATTACTGGAAAGAAGAGAATGGAACCCAACATAATGGAATCTCTTACGAATTCACGGTAGGAACTTCCAACCAAACAACCCTCACTGCACATTTTGCCCAGGGACACCCAGGTAACGTTAACTTTGTAATTCCTGAAGGATTACTGGTTAATGGAGAAGGACAGAAAAAGGATTTTAAGAATGCAATAAGCGTAACGCCAAATTCCATCAATAACGTCCGCTCCTTTACCATCCCTACCAACTATACCCTCTTCAAGAGCATTGATAATGAAGGAAATGCTGTTGAGCAATATTATACCCTCAAATACTGGACACAAGAAAACGACAAAACTCAGATATACAAACTCGGCAAAACCTATTCTTTCAGTAAAGAAGGAGAAAGCATCAATCTGGTTCCAGTATTCGAAATGAACAATGCCACTCAGGAAAACCGTATCAACAACCCTGTTATCCGATATGACTTCGCCAGAAAAGTGAAGGAATATTATGATCCTACAGCGAAAGAAACCAGAAAGGTATGCGCTCAAACCGTGAATATCGGAAAGGACCAACAGGTGTTCTGGACCACAAAAGTATGGGTGGAGGTACGCGAAGGTGGACAGGATAAGCCACACTGGAGAGATGTTGCCCTCTGGTGCGACACTGGCAAAAAGGGATATATCAGAAACGGACAGTTTGACAACTGGTGCGCCTTCGGACCGGGTACAACCCTCTGGTTTCCATCTGGTACAGGTACCAAGATTTCCCTCATGTCGTATTCCAAGATTACTACTACAACAATAGATGATTCTGTTCCTACGCTCGACAGAGAACGCACCAACAGCGAACGAAAGAAAGCGGGATTGCCTTCTTTGGAAGAAGAAGAAAACGGAGCAAAATCGTATATGTATGTCTATACACATACTACAAAGAATCCATCCCTCCGACCTGCCATCAAGATTGGCGATGACTACTCCTACTACCAATGGCTGGAACTCAGTACACTTGCAGCCAACTGGGTTAATCTTCATACAGAAACCAATGATGAGTTACGTGGTATCATCAACAAGAAAGACATCAAACCGGTGACAACGGATGAAGGCCACGAATATAGAGAACTGGAAGATGGCGGTGTGGCATTCCATAAGGGTGAACGCGTCAAGATGACGTTCAACAGAAAGAAAGGATATGAACTGGATAAGATTCTTGACCCAGACAAACTGGATAAAAACGGAGAACCGGTTGCCGTATTGAAGATGAATGATGACGGTACGGTAAACATGGTAGGATTTGATGATGTTTCCACCACGACGCCTGTTGCGCAGAATCCAGATGGTTCCTGGGGTACTGCCAGTTCTTCTGTCTTCGTTCTCAGAAAAGCAGAGAAAGATCAGTCGGGAAAAGAATGCTATCTTTCATCCGACAATATCCGTACCCAATATGAATTGGAATTCGACATCACCACCCACCGCCGTCTGCAAATCTGCTTCAAGGAGATGAAGAATACCTATTACATCACCTACAATGCCGGAAATCAGGCAGAAGGTACTTCTCCGGAGGCAACATGGGTGGAGAAAGGCGATAGGTTTACAATACCAACAAACAAGACCCTTTACTATGAGGGAAATACCCTCGACCATTGGAAAGACGAGAATAATAATATCTTTACTATCGGCAAAGAATATACTGCCGAGGGTAAAGACCGCCGTCTGTTCCCTGTATTCAATGCCAATGCTTTCAACTTCTACGACCTTGCCGCAGAGGCTACAGCTACATGGTATCTAAACAAGACAGATAGTGCACCTACTATCAACTACGAAAAGACAAAAGGTATTCTCGTCACTCAGCTCAAGAATTCTAAGGGTGAGAGCATCGACATAAAGGTAGAACTTGACGCTACAAATGGCGGTAAGTTTAATAATACCGACTCTACAAGAACCGAGAGAATTCAGATTAACGGCAATTCTGTTATAGAGTTTCCTTCTACGCCAAACTGTGTAGTAACGTGGGTTGCATCAAGCGATTTCGAGAAGATAAAGATTGCTGATAATATAGTATATACCGACGCAACAGATAAGCGACAAGTAGAAGCTGTATGCTCTGGTAAATCAGCATACGAGAAGATAGAGTTTATAGATGGTATCTATAGTAGATATTTCAGCATAACCTATAAGCCACAGGATGTTGCAACCAAGCCTACTATAGAATCGCTGACTTGTGGTGGCACCACCTATAATGCAGCAGAGATAAAAGATCAGATAGCCAAGAATAAGCACGTAACCTTCCACGTATCGCCATGGGAGCTAAACGAGCAGATTCCTGATGTTAGCGGTACTGCCACTAATGGTGGAAAGGTGGTAGCTACAAAAGCAACTATCGAGACCAAGGAGTGTGTGGCTACTGTTCATACCGCCAGCGATGTTATCACCGAGACTTATCCTATAGTATTCGAGTTTAACACACCAGAAGAAGGAAACGACCCTAAGGTTGAGAAGATTAATATCAATGGAGTAGATTATACACAGACCTCGAACGAAATCTTTGATGCTCCACAGAATGGTGCTATAAAGATTAAGTTTAGTCGCACAATGAATGATGCGACTATTACAAGCACAGAAAACAACGTCACATGTACTGCAAAATCAGACAACGAGCTTGTTTTCAAATACTGGGATGCTCCTCAGGGTGGCACAGTGACGTTCAATATTACTCCAGAATCAAAGACGTTTACCGACATCTACACTAAGACATGCCAAGAGCCTATCACCATAAAGCTCCACATCATGGATGATGACGAATACTACCATCACCACAAATTCGACTTTGTGGTAGGCAAAGATGGCAATATCGACGAGGCAATAAAGGCTGCCAATGGCGAAGCTGAAGGTAAACCATACAATAACAACAAAACCAATGGACATAGATACTATATCTTTGTGCCTGATGGCGAATATAAATTGACTGGTAATGGCACTATCAACTTTGTAGGTGAAGGACCTGTAGATGAAACGGGTACAAAGCGCCCTGATATGAACGGAAAGAATAATGGTCAGACACATATCAGAAAGCCAAACATCTCTATCATCGGACAGAGCAAAGACAACACAATAATAAGAAACCACCCTATCGTAGAGGGTATCAGCTATACAGCAACCTTGTGTGTAGAAAAGAACAAAACTGACTTCTATGCAGAAGACCTCACCCTCGAAAACGAGTTCGACTATTGGGGTACAATGGCAGGACAGAGTTCAAGTTCTGGTGCCGGACGTGCTGACGTATTCTACGATCGTGGCAACAGAAGCATTATGAAGAATGTGGCTCTAAAGAGCTATCAAGATACATACTATTCTAATAATGCAAGTCCTGACTATCGTGGATATTTCGAGAATTGTGACTTCTATGGAGTAGTAGACTACATCTGTGGTAACGGAAACATCTGGTTTGAAAAGTGTAACCTTATACTCCGCGACCGTAAGGGCAACAATATCGCAGCACCAAGGACAGAGGTTGATCAAGAATGGGGATATGTATTTAACGAGTGTTCTATTAAACCTGAGTCAGACAATATGATAAGATTCACGGATAAGGATTGGACATTGGCACGTGCATGGAATAATTCGCCAGCATGTACATATTTGAACACCAAGATGTATACCCAACCACAATCCTATGGATGGGGTCGAGGCATGGATTCAAATCTTATGCTCCGTTTCCACGAATATAAGAGTATTGATGGTGCCGACAACATGCTATCGCTTGTTACACGCTCGCTTGCAGCTTGTGTGCCAGCAGCAGGCTCTGACGACGTTATTCTCAGCGATGAACAAGCTTCTGGATATACTCTAAGAAACGTTGTTGGTGGAACCGACGGATTTGAGCCAAACGAACTATGTATGCAGATAGATGCTGCTTCGGGAGCTAAAGCCGACTATGATGAGAACCATGAAGTATGGAACGACGACATAGTGCTTGATGATGATATTCTTCAATGGAATAAACATACAACGGCTCTCTGCTATGTAGTCTTCAAACTCAACGAAGCAACAAATAAATGGGAATACATCGATAACACCACCGACGCCATCATCAACCTTGCAGACTATGGCTCAGGCTATTATAGTGTGCGTGCAGCCAATCAACGTGGCGGACTTGGAGCAGCAACCAAGGCTATTAGATATATATTGCAAGATCCATATAAGCTTGAAATAAAGAAGGTTGGCGACTACAAGGAAGAAGGCGTAGACTATGGTTGGACAACAATCTGTCTGCCTTTCAATGCCAAGGTGCCTGAAGAAGTAAATGTATATGCTGCGACAGCTCATGGCAAGCAAACAGAGAGCGACAAGGTGGAAGACTTCATTATGACGCTCACACCGGTAGAGATTATCGACAGTTTGAAGGGATATATTGTTTATGGCGCTGTTGGCGACCATTACTTCAAGTCTACATCACGTACTTGCGACAAGTCAACCATCCTTACTGGCAACCCTACAGATGCAGCTATCAGTTCTACTAATATCAACTGCTATGTACTTGCCTATAAGACATGGGGACTTGGTTTATACAAATATACAGGAGCCACCCTTGCAGCCTACCGTGCATGGCTACCAGAAGATATGGTTAGCAAGAGCAACCAAGAAGACTTGGCATTAGGCAAACGAGGCATCTGCTTCGTTATCTCCGACCCTACCACAGGCATGAGCCACCCTATATACACCATAGAGACAAAAGATGATGCCATCTACAATATCTCTGGTCAGAGGGTGAAATCGCCTATTCAGCCTGGCTTATATATCTTCGGTAGAACAAAGGCTATGGTGAAATAAGAACAAAGCTATAGCGAAATAAGAACAAAGCTTTGATGAAATAAGAGGCTATAATAAACATATAGCCAATAAAGATAGCCAATAAAGAAAGTACTATTATAAAAAAAGAGGGTGTGTCATAATTGACTATGGTCATTTATG
>UMGV01090167.1_pt1 | contig 29829 bp, 22 predicted proteins | sample 1965361 | NCBI WGS metagenome assembly UMGV01 (sample SAMEA4836081, study PRJEB28245) | human gut metagenome | biome: gut microbiome; material: fecal sample | place: Denmark | collected 2008
CTAATCTGGGAGGACGGGGCACGGAGGCCACCGTCCTACTTAGATTATTCGTGTTCAAATACCATTAAGAACATTGGGCGAAACTATTGAGAACATTGGGCAAAACCATTGAGAACATTGGGCGAAACCATTGAGTACATTGGGCAAAACCATTAAAAAAACCGCCTGAAACCCTTCAGAAAGTCATCTCACACCGACCGTTCTCCATGTTCATAACGGTCGATATGAACACGAGCATCGACCGTTCTCCATGTTCATAACGGTCGATGCGGCATGACTTTCTCAAAGGTTTCAGGCGACGTATCGCTTGAGTTTTAGCTATATTTTGCCACAAAACAAGATATTAAAGCATTGTTTTACAACAACCATGTAGCACATATACTCGTCTTGTGATGTTAATTTATAGCCGTTAAATGTGTGCGGTTTAAGCAACGAAATGTTAAATGCGGTACGCATTTTTGCGCTTTCTCCGCTCAAATATTATTTATTCTTTAACAGTATTAGGCTTTATCGTCGGCTTTATCATCGGCCTTGTCTTCAGCCTTATCCTTAGCCTCATCTTCGGCTTTGTCGTAAGTCTCTCCTGTGGTTGTTTCATTTGCCTCCTCAGCAGGCAGCAAGCCAGCCTTTACAGCCGCGCTACGCACCATTGCAATCTTTATGGTATGAATAGCCTCAACCACACCATACAGCAACATGCACCACCCTATCACAAAGATGGGAGCGCTGGCAATGGCCGAGGGGAAGAACAGAGCCACAATGCCCACAAAGAAGATAACCGTAGGCATAATCCAGAAATACAGGCCTATGCGCACCAGCCTACGAGCGGCCACCAATATCACAAACTGGTTTAAGGCGCCCAAGATAAGCAAGGCCGACAATATATATACCAAGAAATGCACAAAGGTGTTGGGCATCAAGGCCAGCAGCAAGCCCAATATCACGCTACCTATGCCCACAAGGGGGAAAGCAGGCTTTATGGCTGTAAGCTGGCGACCTTGGGCATCAAACACCTTGGGAGCATCGGTCTGCCTGATGGCGTTAAAATAAACGATGCACGAAATTACGCCCGACAGCAAGAACAGCCCACCTATGGCCACCGTCATCCACTGCACAGTTTGCTCGCGATATTTTATTAGCAACGCGCCCACTACCACAGCGCATAGTGCACGCAAAAGAGATGTCTTTGTTGTATTCATATCACACATATTTATATTATACATTATACAATGCAAACTTACACATTATTGCACACAAAAGCAAGCCGAACCGTAAAAAAATGGCACGTTCCTATTATTTTTTCATTTAAAACCACGCTGAGTTAAAGAAAAAATATGTATATTTGCAAATATTAATGAAGAATAATTGTTTATTCGCACATCACCCCTCCTGAAAACAGTAGTGTCACAAAACACTGCTCTCACCTATTATAATAGTGTACAAAAACATCAATATATCTTCCAGAAATTAAACAAAACCAAATTCAAGCAAATATGAAAAAAGACATCTCGGCCACTAAAATGGCGACATGCCTCTTAGGCATCGGTCTTATGCTGACTGGCTATAGCTGCACAGACAGCAATTTCGACCTTTCCGACGTCGATACCACCATTGGTATCGGTGGCGACTCGTTGGCAATACCTGTCAGCAGTACTGAAGACATTAAGCTCGACGACATTCTTGAGCTCAACAACAGCGACCTCATCAGCACCGAGGCCAATGGCGACTATGTGTTTAAGAAAGAGGGCGAAGCAGTAACCCCCGCTCGCCCACAGGTTGACGAGGTGGTGATTACCAACCAGCGCACCACCAACAACGACCTGATGATTGCTGTAAACACATCGGCCGGAGCACGCCCCCATGCTGGCAAACCCGCCCGTGCTTTTGCCTTGCAAACTGTTGAAGGCACCGTGCTCAGCTTCAATTATAAGAGCGATGTGCACCAAGACATTAAAGACATTACCTCGGCTAATGTTGATGCCGACCTGAACATCAGCGTGGTGTTCTCTGACGAACTGAAGCGCATTGTCAATTCGTTTAAGAGCATGACGCTGGAAATGCCGTCGTACATGACCTTCAGTAAGGCTACCACCACGCCAGCCTACACCTCGTTTGACGGGCACACCCTCACCCTTACCAACGTGAGCACCACCCGCAACATCAGCATCAAGGCTAAGATGAGCAAGCTGGCCTTTGGAAAGGCCGTAGCCGCTGGCAACAAGCTGGTATTTGACAAGGCCACGCAGCAGGTAGCCCTTGAGGGCGACATCAAGGTAAAGGTATCGTTCGACGACATTAACCTCGTAAGCGTTGACCCCTCAAAGTGCTACATTCGCACACAGATGACCATGGACAAAATTACGGTGACAGGTGCCGAAGGAAAATTTGACCCCAACATCGAATTGTCTGAACTGGGCGAAGTAACCATTAACAGCGTGCCCGACTTCTTGACCGATGAAGACGTAAAGATTAATCTGCACAACCCCATGATCGACCTCGATATTGACAACAACATGAACGTTGAGGGCAACATTAACGGCACCATCACCGCCTACGACGACAAGGGCGTGGTAACCGCAAAGGTGGTTCTTCCCGCTCTCACCGTGCATCCCAGCGCTACCGATGGCGTAAACACCACCACCCGTCTGCGTATATGCAAGAACGACAGCTACAACCCCGACAACCGCGAGCTGGTTATCGTGCCCAACCTGTCTGACTTGCTGACACGCATACCCAAGCGCCTGACCTTTACGGCCAACGTGAAAGCTAACAGCGACCGCGTGAGCACCATCTCTTTAGGCAACCATACCAACTACTGTATCGCCCCCAGCTACGCCATCACCGCACCGCTGGCCTTTGACAAGGGCGCACAAATAGTGTATCGAGACACTCTCGACGGCTGGAGCGACGACATTAAAGACTATGAGATGACAAAGGGTGCCTTTGTAAAGATGACGGCTAAGGTAAGCAACAGCGTGCCCGCCAACCTGTCGGTAAGCGCCTATGCCATTGACGGCAATAAGAAAGAGGTGAGCAAAGACCGCATACTGGTTGAGGTATTGAACAGCGTGAAGGGCTCGGCCGACGGCACCACACCCGTGGTATCGCCGTTAGAGATACGTATCCATGAGAAAGCAAAGGGTGCCCTGAAGACCATCGACGGACTGGTTCTGAAGGTAGAGGCCGCTGCTGGCGAAGGCAACGATGCCATCGTGGGCAAAACCATCAACGCACAAACGCAAACCCTGAAGGTGAACGACATCGTCATTAAACTGTACGGACGTGTTGTAGCCGACTTGAACTAAACCTTTCTTAGCAACAACATCATCATTATGAAACGATTAGGAAAATATATACTGGCAGCCATCGTCACCACTACTTGTGGGGCCGCCTCAGCACAGACCTTCAATTCGGCCTACTTCACCGACGACTTTAAGTTCCGCCACACCCTGAACCCCGCCTTCGGCAATGAGCAGAACTATTTCTCGCTGCCCGCACTGGGCAACATTAGCGCAAACATACACGGCAACTTCGGCGTGGGCGACGTCATCTTCGACAACCCCATGTACGGACAGGGTAGCACAAAGAAGAAAACCACGTTTATGAACCCCTACATCTCTACCAGCGAGGCGCTAAAAGGCTTCAGCACAGGCAATAACCGCCTGACAGGAGATGTCGACATCACCTTGCTCTCGGCAGGCTTCAAGGGCTTTGGTGGTTACAACACCATCGAGGTGGGCGTGCACTCTACCTTCGGCGCCGTGCTGCCCTACGAGCTGTTCGAGTTTGCTAAGAACACAGGCAACCAAACGTACAACATAGGCGACATCTCGGCCAATGCTATGGCCTATGCCGAGGTGGCTTTCGGCCACTCGCGCCAGCTGAACGACCATCTGCGCATTGGTGCTAAGATGAAGTTGCTGTTCGGTGCTGGACGTGCCGACCTGAAACTGAAGAACCTGAAAGCCGACCTGGCACAAGATAACCAGTGGACGGTGAGCGGCGAGGGCGTGGCCAACGTATCGCTAAAGGGCTTCAGCTATATTGAAAGCGAAGAAGAATATAACGACCCCAACAAGGGCACCTATAACAGGGTTGACGATGTTGACGTTGATGGTGCAGGGCTGGGTGGATTTGGTATGGCCTTCGACCTGGGCGCCGTGTATAAAATTAACGACGACTGGACCGTGAGCGCTGCCGTTACCGACCTGGGCTTTATCAACTGGACCAACAACGTGCAGGCAGCCAACCGCTCGAAGAGCTTCACCTTCAAGGGCTTCCACGACACCTCAGTAAAAGACGACCACGGCAACACCGTAGACGACCAGATGGATAAGTATGGCGACCAAATGGCCGACTTTGCCAACCTGAAAGATGAAGGCGACCAGGGTAAACGCACCACAGGCATAGGCGCCACCATCAATGTGGGCGGCGAATATACCTTGCCCGTTTACCGCAAACTGAAGTTTGGTGCCCTCAGCTCTACACACCTCTATGGCAAATATAGCTGGACTGAAGGACGTATCAGCGCCAACGTGGCACCGCTGAAGTGGATTGATGGCGGCATCAACTTTGCCGTAAACAGCTTCACCACCAGCATGGGATGGATTGTTAACTTCCACCCCAAAGGCATGAACCTCTTCGTAGGCATGGACCACCTGCTGGGCAAACAGAGCAAAGAGGGCATACCGCTCAGCTCTAACGCCAGCATAAACGTGGGCTTTAACGTGGCTTGGTAATTAGCACATAGATAAACAACGCTGAACAACAAGGGAACAACACTGAACAACCTGTACGACACTTAATGTGTAACACAACGTTGTTCAGTGTTGTTCCTTTGTTGTTTTTTGTTGTTTTCAACTTGTTTCTAAGTTATTTACACCTTATATTGAAATAGTCTGCGGCACACTTTTTCACCTATACATTGCCTATTTCATCAAAAATCAGTATCTTTGCATCCACACACCCTTCACACATCATAAGAGAGATTAACAAAACAATAATAAAAAAGAAAATGAGAACGGTATACGAATTCTCGGTAAAAGAAAGAAAAGGCGGCACCATCTCGCTGAAAGAGTTTGCTAACGAAGTGCTGCTCATTGTAAACACAGCCACAAAGTGTGGTTTCACTCCCCAGTATGAAGAACTGGAAAAACTGTATGAAAAATATCATGCACAAGGCTTCGAGGTGCTCGACTTTCCTTGCAACCAGTTTGGCCAGCAAGCACCTGGCACCGACGAGTCGATACACAACTTTTGCAAGCTCAACTATGGCACCGAGTTTGCACGCTTCAAGAAAGTGAAGGTAAACGGCCCCGATGCCGACCCGCTCTTCCTCTTCTTGCAAGAACAAAAGGGCTTTGAGGGTTTCAATCCCGACCATAAACTCACCCCTGTGCTGGAAAAGATGCTGAGCGAGGCCGACGCCGACTATGCTCAGAAGGCCGACTTAAAATGGAACTTCACCAAATTTCTTATCAACAAGAAAGGACAGGTAGTGGCACGCTTTGAGCCCACCACCAGCTTCGACACCATAGACAAGGCCGTGGAAGAGCTGCTGAACGCCTAACAGCACGCAGCACCAAACACGCCATTATTGCGATTATGACATAACACAACCCTCTACACAACTTTCCTATGCACAACAAAGAACACATTAGCTGCCTCATCATTGGTAGCGGCCCCGCGGGATACACCGCCGCCATATATGCCGGACGCGCAAACATGAGCCCCGTGCTTTACTGTGGCATGCAGATGGGCGGACAGCTCACGCAGACCACCATCGTTGAAAACTTTCCTGGATACCCCGAAGGCGTTGACGGAAACCAAATGATGATAGACCTGCAAGAGCAGGCCACCAAGTTTGGATGCGACATTCGCGGAGGCATGATTACAGCCGTCGACTTTTCAAAAGCGCCCTACACCATCACTACCGACGATGGCGTGCTGGAGGCCGACACCGTGATTATTGCCACAGGAGCCTCGGCCAAATACTTGGGCCTTGACGACGAGCGCAAATATAACGGACGCGGTGTGAGCGCCTGTGCCACCTGCGACGGCTTTTTCTATCGAAAGAAGACCGTGGCCGTAGTGGGCGGTGGCGACACGGCTTGCGAAGAGGCTACCTACCTTGCTGGCCTCTGCCAAAAGGTGTATATGATTGTTCGCAAGCCCTATCTGCGCGCCTCTGACGTGATGCGACGTCGCGTTGAAGAGAACGAGAAGATAGAGATATTGTACGAGCACAACGCCACGGGCCTCTTCGGCGAAGAGAAGGTTGAAGGCGTACACCTAGTGAAGCGCAAAGGCGAGGCCGACGAGCAACACTATGATGTGGCTATCGACGGGTTCTTCTTGGCCATCGGCCATAAACCTAACACCGACGTGTTCAAGCCCTGGATAGAGATGGACGAAACAGGATACATCAAGACGCAAGGCCAGTCGGCTTGCACCAATATTCCAGGCGTGTTTGCCGCTGGCGACTGTGCCGACCCCACCTACCGCCAAGCCATTGTGGCAGCGGGTAGCGGATGCAAGGCTGCACTTGAGGCAGAACGTTATCTGAATAAGTAAGTTGACGAGTGACGAGTTGACAAGTTGACGAGGAGACTGGTGACGAAGTGATTGGTGACTGGTGACGAGTTGACAAGGAGACTTGTGACGAGGAGATTACTCTTGCTTGCTTAAATATGAGATAAAAAGGAAAAAGGAAATTTCATGAACGAGAACTTGGCTGATAAGAAAATTGCCGTGCTGCTTTCGGGCGGTGTCGACAGTTCGGTCGTGGTATACGAGATGGCACAAATGGGGCTACACCCCGACTGCTTCTATATAAAGATAGGCCCCGAGGAACAGGAAGAATGGGACTGCTCGTCGGAAGAAGACCTTGAAATGGCTACGGCCGTGGCTAAACGCTATGGCTGCAACCTGCAGGTGATAGACTGCCACCAAGAATACTGGAACGAGGTGACACGATATACCATGGACAAGGTGCGCGCGGGCTTCACCCCAAACCCCGACGTGATGTGCAACCGCCTCATCAAGTTTGGTGCCTTCAACGAGAAAATGGGACACCACTACGACCTTATTGCCACTGGCCACTATGCGCAAACCGAGATCATTGATGGCAAGAAATGGCTCGTAACCAGTCCTGACCCTGTGAAAGACCAAACCGACTTCTTGGCGCAGATATACGACTGGCAGCTGCGCAAAGCCATCTTCCCCATAGGTCATTATATGAAAGACGAGGTGCGCGCCATTGCTGAACGCGAACATCTTATCAACGCCCGACGCAAAGACTCGCAAGGCATCTGCTTCTTGGGAAAAATTAATTATAACGACTACATTCGCCGATACTTGGGCGAACACCCTGGCGACGTGCTGGAACTGGAAACAGGACGCAAGATAGGACAACACCGCGGACTGTGGTTCCACACCATTGGGCAACGTCATGGTTTGGGCTTCGGCGGCGGACCGTGGTATGCCGTGAAGAAAGATATGGAGCGCAACATATTGTATGTAAGCAAGGGCTTCGAACCTCGCACTGCCTACAAGAAAGACTTCCCCATTCACGACTTCCACTTCCTTACCGAGAACCCGTGGGAGGGACAAGATACCGTGCACGTGCGCTTCAAGATACGCCACACGCCCGAATATCATCCCGCCACCCTTGAACGCACAGGCAATGCCTCGTTCATCGTACATGCTGAAGAGCTGATACAGGGAGTGGCACCCGGACAGTTCTGCGTGGTGTATGACGAAGATCATCACCGCTGCTTCGGCTCGGCAGAGATTACTATTTAAGAAAAAAAGATAACTGTCGCTGCATTTTGGCTTTGCTTTTAAACAAATGGCAAAATCAAAATGCAGCGACTTTTTTGAAACCTCTCTATAACCTACCTATCACCACCCTTCTCTTTATATTCCTTCACTATTGTTACTCTCCCCCTTACTCTTTCTTCCCCTTAGGCATTTTATTAAATTTATAGCTTAGGTGCAGCATGCCGTAGCTGGGTATGGTGTTGTGCCACACCTCGGTGCGTCCTTGCGCGTTCACGGTATAGGTGGTGTTCGACAGTTGGTGTAAAAGGTCGAACACATCGGCCTTCAACACCCATTTGCCCTTGGCAAACGAGCGAGATAGCGAGGCGTTCCACACCATGTCGTCGGTATTGATTGAGTGCTCGCCATAGCCACGACGGCTGTATTGTCGCAGGTCGGTGGCGAAAGTGATGTCGAGAGGCAGACGACACGACAGCGTAACGCCATAGTCGAAGTCGTAGGTGTTCAGCGTTTCAAAGTTGACACGGTTGCTGGTGCTGTGTCGCCACGACAGGTTTCCGCTGCACGAGGCGTTAAAGTTGTCCTTCTGATAGTTGAACATCAGTTTCTCGCCCAGAACCGACGTGTTTACCCTACTGAGCTGTGTAGCCGCCTCGTCGTAAGCAATGTCAAAGTCGGTGCTTCGGCTATAGTTGTACGACAGGCGCTGGTCGATGGTAAGATGTTGCGCCTTATCAAGAGTTCGTGTAAAACCACTCCATGTGTTTACCGACCAGTTTCCACTCTTCACATCATCGTTCATATAGGTGTAGGCACCCGTGGCACGGTTATAGGTGGTGCGCGTGCCCATATTGTTGCGCGTAGTGTTTATGCCCAAGCCCAGCGACACATTCTGCTGATGACGTTTACGACGGAAGCTGATGTCGGCAGAGATATTGTTCGACACCGAGCGTTTAAGATTAGGATTGCTGATGCGCACGGCCAGGGGGTTGAGGTCGTTGCTAACGGGCATGAGGGCCGTAAACTGTGGCAGCGACGAGGTGAGGAAATAAGAGGCGCTATACATCAGTTTCTCGCCATTGTAGAACACGCTGACGCCTGGGCTGAACAGCATATTATGGCGCGAGGCCACTGTGTCGAGCGCAGCCTGTTGATAGCAGAGTTTCTCGTTTTGCCATTTCAACGGCAGTATCATTGAGAAGAACAGCGTGTTATCATTATTATTAAAATTGATAACAGCCTGCGTGTTATATGTGCGCTTTAGGTTTACGTAGTGGCTACTGTTGTCGGCATCAAGCGCCCGAAGCAGCGAGTCGCGCGTCGACGGCAATTCGTGGCACATGCTGGCAGCAATGTCGGCCCAGCGTCCGCCCAAACGGTCGAGGCGATAGTTTAGGTTGTTGCTGGCCGAGCGGTTTTGCTGATAGCCAGCCGTTAGCTTAAAGTAGAAGCCCATAGGCAGCGTAACCGAATAGCTGAAGGCCGTTTTATACTGATAGCTGTTGGCATGGCGGTCGGCAAACACGTGTCGGGCGTCGTCGTCTTGCGTTTTCATATATTCGTTGCGCGTCAGGCTATGACTGTCGTTAGGCTTCGACTGGCTGTAAGAGCCATCAAAGTTTAGTTCGATGCGGTCGCCCCACGGCAACTTATAAAAACCCCATAGCTGCTGATTGGCGCTGAACGAACGGTAGCGGCTATACGACATGGCTTGCGAGCGGTTGGCCAGCATGCTAAGTAGAGGGTTAGCATTGGCAGCAAAGGTAGAGTCGAGCACGGCACGAATATCGCCATAGGCCGAAGGGTCGGCATCGTAGGTGGCACTACGACTGTGAGCCGAGTTGCGACCATTGCTATAATCGGCCGATGTCCACGAGGTCATACCCACTTGTCCTATGCGCAAGCGTAGGTTGTTTTGAAAGCTGGTTCTGAAGTCGCGCTGGCGGTCATAGTTGGTTGAGCGTCGAAAGATGTTGCCGCCTGTGGCAAACGACTCGCTGGCCGACCGCGTTTCATCTACAGCGTCGGTCCACGTAGCGGTGAGGTCAACATTATCGGTCACCACCTTGTTTTTATCTTCTGTGTCGAGGTGTAGGCCCACCAGTCGGGTGGTAGTTTGCCCCTGAGGCATATTTGAAGGTTGCCAGTCGCCCTCGGTTCCAGGCGTTTGCGTTTCGTTCACATTATTGGCATTGGCAAAGAGCGACAGGCGCGTGTGGTCGTCATAATACAGGCCGAAGAGTCGAGCCAGCCACCTGTCTTTCGTGCCGCCAGCCGCCCCAATGTTTCCCATCATACCGCGGTTATAATCGCGTTTCAGGTTTACGTCCATCACATAATCCTTCTTCTCAACATTTTCGCCCAGCATCTCACTCTTCTCAGTGGCTTTATGATACACCTTTAGGTCTTTTACCGTGTAGTAAGGCAGGTTATCGAGCATCACTTTATTGTTTCCCTTGAAAAAGTCTTTGCCGTTGAGCAAGAGGTAGTCGAGCTTCTGCCCATTGATGTAGATGTCGCCATTGCTCTTCAGTTCGGCACCAGGCATCTGTCGTATGAGGGCGTCGAGCATCGACCCATCAGGCAGGCTGAAGGCCGAAGCGTTATACACAATAGTGTCGCCACGATAGGTCATTTTAATCTTGGTGCCCGTCACCACCACGCCATCAAGGTTTACGTCTTTATAGATGTCGTCGTCGGCCCGTTTCTTCAGCAGCACAGGCGGCACCGTAAAGCTTCTGTTGCGGGCAATATTGCCTAGGGTAAAGTCGAGATAGCCCGTTTCATACCCTTCGCTCTCGCCCTTGATGATAAGCTTGCCAGGCCGTGCGGGTATCTGTAGATACCAGCCTCCATCACGATCCCACTGCCAGGCGGTGGTGGTATCGATTACGGCACTGTCGGCATCCATCACCGTGATGTGTGCCTTCAGCATCACCTTTGTAAACGAATCTTTCACTGTGCCTTGCAGGTATATCGTGCGCTGTTTCTTGTTCTGACTTTGAACAGGAAGGGCTATGCCAAGCATGGAAAGCACAAGCACAAGGAGAACAGGAAAAGCAGTATATTTATTCATTTTTGAGAACCATTGAATGTGTTTTCAGAAAGAGGCCAAAATACTTAGTGTAAGCAAAAAGCGTTGTCTTCAAGTAAATCGCAACTTTATAGCCGATTTTACTTAAAACAACGCTTTTTGCATATTTATTCATAAGGTTGCATCTATATGCAGTTTTAGGCATTGGCTGGCATCTTCGGATACTTGCGGAACCATCCGTCCCAGCGCAAGCGCATCACACCGAAGAAGGCCTCGCCAAAGATGCCGCCGCTCATCTTGCTGGTGCCCTCGCGACGGTTGACAAAAATAACGGGCACCTCTTTTATCTTAAAGCCTATCTTGTAGGCCGTAAACTTCATCTCTATCTGGAAGCCGTAACCCTTGAAGCGCACCTGGTCGAGGGGTATAGTTTCGAGCACGCGACGCTTGTAGCACTTAAAGCCTGCCGTGGTGTCGTGCACATTAAAGCCCGTTACCAAGCGAACATACTTTGAGGCAAAATAGCTCATCAACACACGGCCAATGGGCCAGTTTACCACGTTCACGCCACTGACATAGCGCGAACCAATGGCCACATCGGCACCCTCGTCATGACAAGCGGCATAAAGTCGCGGCAGGTCGTTGGGGTCGTGGCTAAAGTCGGCATCCATCTCAAAAATATAGTCGTAGCCATGCGCTAACGCCCACTTAAAGCCAGCTATATAGGCGGTGCCGAGGCCCAGTTTTCCGCTACGCTCAATGATGAACAGGCGGTCGGCAAACGTGTCGGCCATGAGCCCCTTCACGATAGCGGCCGTTCCGTCGGGCGAGCCATCGTCGATGACCAGTATGTTGAAAGCCTTCTCCAGCCCCATCACGGCGCGGATAATCTTCTCTATATTTTCCTTCTCGTTATACGTTGGTATGATAACGATGCTGTCGCTCTTGTTCATATCTTGTGTGATATATTATGATTGAATGTTAGTGTCGATAATTGATATATGCAAAAGTAAGACAAAAATATGACAGCATGAAATAAAACACGGCATATTTTAGATATATTTACGTAAATAATAACTTTGTTGCACAACTTTTTTGTAACTTAGTAGCCAAATTAAAAGCAGAAACATGTCAAATAGCATACTTCACACCTTGCGCGAGCAGAAAAACATGCGTATAAGGTTACTTGCGCGACACCTGTCTCACGGCTCAAGACGAGATGAAGCGGGTGCTCGATTATTTCAGAATTGAATATGAAAAATAAGCATATCGCAAACAGAAAAGAACAGGATATCACTAAGAAATGACAATTGAGCAAGCCCAAAACTTGCTATTCAAAATAAAGAGAAGAAAGAAAAAAGATGGAATTAGAAGATATTAAAGAACGTCTGCGCCGTCACGACGGCCTATCAAACACCCTCGGCATGAACTTTATCTCAACCCCCGACCCTAACCAGTGTGTGGCCAGCATGAAGGTAGACGAGCGTAACAAGCAGCCCTTTGGCTTCTTGAGCGGTGGTGCCTCGCTGGCGCTGGCCGAGAATGTGGCTGGCGTGGGCTCGATGGTGCTGTGCCCAGGCAAGATTTGTGTAGGCATAAACGTGAGCGGCGAGCACGTAAAATCGGTGCTTGAAGGCGACACCGTAACGGCATACGGCCGACTGCTGCACCGTGGCAAGACGTTGCACGTATGGCATATAGAGATTAAAAACGAGAAGGGCGAGTTGGTTTCTTCTGTTCAGGTAACCAACTTTATCATGAAGGGCAAGGAAGAGAAATGAGCTGTTTCGCCCTTTACCGCCTGCCGCACGAGCAACAATACCACCGCTTAGTGCAACACGACGACAATGCGCTGCAACTGCCTTCGGTGGCCGAGGTAGCGCAATGTCGAGGCTTTGTGCTTGCACCCTTTGAGGTGTTGGCACAACAACCTGTGGTGGTTATTCGTCCCGACGAAGAGACGGTGCACGAGGTACCCGCCACTGCCGATGCAGGATGGGGCAACGTAACGGCACTGGATGCGGAAGAAGAACAGCAAAGATACGGCATCGACTTCCGTAATTTTCATGGTCAGCTATGCCAGGGCACGTTCAAAAAAATTGTGTTGGCACGCTGTTCTGAGATGGAAGCCGAACAGGAAGGCTCTATCGAAGCCCTCTTCGTCAAGGCTTGTCACGCCTACCCACGACTGTTTGTGGCGCTGGTGTCGGCTCCGCAATGCGGCACTTGGCTCATGGCCACACCCGAAATTCTGTTGCAAGGCGATGGTAACGAGTGGCACACCATGGCGCTGGCTGGCACCATGAAGCTATCAGGCGCCGCCACCGACTTTGACACACCAGGCGGACACACGCAAGCCACCGACATTGTATGGAGCGAGAAAAACCGCTTTGAGCAACGTTTCGTGGCCGACTATATTGAAGAGTGTATCGAACAGTTTACGCCTTCCTTCACTGTTACCGACCCCTACACCGTGCGCGCTGGCAACTTGGTGCATCTGCGCACCGACTTCCACTTCACCTTACCCCACGCTTCAAGCCTCGGCGGACTTATCAACGCCCTGCATCCCACGCCCGCTGTGTGTGGCATGCCCAAGGCCGACACCTTCAGGTTTATCAGCAACAACGAGAGCCAACCTCGACATTACTACAGCGGCTTTGCAGGAGTGATGAACGCCAATGGGCCTACCCACCTGTTCGTATCGCTGCGTTGTATGCGCATCGAGGGGCGCCACTTTTGGCTGTATGCGGGTGGTGGTCTGCTGCCCGACAGTAGAGAGGAGGACGAATGGAACGAAACAGAGGCGAAAATGGAAACCATGCGAGGGGTGTTTTGAAAGGCCATGTGAATAATAATAGGGAAAAGAAACAGATGTATAGCAACAAAGAAAATATAAATATTCTTACAGCCCTGCTCATTAAAAAGGGAGTGACGCACGCCGTGGTGTGCCCCGGAAGCCGCAACGCACCCATCGTGCACAACCTGAACGAGGCCGATGGCATTACGTGTCATCCCGTAACCGACGAGCGGTCGGCTGGCTTCTACGCCATCGGCTTGGCACAGGCTACGGGCCAACCCGTAGTGGTATGCGTAACATCAGGCTCGGCACTACTGAACGTGGCGCCCGCCGTGGCCGAGGCTTTCTACCAGCATATACCCCTTATCGTGGTGTCGGCCGACCGTCCACAACAGTGGATAGGTCAGCTCGACGGGCAGACATTGCCACAACCAGGCGCCTTCAGCACAATGGTGCGACGCACGGTGCAGTTGTCCGAACCGCACAATGACGAGGAACGCTGGCTGTGCCGCCGACTGATAAACGAGGCACTGCACCTATGTACCTGTCGGCAGGCAGCACCTGTACACATCAATGTGCCCATCACCGAGCCACTGTTCACCTTCAACGTAAATCAGTTGCCTCAGGTATCGCTATACCACACGCACAGCATCAACACCACAATATGCACCCATAACGGTGCCCTACAAGCCTTCTTTGCCGCCCAAAAGCCCATGATTGTGATGGGACAAACAGCTAATGGCGTGGTGAGCGATGCCACACTGCGCGCACTATCAACACGCTTTGTGGTGCTGGCCGAGCCGCTATCAAACAGCGGATACACGGTGATACATGCCGACGAGGCAGCACGACTGCTGTCGGATGATAAAATAAACGTTGGCGCAATGATAGGCAATGAAGACGTAGGGGTGTCCGACTTTATGCCCGACTACGTGCTCTATCTGGGCGACACCCTCGTGAGCAAGGCGCTGCGCCAACTGTTACGCCGGGCAAAAGCCCCCACCTGCCTCATCACCCCCGATGCCACTCAGGTGCCCGACCCACTGATGACGCTGACCGACATCGTTGAATGTCCGCTTGAAAAGATAGACGCCCTGCTGGCCTCGCTCGCTGGCAACGAGGCGATAACGCCTTCGGCCCACAACTTTCACGCCCACTGGCAAACGCTGTTGGCACACTGCGCTGGCCGTGCCGAGAGCTATGAGTCACCCTACTCGCAAATGGCTACAGTGCGATATTTTGAGAGTCAGCTTGACGATCTCGACCTCGACCTGCACGTGCATTATGCAAACAGTTCGGCCGTGCGTCTGGCCAACATCTATGCCGCCCACCGTGTGTGGTGCAACCGCGGCGTAAACGGCATCGAGGGGTCGCTATCAACGGCGGCAGGCTTCTCGCTTGGCACGCCCAACATGGTGGTGTGCGTCATCGGCGACCTCAGTTTCTTCTACGACCAAAACGCACTGTGGAACAGCCAACTGCATGGCAACCTGCGCATCATCTTGCTGAATAATCACGGCGGTGGCATTTTTACTACGTTGCCAGGGCTGGAGGCCAGTGCGGCGGCCCACGATATGGTGGCGGCCACACACCATGCCGACGCCCGTGGCATCTGCACACAAAACGACATTGGCTACCTAAAAGCCAACAACATCGACGAGATGCAACTGGGCATCGTAACCTTACTAACGCAACAAGCTCAGCGCCCCATGCTGTTAGAAGTGTTTACCAATGCCGACGAAGATGCACAAGCAATGAAACATTATTTGAGGTTTGAGTAGTAATGTTCTGCTCTTTTGTAATAAAAGTCACGAATAATAAATTCACACCCCACCTCATTATGAATTATGAATTAAGAATTATGAATTATGAATTAAACAATATGGCAACAAGAGAATGGAAAAAGATTGAGGATTTCAACTTTAAAGAAATTCTGTTTGAAGAATATAATGGCATTGCCAAGATAACCATTAACCGTCCGCGTTATCGCAATGCCTTCACACCGCGCACCACCTGGGAAATGTCGCAGGCCTTTGCATGGTGTAGAGAGGCGCAACGCATAGGCGTAGTGATTCTAACGGGCGCTGGCGATAAGGCCTTCTGCTCGGGTGGCGACATGAACGTGAAAGGACGTGGCGGATATGTGGGCGACGACGGCGTGCCCCGCCTAAACGTGCTCGACGTGCAGAAGCAGATACGCTCGCTGCCGAAACCCGTTATCGCCATGGTGAACGGCTACGCCATTGGTGGCGGACATGTGCTGCACCTGATGTGCGACCTTACCATTGCCAGCGAGAACGCCATCTTCGGACAAACAGGGCCCAAGGTAGGATCGTTTGATGCAGGCTTTGGTGCCAGCTACTTGGCACGCATCGTGGGCCAAAAGAAGGCACGCGAGATATGGTTTATGTGCCGACAGTATAGCGCCATAGAGGCCGAACGCATGGGCATGGTGAACAAGGTGGTGCCCTTCGACCGCTTGGAAGACGAGTGTGTAGAATGGGCCGAAACCATGATGGAGCGCTCGCCCCTGGCGCTACGTATGATAAAGGCGGGCCTCAACGCCGAGCTCGACGGGCAGGCGGGCATACAAGAGTTGGCGGGCGATGCCACCATGCTCTACTATATGCTTGACGAAGCACAAGAGGGTGGCCGTGCCTTCCTTGAAAAGCGCAAGCCCGACTTCAAGAAATATCCTAAGTTGCCATAATGGTTTTGTCACATTGTGGCGTTGGCCATCATCAGCATTGGCCATAAACGAAAAGAAAAACAATGACTTATCATGTAATGATTACGCCGCGCACGCTGCACTTTAAGCAGCCTGCTGGCACATCACGAGGGGTGTACACCACGCGCCAGTCGTGGTTCATCACCATCACATCGCCCGACGCCCCCGACCGCAAAGGCATGGGCGAATGTGCGCCACTGCCCGACCTGAGCTGCGACGCCATACCCGAATATGAACGCATACTGACCTCAATATGCAATATGTTTGCACTAACGGGCAAGCTAAGCCACGATATGCTACGCCCCTATCCCTCGATGCTGTTCGGACTGGAAACGGCACTGCTAAGTTTTGAGCGAGGGGGCGACCAGCTGTTCGACACGCCCTTTGCACGTGGCGAAGAAGGAATTCCTATCAACGGACTGGTGTGGATGGGCAACTATGACGAGATGCTGGCTCGGCTGGAAAGCAAGATGAAGGAAGGCTTTAGGTGCGTAAAACTAAAGATTGGCGCCATCGACTTTGACAAAGAGCTCGACCTGATACGCCATATACGCTCGGCCTTTACAAAGGAACAGATAGAACTGCGCGTAGATGCCAACGGTGGCTTTACGCCCGACGATGCGATGAACCGACTGGAACAGTTGGCAAAATACGACATACACTCTATCGAGCAGCCCATACGTCAGCATCAATGGCCCGACATGGCCCAGCTATGCAAGAACACGCCGCTGCCCATCGCCCTTGACGAAGAGCTGATAGGCGTGAATATAGTGTCGATGAAAGAACATCTGCTCGACACCATTCGCCCACAATACATCATCCTGAAGCCATCGTTGCATGGCGGCATGACGGGCTCAAGAGAATGGATACGTATGGCAAAAGAGCGCGGCATAGGCTCGTGGATAACCAGCGCCCTGGAAAGCAACGTGGGCTTAAACGCCATCGCACAGTTTGCCTCTGACGTGTATGGCCCCGCCATCACCATGCCCCAAGGTTTGGGCACAGGCATGCTCTTCACCGACAACATTCCCATGCCACTTGAGATCAAGGGCGACCAACTGTGGAGACAAAAATAATTATAATCGAAACAAAACGACATTGAACAACGGTTGAGAAAACAGACAACATAAGACAACAATTGTTGTTCATTGTTGTTCAATTGTTGTCTGATGTTGTCCGTTTTCTTAATTATTGTCCTATGTTGATATTCCTTTTTACTCATCAATACGCCTCACGATATTTATTTTCGTCTTTATCGTTAAGCATTGAAAGATAGCTTTGGTATCGGCTGGCAGCAATATAATGGTCTTCAACGGCCTTTATCACGGCGCAGCCAGGCTCATGCGTGTGGGTGCAATTATTGAAGCGGCAGTCTTTTGAAAAGCGGAATATCTCTTTAAAGAAGCCAGATATCTCTTCAGGCTCCATATTGAAGGTGCCGAAACCCTTAATGCCTGGCGTATCGATGATGTATCCGCCATCAGGCAGCAGCAGCATCTCGCTAAAGGTAGTGGTGTGCATACCCGTGTTGTGCGAGTCGCTAATTTCGGCCGTGCGAAGGTTTACGCCTGGCAAGATGCGGTTGATGAGTGTCGACTTGCCCACGCCGCTGTTTCCGCTGAGCAGCGTAATCTTATCATGCAGCAGCGGCAACAAGGTATCTACGCCGTCGCCCTTTTCGGCCGAGATAGCCACACACTGGTAGCCTACGGTTTCGTACAGCGTCATCATCATGTCTTGATAGTGTCGCTCTTCCTCCGAGAGCAAGTCGGTTTTATTAAATACCAGTACCACGGGCACGCTGTAAGCCTCGGCCGAAGCCAAGAAGCGGTCGATGAAAGTGGTAGAGGTTTGTGGATAATTGACTGTAACAATGAGGAAAGCCTGGTCAACATTGGCCGCAATGATATGGCTCTGCTTACTCAAGTTTTGCGACTTGCGTATGATATAGTTGCGTCGGTCTTCGATAGCGCTGATGAAGGCGGTGCCCTCCTGGTTACGAATAATCTCAACGCGGTCGCCCACAGCCACGGGGTTTGTGCTGCGTATGCCCTTCAATCGGAAGTTGCCTTTTATTTTGCTTTCCACAATGTTGCCATCGTCGGTCTTCACGGTGTACCAGCTTCCTGTGTTTTTTATTACGAGTCCCTTCATATATAAAGGTAAGAAAAATAAAAAAAGTAAAAAGGTAAAAAGCAGAAGACGCGCAAAATGTTCTTAGCACAATATGCCACGAAACCTTTACCGTTTATGCCTTTTTACCTTTTTACCTTAAATATATTATACGGTCATAATTTCTTTTGTCTTCTCGGCAAGCAAGTCGTCAACGCGCTTGATAAACTTGTCGTGAATTTTCTGCAATTCAGCCTCAGCGTCCTTCTCATTATCTTCAGAGAGGCCGTCTTTAATGGCTTTCTTCAGCTTTTCTTTAACGTCGCCACGCGCGTTACGAATTTCAACCTTGGTCTTCTCACCAATCTTGTTACACTGTTTTACCAGCTCTTTACGGCGCTCCTCGGTAGGCTGCGGTATACCCAGACGAATAATCTCGCCATTGTTTTCGGGTGTGATGCCTACGTCGCTATCCATAATGGCCTTTTCAATATCGCGGATGGCCTTCTTGTCCCAGGGACGGATGGCAATGGTGCGTGCGTCGGGCACCGACACGTTAGCCACCTGGTTCAGAGGAACCATTGAGCCATATGAGCTCACTCTTATTCCGTCGAGGATAGCCACATTGGCGCGTCCGGCACGGATGCGTGCCAACTGCTCTTCGAGATACATGGCTGCCATCTCCATGCGCTCAGTGGCACCTGTCAATGTTTCTTTTACGTCAATCATATATAAATTATCGTTATTGGTTTATATTGTCAAATCAGATGCACAAATTTAGTGATAATATCCGATATTCACAACTGTTTGTGCGTGTTTTTTCTTTTTACGCTATACGTGGTCTTTTTACGTTACCGCTTTGCCTGTTGTTAGCCTTCAGCGTGGGTAGTGGCGGGCGCAATGGCTTGCATCTCGGCCTCCACCATATTGGTGAGGGTAACAAACTCGGCCACCGAGAGCTGTTCAGGACGACGGGTCATGATGTCGTTTGTATAGAATTCGGGGCGAGCGGGTGTGCCAGCAAACACCTGTTTCAGGCTTACGCGCAACATTTTGCGGCGCTGGTTAAAGACAGCCTTGACGATGCGTTTGAAGAGCCGCTCGTCGCATCCCAGGTCGGTAACCTCGTTGCGTGTCATACGTATCACGGCGCTCTTCACCTTTGGTGGTGGGTTGAACACGTGCTCGTCTACGGTGAACAGATACTCTACATCATACCACGCCTGTATGAGCACCGACAAAATGCCGTAAGCCTTATTGCCAGGTGCCGATGCCATGCGCAAGGCCACCTCGCGCTGTATCATGCCTGTGCAGCAAGGAATGAGGTCTTTATAGTCGAGCATCTTAAAAAATATCTGCGACGAGATATCGTAGGGATAGTTGCCTGTGAGCACAAACTGTCGGCCTGCGAAGATATCGTTGAGGTTCATGCGCAGAAAGTCGTCGCCAATAATATTGTCGCGCAGCGATGGGAAGTGTTCGTGCAGATAGGCCACACTCTCGGTGTCAATCTCCACGGCCTTTACCTCGCGTGGTTTGGTAACGAGATACTGTGTGAGCACACCCATACCAGGCCCGATCTCGAGGACGGGAATATCTGGACAGGCATCAACCGTATCGGCGATGGCTTTGGCTATATTGAGGTCGGTCAGGAAGTGCTGGCCGAGATTTTTCTTGGGTCTTACGCTTTTCATATCGCAAACTTACATATTTTTTTTCATATTTCAGATATTGAAGGGGCACAAAATAAAGCCACGGGCATAAAAAAAGGAGATGAGGCGTGTTATGGCTCCATCTCCCTTATGCTGTTTGCGTGTTGAGACGTAATTAGTTGTCTTTGTTCTCGCTGTCAATAGCTTTAATCTTCTGCTTCACCAGCTCCATATCGTCGCGCAGCTTCTGCACCTTGCGGTTCATCTCGTCGATAAGGCTGTTGCCCTTCTTGCTGCTTACGTTGAGGAAGCCGAGATTGTTTTCATAGGTCTGCACCTCTTGCTTCAGCTGCTCAAAGCGACGCATCAGTCGGCCACGCTCAGTGTCGAGCGCATCCTCACCACGCTTAGCCACGTTCTTCAGGTTGTTCTTGAAGTTGTTCAAGCGGCGACGTGCCGAGCTGACGTTGAGCTGTTTATAAATTTTGTCGAGCACGGCATGATATTCTTCATACACCTTATCTTTCTCTTTATAAGGCACGTGTCCTACGGCGTTATACTCTTCAACCAGCTGCTGCACCTGTTGCTGAGCATCGTCGGCAGCGGCCTCGAGCACAGCCTTCAGCTTCTCGATCACAGCCTTCTTCTTGTCGAGGTTGGTGCGCTCTTCGTTGTGTACGCCAGCGTTGGCAGCGTTACGTGCATCGAAGAACTTGTTGCAAGCGCCCAAGAACTCGGCCCACAGCTGGTCGCCCAAACGCTTGGGCACCTGGCCTATGGTCTTCCACTCTTTCTGAAGGGCTATCAGCTTGTCGCTGGTCGACTTCCATTCAGTGCTATTTTGCAGTGCTTTAGCCTTTTCTACCAGCGCACGTTTCTTGTCGGCGTTCTCAGCCATCTGAGCCTTGATAGCCTTGAAGAACTGTGTTTTGCGGCCGAAGAAGTCGTCGCAAGCCAAGCGGAAGCGCTCAAATATCTTCACGTTCATCTTCTGCGGAGCAAAGCCAATGGTCTTCCACTCGTTTTGCAGAGCGATGATTTGTTGTGTGCGTTTCTCCCAGTCAGAGGCGGTTTTGTTTTCTTCCTTTATCAGGGCCTCAACCTGTTCGCACAGCGCTGTCTTACGGGTAAGGTTTTCTTCCTCGCGGGCGCGCAGCTCTTCAAAATGCTGCTGGTGGCGCTTGTTGATAACGGTAGAGGCAGCCTTGAAGCGTGTCCAGATTTGTTCGCGCAGGTCTTTAGCCACGGGGCCTGTTTCGCGATACTGCTGGTGCAGCTCTTGCAACTGGTGGAAGGCGCTGATGATGTCGGTCTCGTCGGCCAACTTCTCGGCAGCTTCGCACAGGCGAGTCTTTGTTTCAAGGTTCTTCTTGAAGTCGTATTCGCGTGCCTCGCTGTTCAACTTCAGCAGGTCGTAGAACTGCTCTACATACAGCTGATAGCTGCGCCACAGTTCGCTGGCCTTTTCAGCGGGCACAGCTTTAATGTCTTTCCACTGCTGCTGCAGCTCTTTAAATTCGGTATAATGGCTGTTGGCCTCATCGGGCGATGTGGCCATCTCTTTAATTTTCTCAATGATGTCGAGCTTTTTCTGCAGGTTGGCCTGCTTCTCTTCTTCCTGTTGCAAGAACAGTTTGGCTCTCTTTTCGCGCACGATGCCCATCTCGGCTTTAAACACCTCCTCGTCTTCGTCAGGCATCACCTGATAGGTTTCGGGGTTGCCGCCGCCATCAAGATACGCTTTCATGCGTGCCTCGCGCTCGGCAATGTGCAGCTTATAGAACGTTGTCTTCAAATGGTCAATCTCGTCCTTGGTGGGCGTTTCGTCATTGGCGACAATCTCTTTCAGGCGGTCGATGACTTCTTTCTTGGTTTTGAAAGTTTTTGCAGGTTCAGCAGTAGCTGTTTCCTGGGCCTCTTGAGCCTCACTGTCAGCCGTCTGAGCGGGAGCTTCTGTGTTTACGTTTTCTACTTGAACGGCAGATTGCTCCACGTTCTTTTCATTTTCAAATGTACCCTGTTGCAGGGTGTTCTCTTGAGAGTCCATCATTTCACTGTTTTAGTTTATGACAAGGTAATCTATCACATATATGTCACGCCCCAGCATTACGTGGCACGCATCAGCTTTCTTTATAACGAGCTGTGGCCTGCGAGGGCATGACAATTTCAGTATTTATAAAGTGCAAACTTAAATAAAAAAAATTGAATAGCAACGAAAAAACACATTTTTTTTCATTTTAAGCCGTTATAAGGCTGTTGGCCAATGCTTACAGGCACCAATAAAGCCCCTTTTAGCAGGCAATAAACGGGTTATGCGGTTGCTAAAAGGGGCTTTATGCATGCCAGATAGGCATAAAAGCATGTATGTGTTTACATTAATCGTTTACGTCTGAGAATTACCCACGACACGGCCGACACCAGCACTGAGAGCACCATGGCAATGGCAAAGCCGTAAGGATAGTTTTCCATGCCATTGATAAGGTTCATGCCGAAGATTGACGATATGAGCGTGGGGAACATCATGATAATCGACACCGAGGTAAGGGTACGCATCACGGTGTTCATGTTGTTGTTAATGATGCTCGAATAGGTATCCATCGTCGACTCTAAAATGTCGGCATAGATATTGGTGGTTTCTCGTGCCTGCGACATCTCAATGTTTACGTCTTCAATAAGGTCGGCATCAAGCTCATCCACTTGCAACTTAAACTTCAGCTTAGCCAGCAACGTCTCGTTACCACGAATTGAGGTGATGAAATAGGTAAGCGAGTCTTGCAAGCGGCTCAATCCTATCAGCGACTCGTTGTTCACGCCATGGTCAAGGTTGTGCTTTGCCTTTTCAATGAGGGTATTGATTTGCTTCAAGCGCTTCAGATACCATACGGCCGACGACAAGAACAGGCGGAAAATCATGTCTACATAGTCGGTAAAGCCCTGACCACGTTTTTGCTGATAGCTCACAAAATCAATCATCATGTTTGTTTCATAATAACAAACGGTGATGGTGACGTCGCGTTTATGAATGATACCCAGCGGAACAGTGGTATAAGGCGTGCGCGACCGTATTTCTTTTACATACGGTATACGTAAGATGATAAGCATCCAGCCATCATCATATTCGTAGCGAGCTCGTTCGTCGGTATCGCTAATGTCGGAAAGAAAATAGTCGGGAATATTAAATTTATCTTCCAGATACTGCTGATCTTCTTCTGTTGGACAAGTAACCTGTATCCAACAGTTGGGCTGCCATTCGTTAATGGTCTTTAGTGAGGTGTTGATATTCCAATATGTTCTCATAAGGCAAAGTCTCCATGCGCTAACAAGATGGAGCCTTGCCTTATCCTACGGCAGACTCTATCTTGCTGAAATAATATTTTCCGCGTAATAGTCGTCCATAATGTTGTTAAAATTTCTATTTGCGCTGCAAAAGTACGAAAATAAAGTGAAACGGCCTATCTCTTCCTCATTTTTTTGTGTTAAGATGATGTTTCAGTGGCACGCTGTACCAATTTTGTTGCCAAGCGAAAGGAAAAAGTTCCATGGCTACTCAGTTCAAGGAGGAAATTATCCCTACTTCAATCTTACCTTTATACTAAATCAACCCCCTGTTCAGAACCAATACCGGCTGAACAATCAGGCGGCAGCCATGGAACAAAAGTATATATGCGGCAAGCATCATAGCAACAAAATGGCACTATTCGTCCCTATATATAAGGGGGTATGAACGCCCATTAAGCCAGCATGAGCCGTATATGCTCTCAGCACAAACTTATATTTATAAAGTATGAATGAAATTGACAACAAAAACTTGTCAGAAAAAGAATAGTTTCGTTTTTTTCAAAGTGATGATGTCAACAAAGTATGATAGTGATTTTTATCTATCTGTTTATCGGTCAGTTACTTTACGATATAGGTCTCTCCAATTTGGTGCAAATATATGAAAAAAAATCAATACATACAATATTTTAAGTTTTTTTGAACATAGAATTTACATTGAGGAGCGAAGCATGATGCATATAACACAAGACAAATCGGGGCATATAATCGGGTAAAAGGATTGAAATAATCGGGTAATAGGATTGAAATAATCGGGTAAAAGCAGTGAGAAAATCGGGCGAAAGCAGTGAGAAAGTCATGCCGCATCGACCGTTCCACATGTTCATAACGGTCGATATGAACACGAGCATCGACCGTTCTCCATGTTCATAACGGTCGATGCGACATGACTTTCTCAAGGCTTTCGCCCTATTTATTGCCTGATCTCACCCGATTTATTACTGGGTTTCACCCAATTAATGTATGGGTTTCGCACCATTAACACAAGGCTCTAAAGCTCCCGAAAGCGAATGAGAAAGGTTGTAACAGAAGCGGTTATGAATGAGCAGATTTGCGCAAAGCAAGTCTATATAGAGCACAACGGTAGCCGCACATTTCATTTTTTCTTGTCCCAACATGGCACAATAAGCAAAATTCTTCGTATCTTTGCCCTTGGATTTGGCTTCGTGTCATCTCCAAGACATTTTGGTAAAACATAAAGCATTGACTATTATTGTGGTCTTCCAGAAAAAGCGTAGGAAACTTTCATTCTGAATATACAACCACACCAATAATGGTTGGCTTCATCTGTCGTAAGCATAGGTGACGCCCATCGTTCGATTATTAGAGCCAATGTTCATGCCCTATACGGGTGTGAACATTCTTATAATCGGACGGTGGTTCAGACATTCCTACGCTTGCCACGGAAGACCCATAAGAGTGGTTCACACCCTTTTCTTTTGTGTCTTTTTGCGTCTGCACGCACAAGCCTGGTGATAGTTGGATGCTACATCTAACTATTAGAATATATGGACGCATTGCACCTTTATCATGAGCTGGAACAGCTCCTGCGCATGAACAGCCGTTATTGTATGGACGACGGCACATTGTTGAAGAACAGAATCGTTGAAGATGCCCTTAGCCTCAATCCACTTCTTGTCAAATCGCTGCTTGGCAACGACAAGATAAAAGCGGTCTTCTTTCAAGACGTTGAAGGAGTGGTGGTTTTCGACAAGGTAAAGTTTCAACGCTTCGTTTCCGACACCCAGTTCTTGGGTGGCAGCTACACCATGTTCAAGAACAAGATTGGATTGACCAACGAAAACGGACGCTTCATCAGTGAGAGCCGCGAGGTGGTGCTCTCTTGGCCTTACAAAGACTGTGTGCTTGAAGGCGGACAGACCAAAGAGGAGGCTAAGCGCAACGAGGTTTTCTGGAACGAGACCCTTGCACCGGACGAGGTGAACCGACTGACCGAGCCAAAGGTGTTCTCCCATTTCAAACGTTACGACAAGGATGGCGAACACGAGGTGGAACATCTTACTAATGCCGACAATTTCATCATCAAGGGAAACAACCTCTTGGCCTTGCATTCTTTGAAGAAAAAGTATGCAGGGAAGGTAAAACTGATTTATATTGATCCGCCGTACAACACAGGAAGTGATGAGTTTGGATATAATGACAATTTCAACCATTCGTCATGGTTAACATTCATGAAGAACAGATTGGAAGTGGCAAAAACCCTATTGTCAGATAAAGGCTGTATCTTCGTTCACATTGACCATCATGAACTTTATTACATTGGAGTTTTGTTAGACTCAATATTTGGAGTAGAAAACAAAGTTCAGGTTATCTCCGCCAAAACAGCTACACCTGCAGGTTTCAAGACTGTAAATCCTGGCCCAATTGATGTGACGGAATACATTTTGTTCTATACGAAACACAAAAACAGTTTTACATTCAAGAAAGCTTACGTTCCTGTAGATTATAATAAAAACTATAATTTGGTTCTTAATCGAAATGATGATGTAACAAAATGGAAATTCACCCTAATAAAAGATGCTATGCTGCAATCGCTTGGATTCGCTTCTGAAACAGAGGCGAAATCTAAATATGGAGAAATGTGGAAAACTTTAAAGAGCCAACTTATTGCTCAATATGCATTCGACCATGCAGAAGATGTTGTTAGCATTCGTGATCCTCACAAGCCAACAGATACGGTAAAAGCTTTGATGAAAAAATCCAAAGAATTAGGGCATGTAATTGAACAGGTAAGAGAAGATGGAACATCTTCTTATTTCTATAATGGTGGTGCTTTAGCATTTTATTCAAACAAGATGCAAATCATTGATGGAGAAAAGTGCATTACAGAGCTACTGACAGACTTCTGGAATCACATCTCTTGGGCTGGAATAGCAAATGAGGGTGGTGTCAAATTAAAAAATGGCAAAAAGCCAGAAAAGCTAATTAAACAAATTATTGAGATGACTACATCTGAAAAAGATCTTGTAGTTGATTTTCATTTAGGTTGTGGCACGACTGCAGCTGTAGCTCATAAAATGAACAGGCAATATATTGGAATAGAGCAGTTAGACTATGGCAAAAACGACAGTAAGATCAGGCTCAAAAATGTCATAGATGGTGATAAAACAGGCATCAGCAAAGCCGTTGGTTGGCAAGGCGGCGGCTCTTTCGTCTATTGTGAGCTTGCTAAAGCCAACGACAAGTTTGCCGATGAGATAGAACAGGCCGAGACAAGCGAGCAGCTGAAAGACATCTGGGGGCGCATGAAAGCAACCGATTATCTGAACTATAAGGTAGACATCAAAGAGGTGGATGCCAATGCTGAAAGTTTCGACGGCTTAAGCCTTGAAGTCCAGAAGCGCTTCCTTATAGAGTGTCTTGACAAGAATCTGCTTTATGTAGCCCTGTCAGATATAGACAGCAACGAGTATGGCGTGACGGAAGAGGATAGGCGTCTGACACGAGAGTTTTACAGAAAAGACAGTTGATTATGGCAAAGCTTCAACAAATAATTGAACAGGAATTCGGGCGCCAGACCATCGCGCGAACCCAACTACCTGAATATTTCGAGACAGGAATGACCCCAACCAAGCATCTGCGCCCATATCAGGAAGACTGTATGAGGTATTTCCTTACCTACATGGATCCCGAAAACATTTTCGAAGGCAAGCCGTTCCGTCCTCATCTGCTTTTCCACATGGCCACCGGCTCGGGCAAGACGATGATAATGGCTCTCGCCATGCTCTACCTTTACGAGCAGGGCTACAGAAACTTCCTCTTCTTCGTGAGCAGCAACAACATCGTGGAGAAGACGCGCGACAATTTTCTGAACCCCTCCTCACAGAAATATCTCTTTGCCCCTTCCATCGCCATCAATGGCAAGAAGGTAGAGGTTAGAGAGGTGAAGAATTTCCAGGGGTCCGATCCTGACTGCATAAACCTTTGCCTCACCACCATCCAAGCGTTGCACACCGACCTGAATGCGGAGAAGGAGAACGCCGTGACCTATGAAGACTTCGCAACAGAGCCAATAGTGTTGATTGCAGACGAAGCCCATCATCTGAATGTGGAAACAAAGAAGAAGCGCAGCGATAAAGAGGCGGAAGACGTGGAAAACTGGGAGAGAACAATTAAGAACATCTTCCAGAAGGACAACGGCAAACAGCCCAATGTGTTGTTGGAATTCACCGCCACGATGGATTTGGCAGACCCTGCCATAGCACAGAAATATGAAGAAAAAATTATCTTCGACTACACCTTAAAGCGCTTTCGGGAGGATGGCTACTCCAAGGAGGTGGAGACTTTCGTTACAGACCTCGATGCGCTCGACCGGGCGCTGCAGGCGGTCATTCTCAGCCAATACAAGCGCAAGGTGTTTGTGCAATTGGGGCAGGACATCAAACCTGTTGTGTTACTGAAATCGAAGACCATCCCAGAAAACAAAGTCAATTATGATGCTTTCAAAGAACGCATCGCCACACTCAAGCCTGCCGACATCGTGCGCATAGAGACAAGGGCTAAAGACGACCTGAAAGCTGCTTTCGATTACTTTCATTCACATGACATAACAGACGACAACCTGATATTGGAGCTGCAGAACGATTTTTCGGAAGAGCGTCTGTTGCTCGTCGACGGCAAAACGATCACTGCGGAAAAGCAACGGCTGCTCAACTCGCTTGAAGATTCGTCCAACGGCATAAGGGTTGTCTTTGCCGTTGACATGCTGAACGAGGGTTGGGACGTGCTCAACCTCTATGACATCGTGCGCCTTTACGACACCCGCGACGCTAACGGGAACAAAGCTGGCAAGACCACCATGCAGGAAGCACAGCTCATCGGTCGCGGTGCCCGCTACATGCCGTTTCGTGACCCGGGCAACGAAGCATTGCCCACGGACAAGCGCAAGTATGACGGTGATGCCTCCAACCCTTATCGGGTGGTGGAGAAGCTTCATTATCACAGTGCACATAACCCACGATACATACAAGAGCTGCGCACGGCTCTCGTACATACAGGCATCATCGAGGATAAGAGCGTACAGGTGGAGCTGTTCTTGAAAGCCGATTTCAAGAAGAGCCAACTATACAACAAAGGCCTCGTGTTTGTCAATGAACGAAAGACACTCGCCGAAGTGGAAGATGACGGCACCATAGGAGAAGCTATCCTTAAACATGTGTTCACGGTTAATATGCCGACGGGAAAGATGGCTACGGGGCTTATCTTCGGCGACAAGACACCAGATGATGTGCTGACGAGCCAGACAATTCCACCGTTCAATTTTCTGAAAGTGGGCAAGCATGTTGTGCGTTCGGCCATGAACAGCTTTGCCACTTATAGCTATGCTTCTTTGCATGAGTTGTACCCAAGCCTAAAATCGTGCGCCGAGTTTGTTGCATCCTGCAATTATCTTGCCCAGTTGCAAGTGAAAGTGTGCGGGAAGTATGCCACGCTTCAAGAATATTCGCAAACCGACAGGCTGTACATCGCCAAAGAAGTGTTGCGACAGTTGGAGCCCATGTTGAGAACACGCGGAAAAAGCTATCGTGGCACCAAGAAGTTTTCACCGTCTCTTTTCAAAAATAAGTTCAGGGAGAAGATTGTAATGAAAATAAACATTCCTGAAGGAAGCGAGAAAGAGGTGGGCCGTTCGCAGAAGCAGCCTGCCAATCCCACCTATGCGCTTGACCTCTCAACCAAGAGCTGGTATGCCTACAACGACAATTTCGGCACATCCGAGGAGAAAGCTCTCGTCAAGTATATTGACAGCGTCATGCCCAAGCTAAAAGAAAAGTATGACGAGATAACACTTGTGCGAAACGAGAAGGATGTGCGTATCTACAGTTTTGACGATGGGCGTGCCTTTGAGCCTGACTATGTGTTGTTCCTTCGCATCAAAGGGACAGAGAACAGATATGACAACCTGCAGATTTTCATAGAACCCAAGGGCAACCAACTGCTCAAGACAGACAAATGGAAAGAAGATTTTCTGTTGCAGATCAGACAAATGGGTGACGTGCAATGGCTAACGAAGGCTGACAGTTATGATGTTTGGGGACTGCCTTTCTATAATGAGGAACGTGAAAACGATTTTAATGACACATTCTCAGAGAGTTGCATGCTCAACGGGAGGCAAGAAGAAGCCAATGCTGTGGCTGCTCTCCATGACGCTATACCCGAAGCATAACTGCGTGCTATCTTTTTGAAAATCATTGGATGGAATTTTCTCCAAATATTGTTTGATTTTACAAAAAGTGGCGATAGTGGTGCTAAATCTCATAAAAAAACATAGATTTAGCACCACTATCGCCATATTTGGGCTATTTGATAAGATTTTTATGCTATTGTTTGCACAAATTCGAGATAGCATACAATGGGTTAATGGCGA
>UMGV01049789.1_pt1 | contig 29793 bp, 18 predicted proteins | sample 1965361 | NCBI WGS metagenome assembly UMGV01 (sample SAMEA4836081, study PRJEB28245) | human gut metagenome | biome: gut microbiome; material: fecal sample | place: Denmark | collected 2008
TTCTTGATTTTCAATCAAAGTCCAATTTAGAGCGAGTTACACATAATTAAAGATTCGCAATTATAACCGCTTATTTTGGTTAATAATTGCGAATCTTTCGTTTTTTATTAACTATTTTCACATCAGTATCAACTAAGATATTTATCTTTGCAGATGTAAGATTTAAGATTATGAAGAAAAAGACAATATGGACCATAGCAATCATCATGGGATTCTCTTTCCTTGGCTTGCTATTCCTTCAGCTGAAATACATCCAGGCGATGGTAGACATGAAAAAGGAGCAGTTCGACGAGTCGGTCAACCGCGCCTTGTACCAGGCTTCACGCAATCTGGAACTCAACGAGACCCTGCGTTATCTTGAGAAAGACGTGAACGAGACTGAACGTCGCGCCTTCCGCAAGGACTCTGTAGGTACACGCACTGGCAACATGGACGGAAGTATTCAGCAGTCGCACCAATACTCGGTGGCAGGAAAGGACGGCACGGTATATTCTTCGTTCGAGTTAAAGACAATCACGATAAAGCCATCGCAGATGCCGAAGGGAATGATTCTGCATACAGACAAGAACTCGCTAAGCGAAGCCTCAAAGTCACTGCAGGAAATAGTAAAGAACCGCTACATCTATCAGAAGGCGCTGCTCGACGAGGTGGTCTACTCCATACTCTACTCCGCTTCGGAGCGTCCGCTTAAGGAACGCATCAACTTCAAGTTGCTCGATCAGGACCTCAAAGCAGAATTGATGAACAACGGAGTGAACATACCCTACCACTTTACCGTCAGCACACAGGACGGACGCGAGGTATATCGCTGTCCTGATTACACAGACGAAGGCGAAGAGTTCACCTACTCGCAGGTGTTGTTCCGCAACGACCCGCAATCGAAGATGGGCGTTGTGCGCATCCACTTCCCCGACATGGGTTCGTACATCTTCTCGTCTGTTAGATTCATGATTCCGTCTGTAGCCTTCACACTCGTGTTGCTCGTGACGTTCATCTTCACAATCGTAGTTATCTTTAGGCAGAAACGCTACACCGAGATAAAGAACGACTTCATCAACAATATGACGCACGAACTGAAGACACCTATCGCAAGCATTTCGCTCGCAGCCCAGATGATGAACGACGAGTCAGTAACAAAGAGTCCGGCTATGACGAAGCACTTGGGTCAGGTTATCTTCGACGAGTCGAAACGTCTGCGCTTCCTTGTAGAGAAGGTGCTGCAAATGTCGATGTTCGACCGCAAGAAGGCTGTGTTCAAGAAGAAGAAGCTCGACCTCAACGAGATGGTGGAGAACATATCCAACTCATTCTCGCTGCGCGTGGAACACACAGGCGGAAAGATTTACACAGAAATTGAGGCTGTCGACTCAACGCTGTACGTAGACGAGGTGCACTTCCAGAACGTACTCAACAATCTCTTGGACAACGCCGTGAAGTATCGCAAACCCGACCAGCCAGTAGATATATATCTACGCACTTGGAACGACAACGACCACCTCTACTTCTCCGTACGCGACACCGGTTTGGGCATAAAGAAGGACAACTTCCGCAAGGTGTTCGACAAGTTCTACCGCGTTCATACCGGCAACGTACACGATGTGAAAGGCTTCGGATTGGGATTGGCTTACGTTAAGAAGATCGTTATGCTCCACGACGGCGACATCTCTATTGAGAGCGAATACGGCAAGGGAACGAAGTTCACAATCAAATTGCCGATAATAAAGGATTAATTAAAATATTAGAGAGATTCGGAGCCTATAGCAAAAGATTATAGACACCGAACAAAAGAATCACACAATTAAAATCGACGAACATGAACGCCGCAGACTATCGACTTCGAGACTCCGTTAGACAACACACAGCAGGTGATGATTCCGATTAAGCCGGGCAAATCACTTGGGAAGAGCGATGTTATCTTCAACAACAGCATGCTGTCTTCAACATGGAAGAATACGAACCGTCCTCTTATCATGTGTGCAAGAGACGAAAAGGTGAACACCTTTGACGGCGAAAGCAACTTCAAGTATGAGTTGGACAAGACGGCTTCGTTCGACATCAGCGTGAAAGCTACATACGACGGAAAGGACATCAATGTAACATCCAGCGTTCTGCCATGTCTGGATACTGACGAGGGCACCGAGTACAGCGTGGCATACGTGCTCACAGCCGACGGACTGAAGAACGAGAAATGGGGACAGGCAAACCGAGTAGGCGAATGGAACGATCAGGTATTCCGGAATATGACAGATTCAAAGGCAACGAATCTACTATATACGGACTGGAATTCAATCAGGTTGCCATCGACAGCAAAGGCGTGCAGTATGGCGTAGAAGGTTCGCTGACACGTCCTTATACCGTAGGCACAATGCAGACCTACACAGTTACCTTCGAAAACATCTCGCAGCACAAGCTGATTCAGGACAAATCGAAGTTGAACGTAGGCGCTCTTATAATCAAGAAGGTGACTAACGGCAACCAGATAAAGACAACCATAGAGAACGCAGCAAAATGCCGCGTAGAGTCTGGCGAGACAGACATCAAGCTGGTAGACAACGAAGGGGGCTAACGTAGTTACCGGCTACTACTCACTCGAAGGACAGCGCCTCAACGCTCCGGCTAAGGGCATTACTATCGTGCGCTACGCCGATGGTACGACACGCAAAGTGCGCAAATAGAATTAAAATAACAGAATAAAAACAATTAAAAACAGAATACGATTATGGAAGACAATTTGAAAATCTTACTTTGTGAAGACGATGAGAACCTCGGCATGTTGCTTCGTGAATACTTGCAGGCTAAGGGCTACGCAGCCGACCTGTGCCCAGACGGCGATGCAGGTTACAAGGCTTTTATGAAGACTAAATACGACATCTGTGTGCTCGACGTGATGATGCCTAAGAAGGACGGTTTCACTCTTGCTCAGGAAATACGCCAGGCTAACGCCGAGATACCTATCATCTTCCTCACCGCAAAGACAATGAAGGAGGACATTCTCGAAGGCTTCAAGATTGGTGCCGACGACTATATCACCAAACCGTTCTCAATGGAGGAGCTCGTGTTCCGTATTGAGGCTATCCTGCGCCGCGTTCGTGGCAAGAAGAACAAGGAGAGCTCGGTATACCACATCGGTCGATTCACATTCGACACTCAGAAGCAGTTGCTCGTTATCGGCGATAAGCAGACTAAGCTCACAACAAAGGAGAACGAACTGCTCGCTCTGCTCTGCAGCCACGCCAACGAGATTCTGCAGCGCGACTTCGCTCTGAAAACGATCTGGATTGACGACAACTACTTCAACGCTCGCTCAATGGACGTGTACATCACCAAGTTGCGCAAGCACCTCAAGGACGACGATCAGATTGAGATTATCAACATCCACGGTAAGGGCTACAAGCTGATCACTCCTGAGGAGGAATAACCCAAGCTATATATGAACAAAAGGATAAAGACAGCAGCACTTGCCGGTTTGTCAGCATTGGCACTGGCAAGCTGCTCTTCAACAAACAAGGTAACGAAGGACAGCGACAACGCCACCCGACCGGACAACGCATACATGGACATCGATTCGAAATTCCTCACGTTCTCGAACGACCAGCGTGCCACTATCAACAAGGGCAACACATTCGCTGTCAACCTGTTCAAGACACAAATCGACAAGCAGAGCAAGGTACTCTCGCCGCTTAGCGTTTCGTTCTTGATGGGTATGCTGGCTAACGGCGCCGACGGCGCCACGCAGCAGGAAATATTGAAGGCGCTCGGCGTTGACGATGTTTCGCTTCAGGCGCTCAACGAGGCGTATCGCGTATTGCTCAACAGTACCGCAACAAACGACAAGCAGACGACTATCAACATAGCCAACTGCATTGCCGCCGACAAGCGTTTCTCGCTGAAGCGCGACTTCCAGAAAACCGTGCTCGGCATGTACGACGCTAATGTGGAGAGTCTCGACTTCTCTACGAGCAAAGCTGTAGACAAGATTAACGAGTGGTGCAGCAAGCAGACCAACGGTATGATTCCGAAGATTATCGACCAGCTCTCGGCAGCCGACGTTGCGGTTCTGATGAACGCCATATACTTTGAAGGCACATGGAAGGCGCCGTTCGAGAAGGCTGAGACAAAGGAGGAGAACTTCCGCGGATACACTCGCGACATCAAGCGCGTACAGATGATGCATCAGGAAGACGATTTCAGCTATCTTAGCAACGACATCTTCGAGGCTGTCACCCTGCCCTACGGCAACCGCACATACAGCATGACCGTATTGCTGCCTAAGGAAGGCGTGTCTATCGAGGAGATGATGAAGCAGGTAGACGCACAGAAGATTGGCTCGCTGTACAGAGACATGCAGAAGTGCGTTGTAGACCTCAAACTGCCGAAGTTCACAACAAGCACAGAGGTGGTGCTTAACGACGCCGTATCGAAGCTCGGTACTCCATCCATCTTCAACGGCGCAGCCAACTTCAAGAACATGTCAGACGCAAATATCTTCATCTCGAAGATGCTGCAGAAGGCGAAGATTGAGGTTAGCGAGGAAGGCACTAAGGCTGCTGCCATCACAGCAGGAATGGTTGCGATGACAGCACTCGATCCCAACGAGCCGCGCCACGTAAAGTTCCACGCCAACCGTCCGTTCGTCTACATCATCACTGAGAGACAGACCGGTGCAATATTCTTCATCGGACAGTATCTCGGCGAGTAATAAAGAGGACTTATTATGACAATAAAGACAAGAACACTCGTAGCATTGCTCTTGTCATCAGCTTTCACCATGACGGCTAAAGCACAAGAGACAAATGCTACAACAGGCACTCTGGGCAACAGCCAGATTCGTTTCGACGAATCGGCTCCGCAGCGTATCATGCCGACACGCTACGGCGGACGCTTGCGCAAACTGCAGGAAACAGAAGAACCGTCGTACGGGCTGCAACCGGCTCACGACGACTCGCTGCATCTGCCCACGCTCAGCGCCACAACGGCATCGCCAATCAACCGCTACCCGTTCGGCTGGTGCAGCGGATTCAACAGTTGGGCGCTGCATCGCGGACTGAACGTGCAGGTAGGTGCGTCCGTATTCGCCGAGTTCGGCAAGGGAGCGCACAGAGGTGCTGGTTTTCAGGAGAACATAGCGTTGATGTACGCCATGCCCGTCACCGACAAGCTGTCGGTAGCCGTCGGCGGCTACTTCAACAACATCAACTATGTCGGCAACAACTGGCGCGAAGCCGGACTGTCGGCGGTTCTTGGATATCAGTTCAACGAGCACTGGGAGGCATACATCTACGCACAGAAGTCGATAACGAACAATATTTCCAACCGACTGCGCTATGGTCTGTACGACGGTTACTACGGTGGATACGGCATGGGGCCATTCAGCCGCAGCGCCTTCGGACTCTCGCCCTACTCCATGTACGACATCGGCAACTTCGGCGACCGCATCGGAGCAACATTGCGCTACAACTTCAACCCAAGTTTCAGCGTAGAAGTTTCGGTTGAGCAGCGCTGGTTGCCGAACAGATAATATCTTATAGTAGCGGAGGTCTCCGGCCTCCGCAGTAACCAATGATACAAACTCTATTATTAGTAATAATGATTTGTATTCGACTTGGTACTGCGGAGGCCGGAGACCTCCGCTACTTATAGGTTCATAATTGAATTACTCCTAATTCCGGATGAGCCACAATTATATTACCACAGACTGGTAATAGTGTAACCGCTGCGCGGTAACAATGTTACCGAAGTGCGGTAATGACGTTCCCGCTAAGCGGTAATTAATCTTCCGCAAACTGGCGTATGCGCTGTTCCTCAGAAAGTTTGCATACAAGCAGTGAGTTGTCGTTCTCAGCAACGATATATCCGTCGAGACCCTGAACAACAACCTTCTTCTCGTTCAGAGTATGCACCACACAGTTGTGCGAATCGTAAAGATGTACGTTGTTGCCGATGACCGTATTGCCATAAAGATCGTGATGCTTCTGCAACATCAGCGAAGTCCATGTGCCGAGGTCGGTCCATCCGAAGTTGGCTGGGCACACGAAGATCTCCTCCGCCTTCTCCATAATGGCGTAGTCGACAGAGATATTCTCGCACTCGGGATAGCGCTGGTCAATCATCTCGCGTTCAGCCGGTGTGCCGTAGATAGGCAGCATGCTCTCGAAAATCTTGCTTATTGTAGGGCAGTAAACGCGGAAAGCATTCACGATTGTAGCAACGCTCCATACGAAGATGCCTGCATTCCAGAAATAGTTCTTATGCGATATGTATTCCTTTGCGGTCTCCAGGTCGGGCTTCTCGCGGAACGAGTCGATGCGATATATCTCGCGGTTGCGTGGCGACGCCGTAGAGAGGTCAGCCTGAATGTAGCCGTAGCCAGTCTCGGGGCGTGTCGGCGACATGCCGAGGGTGACGATGGCGTCTGTCTCGGCAGTGAACTTCAAGCTCGACTTGATGACACGGCGGAACTCCTCCACGTCGGTAACGAAGTGGTCGCTCGGTGTGATTACTACATTAGCCTTCGGATTGATAGCCTTGATGCGCCATGTGACGTATGCTATACATGGCGCCGTGTTGCGACGGCATGGCTCAAGAAGGATGTTCTCGGCAGGCACTTCAGGAAGCTGCTCGCGCACCAGTGCTGCGTACTTCTTGTTCGTCACCACCCAAACATTCTCAAGCGGACAGATTCCCTTGAATCTGTCGTATGTAAGCTGCAGAAGGGTTCTGCCTACTCCGAGGATATCAATAAATTGTTTCGGATTGTCTTCTGTGCTCATCGGCCAGAAACGACTTCCTACTCCACCAGCCATGATTACCAGGTGATTTCTATCTTGAGTCATATTATTAAAAGTTTTAGATATGCAAAGATAAATATTTTTTATCATTTCTTAAAATAAAAATGAGCAATATTTATCGGTATATACAAATAGAAAAGGAGCTGTTACATAAAGATATGTAAAAGCTCCTTTCGTATGCAATTTCACCTTGCTTATGCCAAGGTGATGAGGTTCTCTTCGTTCTTTACCTTGCCCTCCTTGAAGAGCCAGCCAATACCGAGGTAAACTTCTTCGCTGCTGATGTTAGCAGCCTTTGCAATTTCCTGAACGCTCAGTGCCTTGCCTGCTGCAGCCAGTGCCTGATAAACATCACCAGCGCGGAAGCCAACGCTTTCTGCGTCCACATTCACAACTACTTCAGCCTTCTTTGTAGCACAACGCTTTGTAGTAGTCTTAGTTGCTGTAGTTTTTGTAGCTGTCTTCTTTGCAGCTACCTTCTTTTCTGTTGCTTTCTTTTCTGCCATAATCTAATAAAAACATTAATAAAGTCCCTTACGTTCAACACGCTTGGATTCCCTTTGTTTACAAAATTAGTTAAATATTTTCAAAAAACAACGTCTGAATAAGAAAAAAGTCCAGAAATCCGGACTTTTTCTTAATATTTTTCACATTTATTGATTTATATCAACGTATGTTGTGATCAAAATGATTACTAAGCTTTCAAATCTACCTTCAACTGAAGTTCGTCAAGCTGCTTCTGATCGATAGCAGAAGGAGCGTCGAGCATCACGTCGCGTCCGCTGTTGTTCTTCGGGAATGCTATGCAGTCGCGGATAGAGTCGAGACCTGCCATGATAGACACGAAACGGTCGAGACCGAATGCGAGACCAGCGTGAGGTGGTGCTCCGTACTTGAAGGCATTGATGAGGAAGCCGAACTGTGCCATGGCGCGCTCCTCTGTGAAACCGAGGATGCCGAACATCTTCTCCTGCAGCTTGCTGTCGTGGATACGGAGGCTACCGCCACCTACCTCTATACCGTTGCAAACAAAGTCGTATGCCTTGGCACGTACCTGCTCAGGATGCTCGTCGAGCAATGGAATATCGTCCGGGTTTGGCATTGTGAACGGATGGTGAGTAGCCATAAGACGCTGCTCCTCGTCGCTCCACTCGAAGAGAGGGAAGTCGATAATCCACAAGCACTCGAACTTGTTCTTGTCGCGCAGACCGAGACGGTCGCCCATCTCAAGACGCAAAGAGCAGAGCTGAACGCGTGTCTTGTTGGCGTTGTCGCCAGAAAGGATAAGAACGAGGTCGCCATCCTTGGCGCCGGTTGTCTCCTTGACCTTTGCGAGCACCTCAGGTGTGTAGAACTTGTCTACAGACGACTTCACTGTGCCGTCAGCGTTAAACTTGATGTAAACCAAGCCCTTTGCGCCTATCTGCGGACGCTTTACGAAATCTGTAAGCTGATCGAGCTGCTTGCGTGTGTAGTCGGCGCAACCAGGTACGCAGATACCGCCAATATACTCAGCCTCGTTGAATACAGAGAATGTGCCTGTGCCCTTCAGTACGTCCATGAGCTCCACGAACTCCATACCGAAACGCAAGTCGGGCTTGTCGCTACCGAAACGGCGCATAGCCTCGTGCCATGACATCTGCTGCAGCTTAGCCGGCAACTCAACGCCGCGCACTTCCTTGAACAGATGGCGAGCCATATCCTCGAAGAGGTTGATAACGTCGTCCTGGTCAACGAAAGACATCTCGCAGTCAATCTGAGTAAACTCAGGCTGACGGTCTGCACGCAAGTCCTCGTCGCGGAAGCACTTTGCAATCTGGAAGTAGCGGTCGAAGCCACTGATCATGAGCAACTGCTTCAGAGTCTGCGGGCTCTGCGGGAGAGCGTAGAACTGTCCGGGGTTCATGCGTGAAGGCACAACGAAGTCGCGTGCACCCTCAGGTGTAGAACCGATAAGGATAGGTGTCTCCACCTCGATGAAGTTCTGCGCATCGAGGAAGTTGCGGATGAGGATAGTCATGCGGTGGCGCAGTTCGAGATTCTTGCGAACTGTCGGACGGCGCAAGTCGAGGTAGCGATACTTCATACGGATATCGTCGCCGCCGTCGGTGTTGTCCTCGATGGTGAACGGAGGTGTAACACTCTCCGAGAGGACATTCAGTTCCTTAGCGATAATCTCGATATCGCCAGTAGGCAGATTTGCGTTCTTGCTCTCACGCTCGTTTACTACGCCAGTCACCTGCACGCAGAACTCACGTCCGAGCTTGCTTGCACGTGCGCAAAGGTCGCTGTCGTCAGAGTCGTTGAAGACGAGCTGTGTGATACCATAGCGGTCGCGGAGGTCAACGAATGTCATACCACCCATCTTGCGAGTGCGCTGTACCCATCCGGCAAGAGTCACGGTCTTGCCACAATCAGAGAGACGAAGCTCTCCGCATGTATTCGTTCTATACATTATATTATATGTTTTTTAGTTTTTCCTTCAATAACTATGCAAAGTTATAGTGTTTGCTTGAAATAGCCAAATTACTTGGCAAGAAATGTCATTACAGCCTTCATCACCTGCTGTCTCGAACGCACATTATTGATGCACTCCATCGGGAAACCCATGATAAACGCCTTGTGGTCAGCGCCGTCGTAAGCCACAGCAGCATCGGTGCCGTCGGCATAGCGCATAGCGCAGAACGCCGGCGCAAGCGGATTAATGATATCTACCGACTGTGCTGCGTAATGACGGTCGTTAGGTCGGCGTATGATGTCGAAGCTGATGCCGAGACCGTTCACAAGATTCGTAGAGATATTCTTGTTCTGTCCGCCTAATCCTACTTTAAACACATAGGAGAGGAAGCTGCGCTCAGCATCGAGCTGCATATCACTCGCCACATACGCACCGCTTACGAGTACGCGTCCGTTGCCACGTACGTAAGTCTCAAGCGCCTTGCGCAGCGACTGCGAGAAGGTCTTGTAGCGCACAAGCGAGTAGCCATCGTCTTTCTGCAATCCGAACATCAAGTCGACGATGCGATAATCGGAAAGTATCACAAAGCCGTTCTCTACAGCCTCAACCGACGACGCTACGACATTGTATGCACCCGACGCCGCGATGTCCGCAACGTGGCAAACCGATTCGTTCTGCTGTCTTCCCATAAAAAAATTGCCTGCAAGTTCGTCCTCACAATAGCCTAAAGCGCCAGGACCTTCACTACCTGCACGCGAGCGATCGAAGTCGATTTGTCTGCCTACCCAACCGGCGTTCATGCCGAGCGAAACACCCATATCTGCATCGAGGTCGAAGCCTTGGCGTGTGCCGTCGTCAACAACCGCCGGACCTGCAAGACGCGTAAAGCCGTCTACAACAAGCACATCGCGCGCTCCTGCCTGAGCACTGATGCAGGCTGCAAGCGTGTTCGTCGGAAAGCTCTCGCCTCCGCGGTTAACAGCCGTGACACGGAACTGATAAACCACGTTCGGCTTAGGCGTGAACGTGAACGATGTGCCAGTCACGCTGCGTCCGTTGTCAAAACCACCCCTGCCCTCTGCTATATATATATTATATGTAGTAGGAACGGCGCTTGCCTCAAACGGATCGTTCATTGGCAACCACGAGAGCTGCAACTGATTGTTGGCTGTTCGCTGTATGCGGAAGTTGCTTACGGGCAAAGGCTGCACAACGCACGCAAGCGAGTGATTGCCGTTCACATAACGCAGTATGGTCTTGTAGAGCGACCGTGCGAGAGTGAAGCGGAAGTTAGGGTCGAGTGCGCGGCGCATATCAGCGAAGTTCTGATGCGACAGCGTTTCTATAATCGCCGAAGGCACTTCCGGCTTGCGAGTCTCGCTGTAGTTGCGGTCCCACAGATAGCGGCGTGTCCACTTGCCGTAGGTAGCTGTAAGGTCGCGCTGCACACCGGTAAGGAGCATATTGGCGAAGTCGTGCGAAATCTGTCGCGACACGCCGGCAGCAAGACGTCCGTCGTTGAAGTTGGTGGTGCATATAGCCAGCGAACCGACTATAGAATCATGTACATGTGTGGCTCCGGCATCGCTATGCACCGCAAGACTAAGCTCGAAAGGCACGTTCTTTCCCTCGCGAGTCGGCACGTATACCGACCCGCCAGCAAGCCAGTTGAGCATATTCGAGCGTGTATTGATGTCGTCGGCATAGTCGTCGGTGCCGTTCTTGCTACTATAAACCGAGTAAGGAGCGCCCGCCCATTGCGCACTATATCGCGCACCTTCAAGGCAGCGCGGCATGCCGCTTGTCGATCCGCCACGCTGTATGTTGCCCATACCGCCGCCGAAACGCACAGCATCTGTCGTTACAACGCCTTTCTCCGTAGACGAGTTGGTAACGATTACACGGTTGGCGGTGCTGTTGCCTGCATCGAAGTCGAACGTGCCGAGATAAACCCACGTTCCGCCGCCCATCTGCTGGTTTACGCGGAACAAAGTGCGCTCGCCTTTGTGTACGACAATGTATTGCGCATCGCTTACGCTCTTGGCTACAGTCTGATAGCTCACGTATACGGCGTAGCGACCCGACTGCTGTATGGTTGGCTGATACGCCGCCCACGACTCGTTGCTTTTCTTCGTTGTTCGCACCATGCGTGCTGTGCCCTGCTCGAACGGATTCTCGCCGTCGCGATACATGCCGCGATGGAAAGCGAAGCCACGTTCTTCGGTAGTGCGCCATTTCTCGCGACCGTCGTCCTCAACATATCCGTTCTTACCGTCGTTGTCTACTATCACCTCATTGCGTTGCCAGTCGCGCTCGCGCGGTGTGTAGACCACAGCGCCGGCGTTCTCGAGCATCGGAATGAGATAAGGCACAACGATAGTCTGTGTAAAGAGGTCTTCGTTGGTGCAGAAAAGGTTTGGACGCTGCCACTTCCAGCGTCTCTTCTTTTGGTCGAAATAGATGCCGTGCGACTGCCAAAGAGAAATGTGACGGTCGAAGAGTCCGTGCGACACAAAGTTAGGCTGCGACTCGTTCATCACCCACGGCGCACCATCGTAGTTGATGCGTCCCCATCCTCCGGGTGCGCTACCGCTACGCAACTTTGCGCCAGGTACGAGTTGCTCTATAGGCATACCAGCCGTGTTGATGCGCAGCTGATAGCGATTGTAAGGTTTTGGCAAAGCCTTGGCAAGACGTTTATAATAATAGCCCACGCTTTTCTCCGTAAAGTTCTGCGTGGCAAAGCCAGTGCTCACATTCAGCGTGAGCACACGACGAGCGTCGTCTACGCTGTACGACTCCATATACGGCTGTACGGCGTAGACGACATTCTTTGCTCGTGTGGCGAGCACATAGTTCTTAAGACGAGTATCCAGCTGAGCCGCCGACAGCGTCTTGTGCGACCCTGCCGTAGCAGGAAGCGCCATCAGAGCGGCTGCGAACACCAAAACCGACAATAATCTGTTTCTCATATTAGTCAAGTTCACCGACGGTGAACAATTCAGGGTTCTTTCCCTTGAAGTCTTTGAAATAAGTCTTTATGCGCTTCATGTCCGCATCCACATCGCCCGTAGGCACAATCATCTGCGTACATTCTATCAGTTTGCGTTCGAAGTCAAGACCGTAGAGCAAGATAGGCAGTTCGGCTTTCAATGCGATGAAGTAGAAGCCCTTCTTCCAGTTAGGGTTGAGCGAGCGTGTGCCTTCCGGCGTAACGCAAAGCTTGAAGTTTGGCTCGCGACGCGCAGCCTCTGCCATAGCGTCGGTCATGCTTGTATGCTTCGAACGGTTAACGGGTATGCCACCGAGATGGCGGAACCATACGCCAAGCGGCCAGAAGAACCACTCCTTCTTCATGAGGAAGTTAGCCTTGATGCCCTCGGCACGCGAGTAGAGAAGTCCGATAATAAAGTCCCAGTTGCTGGTATGTGGAGCAAGACAGAGTATATACTTTTCGGGGTGGTCCACTTCTATATGAGTGGTCCACCCCATGCGCTTATACAACAGTGTCTTGCAAATGCGTTGCAAAAAACTCATTGTGTTTGTTTATGTTTATATTTGATTTAAAATTTCGATTAGCCGAGGTTAACCACCTGGTCAACAATCTCAGACACCTGCTTGTTGAAGCTGTTCACAAGATCCTTGTAGAAGAGCTTCGGCGCAAGGCCCGGCTCCTGGTGCGACACGCGGCGCACATAGTCGTTGTGTATAACAAGGATAGAAGCGAGCAATGCGTTCACGTCCTCCTCTGTTGTCTTTGAACTGTACATTGAAGCAGCTACTGCCTCTGAGAAAAGTTCGCTACAAACATAGTTGATATTGCGTTTCAGGTTTCTTTTGTTTGCCATAACAAATTAAAATGATTATTGATTAAAAGATTAAATAACACGCCAAAGATAGGAAAAAAAATAATATGCGACAAGTATTCTCTATAAAAAACTTCAAATTGTTCGTTTTCTTTTAGTTTTTTTCGGTATATCACAGAAAAAGTGTATTTTTGCAGTGCAAAAAAAGTATCTATTTATACATTACATATTTTAATTATTTAAATTCACATGGAAATTAGTGCATTGCAGATTGCAAGAGCTGCTTATCAGCCCAAATTGCCTAAGGCTCTCAAGGGTCCGGTTAAGGCCGTAGAGGGTGAGGCAACACAGTCAGTAGGTAACCAGGAAGAGATCAAGGCGTTGTTCCCGAACACATACGGAATGCCTGTTATCACTTTTGAGGCTGGCGAGAAGACAGAGTTTCCTGCATTCAACGTAGGCGTTATCCTTTCAGGAGGTCAGGCTCCTGGTGGCCACAACGTAATTTCAGGATTGTTTGACGGTATTAAATCATTGAATCCAGAGAACAAGCTCTATGGTTTCATCCTCGGCCCTGGCGGCTTGGTTGACCACAACTACATCGAGATCACATCAGAGCTTATGGATCAGTACCGCAACACTGGCGGTTTCGACATCATCGGTTCTGGTCGTACAAAGCTCGAGAAGGAAGAGCAGTTTGAGAAGGGCATCGAGATTCTTCGCGAGCTCGGCATCAAGGCTCTCGTAATCATCGGTGGCGACGACTCTAACACCAACGCATGTGTACTCGCTGAGTACTATGCAGCTAAGAAGTACGGCGTTCAGGTTATCGGCTGCCCGAAGACCATCGACGGCGACTTGAAGAACGAGCAGATCGAGACTTCTTTCGGTTTCGACACAGCTTGCAAGACATACTCAGAACTTATCGGCAACATCCAGCGCGACTGTAACTCAGCACGCAAGTACTGGCACTTCATCAAGCTCATGGGCCGTTCGGCTTCTCACATCGCTCTTGAGTGCGCACTGCAGACACAGCCTAACGTATGCCTCATCTCTGAGGAGATCGAGACTAAGGAGATGTCGCTCGACGACGTTGTAACATACATCGCTAAGATTGTTGCAGACCGCGCTGCTGACGGCAACAACTTCGGTACAGTACTCATCCCGGAGGGTCTCATCGAGTTCATCCCGGCTATCAAGAAGCTCATCGCTGAGCTCAACGAGGTGCTCACCGACCCGACAACTGGCGAGTCACGCGAGTTTGCAAACGAAGAGGAGCAGATCGACTTCGTTAAGAACAATATCGCTAAGGACAACCTCGCTGTTCTCGAGTCGCTTCCTGAGGACGTAGCTCGTCAGCTCTGCCTCGACCGCGACCCGCACGGCAACGTTCAGGTATCGCTCATCGAGACTGAGAAGCTTCTCTCTCGCATGGTAGCTACTAAGCTCGAGGCTTGGAAGGAAGAGGGCAAGTTCAACGGTCACTTCTCTGCTCAGCACCACTTCTTCGGCTACGAGGGACGTTGCGCAGCTCCGTCAAACTACGACGCTGACTACTGCTACTCACTCGGCTTCAACGCTTCACGCCTCATCAGCAACGGCAAGACTGGCTACATGTCTGTCATCAAGAACACAACAGCGCCTGCAGAGCAGTGGATCGCAGGTGGTGTGCCTATCACAATGATGATGAACATCGAGCGTCGTAACGGTGCTAACAAGCCGGTTATCCGCAAGGCTCTCGTTGAGCTCGATGGTGCTCCTTACAAGTTCCTCGCTGCTCACCGCGAGGAGTGGGCTAAGAACGACTGCTACGTCTACCCGGGTCCGGTTCAGTACTGGGGTCCGACAGAGGTATGCGACCAGACTACAAAGACTCTGATGCTTGAGCAGGCTAAGTAAACCTCTGCTTGTTCAAAACTAAAGAATTAATACAGAAAGAGCAGAGTGACAATGGTCATTCTGCTCTTCTTTTTTTATGTAAAAATATGGAAGCAAACAAACGCACATACAAACCACGCAAACGACGCTCCACGACCAAGCAAAAGCGCCGCTCAATCCTCTCCGCCCTACTCTCTCGCAACCCGCGCGCCGTATGGTGGACAAGTTCTGCTATATGCGTATGCGTGTATATGTGGGCTTTCTACTCCTACTTCGTCAGTCCTACCGGATTTCGCTGGCGTGCGCTCTTCGGCGACACCAACTATCCCGCCGGCTACGAGATTCACGGCATCGACATCTCCCATTATCAAGGCACCATCGACTGGGACAAGCTGCGCGACAGCAATATCGAGGGCTATCCGCTGCGCTTCGTCATGATAAAGTCGACCGAGGGTTCATCGCGCACCGACAACAAGTTCAAGGAGAACTTCCGACAGGCTCGCGAACACGGACTGATTCGCGGAGCCTATCACTTCTGGAGCAACAAATCGTCGGCTCGCGACCAGGCTTACTTCTTCCTGAAACAAGTGCGACTGGAGAACGGCGACCTTCCGCCTGTGCTCGACGTGGAGCACAAGCCGCAGGACCGCAATGTGGAAGATTTCCAGCGCGACATTCTTACATGGCTGCACATCGTAGAGGACAAATACCACGTGAAGCCTATCATATACACATACTATAAATTTAAGGAGAACTATCTGGACGCGCCCGTATTCGACGACTATCCCTACTGGATAGCACATTACTATGTAGACAAGGTGGAATACAAGGGCACGTGGCACTTCTGGCAGCACACAGACGCAGGAAAGCTGCCCGGCATAAAGGGATATGTAGACTTCAATATCTTCAACGGTTCGTTCTATGCGCTGAAGAAACTCACTATCGGAAACCAGGATTAGAAAACGTAGCGGAGGCCGGAGACCTCCGCTACGTTTATAATAATTATATATTGCTGTTTGGTAAAACTATGCTTTTTTGGTTAAACCAGCGTATCTGCTATTATTACGTTTTGCAAAATAATGTTTTAAGAACATAAGGCCCAACTTCCAAGAAGATTCTTGTAGTTATTGAACTATTTGTAAAAAAGGAGCGTACCACAAAATGGGTACACTCCTTTATAAACTCACTTTACCATTTACCAATATGATTGGCTTATCTGTTAGCCGATTGCCACTGATAAGTTTTCTCACAATGGATATCGGCACTCTGGTCGGCAATCATCAGTTTGAAATCGCCTTCCTCCAATACCCACTTGCCATCATAACCAACGAAGGCAAGATCATCGGCATTCAAATTGAAGGTAACAGTCTTTGTTTCGCCCGGCTGAAGCTCTATTTTATCGAAAGCACGGAGGCGTCGGCCATCAGGAACCATGCTGGCAATAAGATCGCTGCTGAACAGAAGAACGCTCTCTTTGCCCGCAACCTTACCCGTATTCTTCACATCCACGCTCACCTTGATGATGTCGCCGTGGCGGAAGTCAGACTGAGAAACCTTCAGGTTGCTATATTTGTAAGAGGTGTAGCTCAAACCATATCCGAAGCCCCACTGCTGGGTAATCTTCGCATTGTAATCGTAAGCACCTTCCATCGTACCCACCTCCTCACTCTTCTTGAAGTCGTAGTTGGCGAGCGAATTGATTTCCTTAGGATAGGTGTAAGGCATCTTGCCACTGAAGTTTGACTTGCCCGATACCAAGTTTACCAAGGCATCGCCACCCATGTTGCCAGGGATAAGGATGTCGATGATGCCCTGTGCCAATGGTTCGATGTCGGCGATGAGACGAGGACGACCTTCATTCAGCACCAAGATGACAGGCTTGCCGGTCTTGGCGAGTTCCTTCACGAGATTGCGCTGGTTCTCAGAAAGCCAGAGGTCGGTCAGGTTTCCAGGAGTCTCAGTGTAAGAGTTCTCACCGATGCAGGCAACGATGACATCAACATTCTTTGCTGCATCAACTGCGCCCTGGATCTGAGGTTCGTTCTCCTCCCAGTATTTTCCAGTCTCATTATAGGTAACACCCTGATTAAGAACCACATTCTCCTTGCCATACAGATTGCAGAAAGCCTCATAGATGGTGTTGTACTTGCCGGCAAACTCATCGGTACGATGGCCCTGCCAAGTATAGCTCCAGCCACCGTCCAGGCAGCGCATCTGATTGGCATTAGGACCCGTGAGGAGAATCTTCTTGCCCTTGGCGAGAGGCAAGACAGGATTGCCATCCTGCAACTTCTCGTTCTTTAAGAGCACCATACTCTCGGTAGCTCCCTCTAAGGCGAGCTTGGCAAACTCCTCGCCACCAAACTTAGGATAATTCTTCAGTTTCTGGGTTGGGTTCTTGAAGAGGTCAAGACGGTACTTCATGCGAAGCACACGACGGCAGGCATCATCGATGCGACTCATCGGAATCTTGCCTTCTTTCACCAATTCGATAAGGTAGCCACAAGCATCGCAAGAATAAGGTTCCATAATCATGTCGATACCGGCATTGATGGCGATGCGAAGTGCATCTTTCTTATCCTTAGCTATCATCTCGCGAGTATAGAGGTTGTTGATGTCTGCCCAGTCGGTGATGAGCACACCATCCCATCCTGTCTCTTCCTTCAGCCATCCTGTCAGGATTTCCTTGTTAGCGTGCATCGGCATACCGTTGACGGAAGCGGAATTCACCATCACTGTCAAGGCTCCAGCCTGCAGACCCGCCAGGAAAGGAGCGAAGTGCTTCTCTCGCAAATCGGCAGGAGAGATATAGGCTGGCGTACGGTCTTTACCGGTCCAAGGCACGCCATAGCCCATGAAGTGCTTCATTGAAGTGGCAATGTGATACTGGTCGATGTTGTTTGGATTCTCGCCCTGGAAACCATAGACCATCGCCTTGCCCATCTCTGAACTGAGGTAGCAATCTTCGCCAAAGTTCTCCCAGATACGAGGCCAACGGGCATCACGACCGAGGTCAACGGTAGGACTGTAAGTCCAAGGCACGCTCACGGCACGAGTCTCATAAGCAGTAGCCTCAGCCGAACGACGAGCTATCTCACGATTGAAGGTGGCAGCTACATTGATGTTCTGCGGGAAGAGGGTTCCGTCTTGTGTATAGGTAGAACCGTGGTTCTGATCAAGACCGAAGACACAAGGGATGCCGATGCGCTTCATCGAAATCTTCTGAATCTGAGAGATATATTTCTCCCACTGCTTGGCGGTTGGCGCACAAGTGTTAGGAGCGTTGAGGATAGAGCCAATCTTATAGCGAGAAAGGATAGAATCGGTCTTGTGCTCGTCGATATAGAACACACCGTTCTTGTCGTTTGCGCCAAAGAGGTCGGTCACCAATTCCATCATCTGTCCTATCTTTTCCTCCAAGGTGAGTTTCTTCAGGGTCTGTTCTACCTGAGCCTCGATCTTAGGGTCGCTCTTGATAACTGGAACCTTGGCACTGGCTGTATAAGCCAATGCCAACATGAAAATAGATGAAAATAATTTCTTCATAAGTTCTAAGATTTGACGTTATATGATAATAACGAGATTCTTTCTAATATTTTATTCGATAGTTACTTTCTTTACGGTATAACCATCACCCACGATGAGGAGACCTTGCTGCTCTGTCAAGAGTTGGATAGAGAGGTCGGTCAGTTCAAACTCCCATTTAGCAGGTCCATTCACCATGATGTCGCCACGCTCTGGGTCGCCCTTACCGGTAAGGATGTTGTTCCACCAAGAGGTGGTAGCAGTACCCTGGCCATTTCCATCTACATAGACACGGAGGATGGTGCCAGCCTTCACCTTTGAGAGGAAGGTGTCCTTCAAGGCATCGAATGGTGTACCCCATGTCACGGCAAACTCACCTTCCCAGAGGGTATTCTCCATAGATGGGCGAGCCTCGGTGGTTACCTTGATGGTACCGCCAGGGAACTGGTTGCCCTCACCATCTACCAAAGTGATGGCATAGTCGCCATTCTCCAAATCGGCAGGAGCTGTGAGCTTCAAGGCTGTGCCCTCTTCGAGAACCTCGAAGGCTACTTCCTTGCCACCTACCATTACTTTAGTAACTGTACCGAGATTCTTGCAATTATGTATAGTGGTCTCAGCACCTGGAGCTACCCAAAGCTCGTTGGCATTGGTACCCAAGGCAGGGTCATCGGCAGCAGGAGTCACAGTAACGTTCAAGGTGCGAGATGTGCTCTTGCCCTTGGTGGTGGTTGCCACAATCTTCAGTTCATGATTACCTACAGGCAAAGTTTGGTCGATGGTAGTACCTTCATAAATCTGCGTGCCGTCGAGCAACCATGTCACAGTGGTGTAGTGAACAGGAGTCACTCTGATTTCCAACTTATAATTAGTCTTGCGGTCTATCTTGGAATCAGCCAAGTCGGTGTTCAAGATACGTGGATCGTCATTTTCGCTGACAGTGAAGTATGGATCATCGTCAGAAGAGCAAGAAGACAAGGTAGATGTGCCAGCCAGTGCGAAACTCATGGCTAAGAGCATCATCATAGCCTTCAAGACTTTTCCCTTAAATTGTTTCATTGTCTTATTCATAATTAATTATTCTATCTATTGTCCTATAAAACTTAACATTAAACACTACTCGCTATATCCCTTTCCGAATGGAGGATTGAAGTCTGGCTGAAGGTTTACATCAGCCTTGTCCCACCAGAGGCGCTTGTGCCAGTTGTCTGTACCACCCATGCGGTCGATGGCAGCCTTGTAGTTGGCATTGTTGTACTGACCTTCCATCTCAGGATACTGCAAGCGGACAGGCATTGACCAGTTAGAATCAGTATAAGTGAAACCATTCTTGGTCAAGCGGTCACGATTCAAGATGGCAGGATAGTCAGAGCGGCGCAAGTTAGCCCAACCCTCAGAAGGGTTCATCATGTGGAGAATCCAAGCCTGGGTGTTGATGGTCTCCTTAGGATTGTCACCCAACGGATTGCTGGCAATGAACGCATCTATCTCTTCCTTGGAAATCTTGTTGGATGTAAGATAGTAGTTGTTGAGCAACTCCATGCTGGCACGAACACCAGCCTCGTAGTGGCTCTCAGCATTACCACCACCTACATTCCAACCCTTGGTTGCAGCCTCAGCCTTGAGGAACTCCACCTCAGCATAGCTCATCAAGTCGCCAGGACAAGAAGGCATCTCGAAATCGATGTTCAGGCAAGGACGACCAGCTCGGGCAATATAATCAGAGTTGGCATAAGTGTTCTCATCTATCTCTGCATACTTCTTCAAAGTAGGAAGGTCATCCACCGTAGCTGGATTCATCCAGTCTGTGTACCAAGCTGCACCAGGGTTGCAAGGCTCCTCACCGAGGTTCTTGCTCTGGAAGTAAGCCAGGAAATCATCGGTCAAGTCGATGTTCTGCTCTTTATCTGGCTTCACCTGACTACGCTTGATATTGTAGTAGTGACGGCAGATGCGATATAGACGAGGGTCGTGGGTATTCTGCAACTGATAGAACAAGGTAGAGCATATCATGGTAGGCGATGTGGCATCCTGACCATAGAGAGTCTCGCTCAATGCATTGGCACGGAAATCGTAGTCGTTGGCTCCATCATAATAGGTAAATGGAGCATCAGCATACTTGATATAAGCATCATCGGCTGCACTGGCGATGGCACCGGCAGCTACAGCCTTCTCAAACTCTTCCTTTGCCTTCTGTGGATTAACATCAGAAATGCGCATGGCATAGCGCATACGGAGCGCATTGGCATACTTCTTCCACTGAGCTACATCACCACCCATGCTGGTGACATCACCAGAAATGCGGTCGGTACCTGTGCCAAGCTGCTTCTCGCAAGCGTCAAGTTCCTCGAAGAACCAAGTGTAGAGCTCCTCTACGGTATCATACTTAGGGGTGGAGATACCTGAGATATAGCCCAGACCTGCCTCCGAACAAGGCACGTCACCGTAGGTATCTGCCAAAACTGCCGTGAGATAGACACGATGGATACGAAGTGCCGCATTCAAGTTTGCCTTGTCAGCAGAATTGTGGATGGCATCCACAAGGTTCTTGATACCGATTTCATAATAGCGGTCCCAAACTCGACGGGATATATCATCTTCTCTGAAATTAGAACCAGCGTAATTGGTTACATTCCAACCACCAGCGAAATACTGTGGGAAACCAGTTATATAGTTACGGTAGGTATCCATCAGACTGAGGTCACCGTAAGTCTGCAACAAAGCTGTTGTCAACTGTGCGTTAGGGTCGAGCTCGCTCACCTTGGTCTTATCGGTATTGATGTTGCTCAAGGTATCATCAGAGCATGAAGTCATCGCTGTGCCGGTTGCCATCAGGGCGAAAGCCATCATCAGGCTGCTCTTACCTATATATTTCTTGATTATATTGTTCATTTTCTTACATTATTATATATTAGAACTCTTCTAAAGAAATTGATTCATTTTTTTCGAGATTAGAACTTCACGTTCACGTTCAAACCATAACTCTTGCGAGATGGCAGGGAACCAAATTCCAGACCGAGACCTGAGGTGTTGTAGCTGGAGTCTGGGTCGATGTTAGGAATGTTCTTCCAAACGATGAATGGGTTACGAGCCACGAAGGATACGGTCAAGCCCTTGACATACTTGCCCAGTATGCTCTCTGGGAAGGTATAGCCGAAAGTAATCTCACGACACTTCACGTAAGAGTTGTCGTAAACGAAGGCACTCTGCACGCCATTTGCCACATGCTTCCAGTAATCTTCAGGGTTCACGGCGATGTCGTTCTTGCGATAAGTACCGTCGCCATTGTCGATGACACCATCTACGACAAATCCCTTGCAGTTACCTGCTGCACGCCATGCTGTAAGGTCCATACCCGAAGCCTTGCGAGCCTCCTCGGAAGTGTACCACTCCTCACGACCTGCCAATGTTCCCTTTGCCTTACCAGTCTGGTATGCAGAACGCATGGACATAGAGTAGATGTCGGCACCTACCTTCACATCGAATGAAGCAGAGAGGCGGAAGTTCTTGTAAGAGAATGTGGTATAGAAACCACCAGTCCAATCCCAAGAAGAGTTGCCGATGGTCTTTATTTCCTGGTCAACCTTTGGAAGACCAGTAGCTGCATCGACAACCACCTGACCCTTGTCGTTGTAGAGGAAGTCGTGTCCACGGATAGCTCCATAGTTCTCACCTACCTTGGCACCTACAGAAACACCGCACCAGTATGCCTTCGCCAACTCGAAGTAGTCCATGCCATTGGTGAGCGACTTCACCTTGTTGGAATTCTTCGAGAAGTTGACACCCAAGTCCCAAGCGAAGTCCTTGATCTGCAAGGCACGAGCATTGAGGGCAATCTCGATACCCTGGTTCTGAATCTCACCGGCATTGATGAGGCGGTAAGCATAGCCAGAGGTGGTGGTTGAAGCCAAGCTCAAAATCTGGTTCTTGGAGTTCTGGTTGTAATAGGTGGCATCCAAGCCCAAGCGTCCGTTGAAGAACTTCATCTCCAAACCTACCTCGTAAGAACCTGTCATAGTAGGCTTCAAATTCTTGTTTGGCTGTGTTGAGTTGGCTATCATACCGATGGTATAACCCGAGTAGCTGTACTTGCCCGTGGTATAGTTGAGTGCCAACAAGTATGGATCGGTATCGCTACCTACCTTCGCCCAAGATGCGCGAATCTTACCGTAATTGATGAACTTCTTGTTCTTGATAAACTCGGAGAATACCAAGCTACCAGATACCGAAGGATATACGTATGTATTGTTATTGACAGGGAGCGTAGATGACTTATCGCCACGCAGGGTTCCCTCCAGATAGTAAGTATGCTTGTAGCCGAGGCTCGCACTGGCATAGAGAGAACTGATCTGTTTCTTATACATGCTCTCGCGAGTATTCTGCTCCTGATAGTTCATGATGTTCTGTATTCCACTCATCTGCTGGTTAAGACCGATGTTGGTAGTGGTCTTGTTGTTCACCTTGAAGATGTTACCACCAGCGGTAGCGTTGACATCGAAGTCGCCCCATGAGTTGTTGTAGAGGGCGAGTATCTCGGCGTTGAGTGTGCGGTTCTTGAAGATTTGGTCGGTAAGCTTTCCGGCAGGAGTACCTGGAGTTGTCTTGGCGATGAAGTCCTCGAAGTTCATGCTGTTGATATCAGTACCGATGGTACCCTGCAACTTGAGGTGCTTGTTGATGTTCCAGATGGCCTTACCCGTAAAACGGAACACGTCCTTGTCCGATGTATTGCGGTTCTTGTAGAGATCCCAGTATGGATTTCTGTTATACTGGTCGTTACCATTCCAGTTGGAGTAGCTACCGTCGGCATCCTCATAGTGCTTCAACCAAGCCTGATCGTAGGTACCAGCCAGGGTCATGAGGTTCTTACCCACGTTGCTCTGAGAGTCTCCCAATGCAGGACGGTTCTTCACCTTCTCACGAGTATAGTTGGCGGTGAAGTCGAAGTCAACAGGACCAGATGAGGTATTCACACGGAGGTTGAAGTTGTCACGGCTCATATTGGTGTTAGGCAGGATGTCCTTGTTGCGCATATCCGTAACAGAGAAACGCATACCCGTCTTACCGGAATTAACTGAGAGGATGGCAGAGTTCTGGGTGGTGAAACCCGTGCGGAAGAAATCGGAGGCGTTGTTAGGATGCATCTTGAATGGACGCTCCTCACCATCAAAGTACTTGAACATGAAGTCATCGGCCTTAGGTCCCCAACTGGCATTGGTGCCAGAAGTGCTCGCATTAGGAAGCTCGCCATTGTAGCCAGCGCCATATATCTCCTGGATGTCGTCCCACTTAGCCAACTGTGTATCGACAGTGAAAGAACCATTGTACTCTACACCAATCTTGTCCTTCGCCGCCTTCTTGGTCGTAATCAGGATAACACCATGAGAAGCACGGCTACCATAGAGGGCAGAGGCAGCAGGACCTTTCAATACGCTCATCGTCTCGATGTCGTCAGGGTTGATGGCAGAGATACCATCACCGAGGTCATAGCCACCAGCTTCGCCAGCGCTGCCAAAGTTGGTATTATCCAAAGGCACACCATCCACTACATAGAGAGGCTGGTTGTTGCCTGCCATTTCCGTATTACCACGGAGAAGCACACGGGTAGAACCAGAAGCACCGCCAGCGGTGTTCTGCACGACGAGACCAGCCACCTTACCTGAAAGAGAGTTGATGACGTTGGTTTCCTTCGCCTTGGTGAGTTCCTCACCCTTCACTTCCTCCAAGCCATAGCCGAGAGCCTTGCGGTCTCGTTTGATACCGAGGGCGGTGACAACTACCTCATTCAAGGCTTTACCATCCTCTTGCATCTTGATTTTCATACCATCAGCAGCTTTCACGGTCATCGTCTTGTAACCGACGTAGCTCACTTCGAGTGTGGCTCCAGGCTTGCAATTCAGCGTAAAGTTACCATCCAGATCGGTAACGACACCGTTGGTTGTACCAGCCACCTTCACGCTTGCACCAATCAAGGTTTCGCCAGTGGCATCCACCACTGTACCCTTAATGCCTTGGTTCTGCTGAACGCTCATAGCAGCATTGTTCATCTGGGCAGCGAGGATGGCTGAAGTAGGCATCCACATCAAACCTGCACCGAGCATGCCGAGAAACTTTGTTTTCTTTCTCATAGTTCTTATTTTGTTTATAGGTTTAAAATAATTCATCTTATTATCATATCATTACTTCTGAAAGATTCCATCAAGAATCCAAGGAGCATTCACCTTCATACTCTTGAAACGGTCGAAGATGCCATACTTCTCAGAGCCGTTACCAAAGTAGTTGTTGTCCCAAACGAAAGTAGAGAAGCCTCGTTTGCGAGCCTCCGTAGTCAAGAACTTACAGTAGTAGGTCATGTTTTCATGCACTTTCACAGAGTTTGACTTATAGTGGTCGGTTACTCCCCATTCTCCTATTACGACACCCAGTCCTTTGTTGCTCCAGGTATTCATCACCTTATCGAAGAAATCCGTCATCGTCTTCTCGTTGTCATCAGGTGTCTTGCCAGCATCCTTGTAGGCATCACCCCAGTAATCGTAGGTGCAATCGCCGGCGTAGCTCCATGGTTGATAGTAGTGGAATTCCACACTCATATAGTTGTTGCCATTGCCTTCGGTATCCTTCGGAATGATGAATCCTCCATTCTCGATGCCAAACCAAGGGTTGCAAACGTAAGTCTGTAAGATGAGGTGGCGTTTGGCATTGTTGCCGCCTGTGGCACGAACCATATCCACGAATGTCTGATTGTAAGCATTCTGCACTTCGAGATTCTCGACAGTAGGTTTGCTCCAGTTGTCTCTAACGTGAACCTCATTGGTACCGGCGAAAGCCAAGCGACTGTCATAATTGGCAAACTCAGAGGCGATATTCATCCAGAGGAGCGCAAGCTTTTGGCAGTTTTCTTCCTTATATTGATAGGTAGGACGACTTTCGAGCCATTTTTCATGATGCGCATTGATGATAACCTTGAGGTCATTATCCAGACACCAACCCACTACCTCCTTAATACGAGCAATCCAAGCCTTGTCGATGCTCATCGCCTGAGCATTGGTAATGTGGCACTGCCAACGGATTGGAATACGGATGGCATTGAAACCTGCCTTCTTCACAGCTTGTATCATCTTCTTGGTAACAACGGGATTGCCCCAAGCTGTCTCTGCATGGATGGAACCATCAGGGTTGCCAATCTGCATCGACTCGCCATCCTGTCCAGGAGCTGAGCACTCAAACGCATTTCCAAGATTCCATCCCACAACATCTTTATTCCATTGCTGGGCAGTAGGCATGGATTCGCATACGCCATCAGAACCTTTGGATGAGTCCTTCTGCAACGTGTTTGCTTCGCATGAGAAACATGTGAAGATGCCTATTAAAAAGAGGCTAATTGTCAAAAAATTCCTTTTCATTTTATGGGTAAATTGTTATTGTTTCGGTTTTTAAAAAACTGTGCGTAACAGATTCTGGCTGCAAAAGTAGAGAAAAGGAACTTCAAGAGGGTTAGATAACAAACAAAAAAGGTTTCAATTCAGACATATCGTCCAAACCGAAACCTTTTCTTTAAAATTAAAGCTCTGATTTACAGATACTTACTGGGAGAAACCCCAAAGTGCTTTTTAAATACTGTACTAAAGTACTTCACATTTACAAAACCGGCTTTCACAGAGACATCCAGCACACTATCTCCCTGTTTCAGAAAGATTGCAGCCTGCTCCAGACGTATCAATCGCATAAAATCCTGCGGATTTTGCCCCGTAAGAGTCTTCAGCTTACCATAGAAAAGCGTTCTGCTCATCGCCATCTCTCTACAGAGTCGGTCGATATTAAAGTCGGTGTCGCTCAGATGAGCCAACACCAAACTGGTAGCTTTATCTACAAAAGCCTGGTCTTGTGGATTCAGAACAGCTTCTTCCACATTTTCGTAAGAATCAGAGCACACAATCTGCTCTGGAGAAGCAGACTCAGAAGCCATCTCTCCTCTAACAAGAGCAAGACTTCTGTCCATATAGTACTGACTCAACCGGCGACGATTCTTCAAAATACTGGCAATCTTACTCGCAAGAATAGCAGTATCGAATGGCTTGGCGATATAGTCATCAGCACCAAGTCCGAGTCCTTCTATCATAAAGTCACGACCAATCTTAGCAGTCAGCAGGATAACGGGCAGCCATGATGTTTCCTTGTTTTCCTTGATGCGGCGACAGAGCTCATCTCCGTGCATTCCCGGCATCATGACATCTGAAACAACGATATCACACACACCGCCCTCTTTCAAATATTTCAAGGCAGCCTCTGCACTTTCCACATCAACTACTTGATAAGAATCACCAAAAGTCATTCTGATATATTTGCAAAGATCTTCATTGTCATCGACAAAAAGAAGTGTATCCTTTGAAACACCAGCATCCTGCAAAACCGCAGAAGACACAGTTTGGCAAGTTTCATCATGCTTGTCCTCAGCTAAAGAAGATTCATTTGCAACTTTTTTCTTTTCCTCAACAAGCCGAACAGAAGAATCTGTTACATTACCTAATGGCAACTTCACAAAGAAAGTAGTACCCTTTCCTTCCTCACTTACGAAACTAAGCTTTCCTCCTAATTTCTCTACAAGCTTTTGTGTAAGCATCAGTCCTAATCCACTTCCCATTTCCTGAGAATTCACCGCATTAGAAGCCCTGAAGAAGCTCTTGAAGATACTCTTAATTTCTGCCTTGGGAATACCTATACCTGTATCACATACATGAATCAGCGCCATCTTACCTTCAACAGAAGCCGACAACGTAACCTTTCCACCTTGAGGTGTATATTTGATAGCATTCGAGAGAAGATTTTCCAATATCAGATCCACCATTTTGACATCAGAACGAATCTGTTGCTGCGGACACGTTTCAAGACACAGCAGAATATGCTTCTCCTGAGCTGCCAATGCAAACTTATCCATCTGCAAACGTAAAAGCATCGGCAATTCTATATCTTGCAGACGAACCTGTTCGGCAGACTGTTCAACTTTTTGGAAGTCAAGCAACTCTGTTACCATCTTCAACAGTTTATTGCCGTTGCGCTGCGCCATATCCAAAAAAACACGACTCTTTTCACTCAAGAGAGAATCTTTAGACAGATCAACAAGAGGAGCTAAAACGAGACTCAAAGGAGTACGTATGTTATGGGCAGTATTGACGAAGAAATTGATTTTCTCGTCATAATACTTGCGCAGCAATCGTTCTTTATAAAACTGCCATGCAAAATATAAGATGGCTGTCAGAATACAGAGATAGACAATCCATGCCCACCAGGTGTTCCACCAAGGTTGAGCGATAGAAATTTTTAGGGATGTTGCTCCCAATTCTCTACCATTGCTTCTGCAAATAGCTTTGACATAAAGGACATAGTTGCCAGGAGGCAAATTGACAAATCGTGCTAACTGATAAGAGGAAGGTTTACTCCAGTTACGATCATATCCTTCTAAATAATACTGATATTGGATGTCATGCTGATATTGATAATTGATGCTCTCGAAAGAAACAATCAGCGTATTCTCATGATGGTGAAGGTGCAAGGTGCCATCTTGTAACATCTCAAAGAGGGATTTATTCCATTGGTCGGTACGCTCTACGCCTTCTACCTCAACACGATGGATACGAAGCGGAGCTGCATAATTCAATCCTTTGGCAAACATCGGAGCCAAAGCCACTACGCCATCATTACTGCCAAAAAGCATCCTGCCATCTGAAGTACACGCCACAGACATCCGATTATACTCACGTTCCAGTCCCTTGAAGAAGTTGAGATTTACCACCTTCCCCTGATAGATGAAAGCCAACCCCTTATCAGTACTCAACCACAACTTGCCATTCTTTCCCTTGATAAGTCCAGAAACCGTATTAGACGGTAAAGACTCCTGGGTAGTATAGTTTCTTAATTTATTAGTCGTCAGGTCATAATCATAAAGTCCACCACCATCCGTACCTATCCAGATATGACGGGAATTCTGATAAACCATACTGTTGACAAACAAATTAATGTCTTTATCGGGATACTGATTAGGATAAAAGAAACGACGAGGATGCAAAGGTTCACGCTTATCTATCAAATAGCAACCATGCGAAGTTCCTACAGCGATACTGTGCTTATCCTCTGATTCTGTAATGCATTGTACCTCGTTGACAGGCAGATAGAAAGCTGCCTTCTCCACTCCTCTGAAAACATTTTTTCCAGAAGGGAAACAGGCCATATCACCATCTAAACAGCCTATCCAGAGATTGCCTTCGCTATCAACAAAAAGACTGAACACATAGTCGCTCTTCAACTTTCCATTACGAACTGAATATGCAGGCATACTGGTTCCATCACTGTTCACCTGATATACACCATTGCCATAAGTACCTACCAGAATCCTTCCATCAACAGTCTGACAAATCGTAAGTGCCACCTTATTATATAGTCCATGATGCCAAAAATGAGTCTGCGAGTCATAAATACTTACTCCTTTATCAGTAGCATACCATATTTTTCCATCGCGACTTTGGAACACATCGTTCACACAATTATCTATCAGCGATTGATTGTTAAGATACTCGTGCGTAATATATTCCAGAGTATGTTCCATCGGAATGGCTAAATCTACTCCTCCCGAATAAGAGCCTGCCCATAAATCTCCAAAACGATCGCGGCACAAAGTATATAAGCCATTACCCTTCAACACGTTACCAGGACGTCCATCTGTATTCAGTAAGAGCTTGGTTTGTTTATTCTGCTTATCATAAGCATAGATACCAGCTCCATCGACAGCCATCAGAACAGTTTGATGATTAAATGAAATAATAGAACGTACGGGATTCTGCGGAATGTTCTGAAAAGAATGGAAAGCTATAGAATTGATCGGCTTCCAAGTACTATCATCCACCACCTTCACTCCTTCATGAAAAGTACCCAACCAAATATGATGCCCCTCTATATCATGATAAGAAGAAACCACAGAGCTACCGCTTATTTTTTTTGCTATTTTCTGTGTAGCTACCGAATAGCAATATACATCTTTAGAAGTTCCTATCAAGAGTCTCTTACCAACAAACTGGATATGATTAACATAGGTATCTTTTAATATAAATCTACCTTTAGCTTTCTTGCGAACGATTTCCTTCCCGTCAGCAGAAGCTGACAAGCAGTAAAGACCTTTATCCATAGCCAACCAGAAGTTGCCCTTTTCATCTACCAACAATTCGTTCAATACAATGCTTCCTCCAAGAATATTCAGAAGATTACATCTCAAGACGAACGTATCTTTCACCTTATTATATATATATACCTCAAGTTTCGGATTTAGAATGAGTTCATAAAAAAGTTC
>UMGV01086336.1_pt1 | contig 29764 bp, 20 predicted proteins | sample 1965361 | NCBI WGS metagenome assembly UMGV01 (sample SAMEA4836081, study PRJEB28245) | human gut metagenome | biome: gut microbiome; material: fecal sample | place: Denmark | collected 2008
TCGCCCAAAGAAAGGGGTGGACGGTGGAGCGCAATAAAAAGATGTAAGCGAACCTATAAAATACGATTTTAGACAAAGAAACAAATCATGAATCACACGACTTTGTTATGCAGCTTGGCAGCAGGGCTCATGGCTGTGCCTATGACTGCAAACGCCGACAGCGACGTGAGCAAAGAGAAAGCGTCGCAAAATACGCCCCAAGGATGGCGCGCTGTAGAGTTGCCTTCTATTGTCGCCATCACGGAGGCCAATACTCTAAACATCGAGGACTATGGAGCTTCCATCACGTCGGCTGACAATACAGTTGCCATTCAGCGAGCCCTTGATGCCGTTCCAGAGGAAGGCGGGATGGTGGTGGTGCCGGCAGGCACATGGCTGTGCGGCCCGCTGCAAGTCAAAGCGCATACCGTGCTGCATTTGGCAGCCGGTGCGACATTGCGGTTGTTGCCTTTTGGAACTTATCCCAGCGACAATGGCAATTACAAGGCGAAGACTTTCTTGACCAACCACAAGAATGCCTCTGACATCATCATCGAAGGCGAGAGCACGTCGTCAAGCATCGTCGATGGACAGGGTGCCGCGTGGTGGAAAGCTGTGGAACAGAAGAAGTTTGACCGCCCTGCCCTCGTCCGCTTTTCCAGTGGAAGCCGTTTCCTGGTGCGCAACATGCGCTTTGAGAATGCGCCGGGAGTGAATGTCACTATTGGACAAAGTGGCAAGGGCAGCCATGGCACGGTGCACGACGTGGTGATACGCGAGCCGTCGTCGACAGCTTCCACCGGACAGAAATCCCACAATACCGACGGCATACCCATTTGGGCACCCTATGTGAATGTCTACAACTGCGACATCAGCAACGGAGACGATAATGTGGTGGTTGACTCCGACGGACAGTACGTGCATGTGTGGAATTGCAAGTTCGGCACTGGGCATGGTGCTTCCATCGGCAGCTTCACCGAACGCGTACATGACGTGCTGTGGGAAGACATCAGCTTCCGTGGCACTGACAGCGGCTTCAGACTGAAGAGCCAACGGGGAAGAAGCGGACAGGTATACAATATTACGATGCGCAACTGCACCATGCAAAACGTGATGAATCCCATCTACATAGAATGTTGGTACGACAAGAGCACCAAGCCTGAGCCTTCTCTGGCACCAACGGCCGATTCTGTCGCCACCACGCCAGCCTTTCACGACATTCTCATTCAGCACGTCACAGCTACAGCCACACCCTATAAGAAAAGCGACAAGGCAGCTTTTCCCGTGTATATTTACGGACTACCCGAAAGTCCCGTGCACCGCGTGACGCTCGACGACGTACATGTAGATGCCAAGAAAGGCATGTTTCTGGCCTATTGCGATGTGACGTTCACCGGCGGATGCAGCATCAAGAATCTTACCGACTCCACAAAGTATATTGCAAAACGCTATGAAGCAAATATCACCGGCAGCTACGACGGATCGGAAACAACTGCCATAAACGGCGTGAAAGTCTCAAAATCCATGAGCCATGACTATGCTTATACCTATACGCTCTTGGGCACTCTGCGCTCGCAGCAATCGCTGTCGCGTGGCGTCTATATCGTCAATCATCATAAAGTGTTGGTGAGATAAAGTCTCTCGCCTATAAAACGAAACAACAGGCAACTGCCTTGTAAGCGGTTGCCTGTTGTGAACTGTGTGAAAGCTTTTCGCTTTTATGCTTCCTTGAATTCTTCCTCAATCTTTGGTGCCTTGTCCTGACCACTACCGTAGCGGTGATACTCAAAGGCGATGCTTTGCTCTTTGAGATAGTGGATGAGTTCCACACGTCCATCCTTCACAGGGACATCGGTAGCAATGAACTTGTTGGTGTCGGCGGCGCGCTGGTACATTTTCTCAGGAATGTCTGGCGAGCAGGTACGGATACGCTCATAGTCAGGTATGGAATCGATGAAGTTGTCGAGTGTCTCACGCTTGAGCCGTGCCCCAAACTTGACGAGTTGATCCTGCAAGTCAGGGCGTTTGTCGTTGGCATCGCAGCTCACTGTGAGCGGCGTGCCGCAGATGTGAGCGGCCAAGGCCACCATGAGTGCCTGCTCGTCAGTGTCGCTTTTGAACAGTCGCAGTCCCATGCCGCCTTTGAGCGGCAGATAGCGGAACACATTCTCTTCACCACTGATATGGTTCCAGTCGCGTGGATGGCGGAACTCGCTTTCCCATGCCTCGGCATAGCTTGTGTGGTAGTCGGTCTTCGACCCCGCCTTGTCGGTGATAATGGTGAACTGCTGGCAGTAGTTCGGACCACCAGCCTTGATGCCTGGACCAAAGGCTGAGAGCTTCATGCCGCCGAAGGGTTGGCGATTGACAATGGCTCCCGTGATACCGCGGTTGATATAAAGGTTGCCGGCCATGATGGAGTCGCGCCACAGATGGCGTTCGTTCTCGTCGAGTGTCTGGATACCCGAGGTCAGTCCGTAGTCAAGACCATTGACCAAGTTGATAGCTTCCTCCAGTGTGTCGAAAGGAGCCACGGAGAGCATAGGTCCGAAGAGCTCGGTGCGGAACGAATAGTTTTGCGGGCTTACTCCCATCTTCACCGACGGAGCGAGGATATAACTCTTCTTGTCGACGAAGTGGGGCGGAACAAGCCAGGACTCTCCCGGTTCGAGGTTATTGATGGCATGGAGCAGTTTCTCGTTATGGTTGGTGATCATTGGTCCGACCACGTTGCCGGCATTCCACACACCACCCACCTTCATGCTTGTGGCGCAGTCACGAAGTTTCTCGCGGAAATCTTCACGTTCGTAAACCGAGCGCTCTACAAGGAAAAGCGAGCAGGCCGAGCATTTCTGTCCCGCGTTGCTGAAGGCCGAGTGACAGGCACTCATGATGGCGTGGTCCATGTCGGCCGATGCCGTACAGATGATGGCGTTTTTGCCACCGGTCTCTGCCGACAGCGGTGTTGTGGGCTTGGTACGCAGGATGGACTGTGCCGTGTCTGTGCCACCGGTGAGGATGATATGCTTGATCTTTGGAGCCTGTGTGAGTTTGTCGAGAGCGTCGTGCTCGGTGATGATGACCTGCAAAGCTTCCTTAGGTACACCGGCATCCCAAAAGGCTTTGGCAAAGAGCCATGCCACAGGAGCCGCCACGGAGGCAGGCTTCAGGATGACCGTATTGCCGGATGCCAGTCCCGCTACGACACCACCGCAGGGAATGGCGCAGGGGAAGTTCCATGGTGAGATGACGAGCACGGTGCCCTTAGCCTTGATGTCGACATCTTTCAGAGCATAGAACTTCTTCATCGAGGTGGTGTAGAAGCGGCAGTAGTCTATACCTTCCGAAACCTCCACGTCACCTTCCACAACTGTCTTACCGGTGATGGCACACATGGCACCGATGAGGTCACCACGCAGGTTGCCCATGCGGTTTGCGGCATCGTACATGATCTTGTGGCGCTCCTCTATTGTCGTGTCGCGCCAGTGTCCCGGGTCAGCGGCAGCGATCTTTACGATTTCTTCCACTTGGGCAGCGTTGGCCTTCGACATCTCGCAGATCTCCACGTCTTCGTCCTGCGAGCGGTCGTAGTATTTATAGCGGCTGTCATTGACGACCGTTTTGCTGCCAATCTGTGTCGGGATGATGTCGGGTTTGTCTGTCGGGCTTTTCTTCCACTTCTTAAAGATGTCGCGCTGCCATTCCTGGTTGCACTCGCGGTCGAAGTCGGTATCCTGCTCGTTGATCATCACGTCCTGAGGCGGGATGGGTATATAAGGCTTGCGGCGGTCCTGTGTACGTGTCGGGGTGTGATTGAGATTGTCTTTGATGGCATAGGCATCCTCAAACTGCTTGCGCAGGAATTCCCAAGTCTCGGTTCTCGGCTTGAGGTTGAACGAATGGGTAAGGAAGTTGTCCGGTGCCGTGTTCTCATCCATGCGTCGTACGAGATAGGAGACGGCATAGAGGAACTCTTTGTCGTGGACCACAGGGGCGTAGAGCACGACGTGGTTGCCGAGCTTCGACTGGGCGCGCCACACGTGATCGGCCATACCCTCAAGCATCTCGAAGCAGAAAGTGTCTTTCGGCGTGTGGTATTTCTGTGTGAGCAGATACGCGTAAGAAATGGTGTAGAGGTTGTGTGATGCCATACCGATGTGGAGACAGCGTGAGTTTTCGGGCAACAGGCCACGCTCGATGATCTGGAGATAGTTGGCGTCGACCTCAGTCTTGTTGGGTCGCACCGGCGAAGGCCAGCCGTGTAGCGACGAGGTGACCGTTTCCATATCGAGGTTACAGCCTTTGACGATACGCATCTTGATCCAAGCACCGCCTCGCGCCACACGTTCTTTGGCAAACTCCAGCAACTTGGTCTGGAAGCCATAGGCATCGGGCAGATAAGCCTGAACCACGATACCGGCAGAATAGTGCAGGAACTCGGGCTTGGAAAGAGTGGCGAGGAACACGCGGATGGTCATGTCGAAGTCCTTGTATTCCTCCATGTCGAGGTTGACAAACTTCGGTTCCTTCTTGCCGTCGGGCGTGACGTAAGGATAGTCGATGGCTGTCTGATAGAGCGTGGACATGCGGCGTACGAGCTCCGGGAAGGCCTCCTCGTAGTTCAGCGCGTGGGTTTGTGCATAGATACCCGAAATCTTCACCGAGATGTAGTTGATGTCGGGCTGTTTGAGTGCCTCGATGGTGTTGTAATAGCGTTGGTCAGCCTCTTTGTTTCCGAGTACCACCTCGCCGAGCAGGTTGACGTTCTGCCCGATGTTCTCCTGGTTGCGTTCTGACAAATGTTTCGTCAGTGCCGGTCGTGCCGCATCGAGAATGACGCGTGAGGTATCCATGCGCAACCTTTTCTTGATGATGGGGATGGCGATGGGATAGAAGTGGTAACCAAACGACTGGTATATCTTGAAGAGCAGACGGTCGCGTGCGTTGAGAAACTCCGGTACGCCGTACTCGTCGATGAGCACTTTGATGCGTTTGGCCAGTTTGCGGTCGTCGCGGATCTGTGAGCTCTCGTCGAGCATCTTCACGAGGAACTTCTTGTCACTGGGCTTTTCCACCATCGTGGCATACATGTTCTGTTCGCGTCGCTCAGCGGGCGTGATGCTCTCCTGACTCGTGGTGTAGAGTTTCATGAGCCAAGTCTCTACTTCTTGAATGGTCGGTTTTTCCATAGTAATCATGTTTAGTGGTTGTCTGATATATATAATAAGGTGTACACATCAACGTGTACTTTTGCAAGGTCGGAGAATGCTGACACCCTATTCTTTGGGCTCAGCGCTTAGGCGACCACTGTAGGGCTAAACATGACGGCTCTGTATCGGTGTAGTTCCGACAGGGCTTGTTTGGTGAATGTGTCAAAATAGAACCTTCTCATCTCTCTTATACATTTATTAATTTCTCAGTTGCAAAGATAAGAGAAAAAACAATACGAGCAAAACAAAACGGAACTTTTTTGCATAAAAATATAGCGAAAGTTACTATTTCGACAAAATAGGCTGTCAAAACGGTGCTTTCTAAACGTATGAATAGCTATGGAGCCCTTTGAAGTTTAAAATCGTTGAAAAGCAAGCATGGAAGGGTCGCGGAACCGAAATAAATGCCTACCTTTGCAATGTAAAACCATCAGAATGGAGAATCGCAAACGAATCATGGCAAAAGAGAATCACGAAAAGAAGAAAATAGCATTGTTGTTTATCTGTTTAGGCAATATCTGTCGCTCCCCGGCAGCCCATGCCATCATGCAGCGCGATGTCGATGAGGCTGGGTTGTCAGACCGGCTTTTCATCGACTCAGCTGGTATTGGCCCTTGGCATGTGGGTGATCTTCCCGACCGTCGGATGCGACAGCATGGCGCACAGCGAGGGCTGGACATCAGTCATATTGCACGACAGTTCAATGCTAAGACCGATTTTCGCACTTTCGACCGCATTGTGGTGATGGACGAGGACAACTATCGCGCCATCGCATCCAAGGCTTCGTCTGAGGCTGACCGTGAGAAGATCATTAGGATGTCGGACTATCTTCTCGACCATCCTGCGGCCCATTCTGTTCCTGATCCCTACTATGGCGACGGCTCCGACTTCGAATTGGCGTTGGATTTGATTGAAGATGGATGCCGGCATCTGCTGGCTACTATTATTAATAAGGAGGAGAAACACATCAAGAAGGAGGATGGACTTGCAGTGGATTGATACGGAAAAGGCGGTGAGCAGGTTCAACGCTTGGGGAACTGGCGACCGTCCGTTCTTCTTTCTGACCGACTATCTCCATCGGCGATGGCTGGTGGAGCCTATTGATGGGCTGTCGGCAGACGAGTTGCTCTATGCTTTTCCCGGACACTGCAATGCGCCTGATGAGGAGGCGAAGGCAAGACCGCTTGTCTGGCAGCCCCATCCGCTCACTCCCGAAGCTTATCATGAGAAGTTCGAGATAGTCCATCGCAATATGCTGGCAGGCAATAGCTATCTGGCTAATCTGACGTGCCGGATACCCTTGGATATCAACCTCTCGCTGCGCGACATTTTTCTGCTTTCCCATGCACGATACCGATTATGGGTCAAGGACACTTTCGTATGTTTCTCTCCCGAGACGTTTGTGCGTATCCAAGATGGTATCATCAGCAGTTATCCCATGAAAGGCACTATCAGTTGCAATGTGCCCAATGCCGAGCAAACCCTTCTCGCCGATGTCAAGGAGGCGGCCGAGCATGCGACGATCGTGGATCTGATTCGCAATGATCTCAGTCACGTAGCCGACCATGTGACGGTGCGTCGCTATCGTTACGTAGAGTGTTTGGAGACTTGCAATGGCCCCATCTTGCAGACGAGTTCAGAGATTGCCGGGCAGCTACCCGTTGACTATCGCCGTCATCTTGGCGACATCCTCATGGCTCAGTTGCCCGCCGGGTCGATTACGGGAGCGCCTAAGCCCAAGACCATGGCCATCATCCGTGAGGCAGAAGGCTATGACCGTGGCTTCTACACGGGTGTGGCCGGTATCTGCGACCGTGGGCAGATGGACAGCTGCGTGCTGATACGGTTTATCGACAAGGAAGATGGCCGGTTGTTTTTCAAGGCTGGCGGAGGCATCACGGCCCAAAGCGACTGGCAGAAAGAATATCAGGAAATCAAAGAGAAGACCTATGTACCCATTTGTTGAAACCATAAGAGTGGAGGATGGCGTGCCGCACAATCTCCGCTATCACCAACTGCGCATGGCCGACACCATGCGCCGCTTCTTTCCCCATACGCCAGTTCCCTCACTTGCTTCAGAGCTCGAGGCCCGCAAGTGGCCTGCCGGCATCACGTGGAAGGTGCATGTGGAATACGATGCGCGTGGCATCACGCTTTTCAAGGCCGACGAGTATCATATCCGCCACATCACCCGTCTGCGGCTTGTTGTCTGCGATGACATCGACTATGCCTATAAGAGTGCTGACCGCCGGCGGTTGGAGACTTTGTTTGCCCAGCGTGGAGAGGCTGACGAAGTGGTCATCATCAGGAACGGACTGCTCACTGATACCTCTTATTCCAATATAGCCCTCTTCGACGGCCGTCATTGGGTGACGCCCCGCCAACCACTGCTACGCGGCACCATGCGTCAGTCGCTGCTCGATGCCGGCGTGCTGACGGAACAAGACATCAAGGCCGAAGACTGGAACAGCTATCGCCAGGTGAGCCTCATCAATGCCATGATGCCTTTGGGAAGGCTGGTTTGCAAGATATGATGGCAGTTTGCTGCTCAGCAGAATCCCTGTTTGTTGTTACTATTCTCGGATGAGCTTCATCGTCTTTCCACTTTGCTGCCGGATGATGATCCCACTCTGAGAAGCGTTGGCTTTATTGCCGTTGAGCGTATAGTAGCGGGCAGATTTTTGACCGTTTTCCGTGATGGTGGCTATTCCGGTGGATGTCTTTGCAGCGTGGATGCTGATATTTGAAATCTTGATAGCTTCCAAGGCTGAGGAACGAAGAATGGTAAGTTGGTATTCAGCCCAGTTCTTATCTACCGAAAAATCGACGGTGACATCGCCACAGCTCATCGTCTTGTTGAGATATGTCTTTCCATCAGCGATGCTCTTCAGTTGTATTGTGATATTAGCAGGGATATGGCATTCTGCACGAAGGCTTAGCCGATAGTGTCCGGCGTTGAGCTGGAGCGAGTGATAGACATTTTGGTTGTCCCATGTCGATTGCTCACCACCAAAGTTCAAGAGAGTCGTGCCGTTGTCAAGGACGAAACCGTGTGCAGCCGGATTCCATCCTTCTGCTTCTATGTGTGGTTCCCAAATGATCGTAGTGTCGCAAGGGCTGTTGAGCGTGTATTGGCTCATAAACTTCCACATCGTCATGGCAGAGTTTCCATCTTCTGTCTGCGTAGTGAAGTCGCTGTGTCTCATATTGTCTATTTCGTAGTAGACATAAGGAAAACAGCCTTCCGTAGCCTCGTACACACTCTTGTCATAGTCTGTTCCGCGTATTTTCTTTGGCACAGGATTGCATCCGTTGCGTGCTACCATGTTGTCTACGATGACAGGCATATGCCGATATCGCACGAAGTCGTCAGCCTTGCCGTGTATGTGCAGGAAAGGCACGGGGCGGACACTTGTCTGATGAAGATGGAACTCGTTGATAGGATAACCGCTGATGGAGGCAAAGGCTGCAAACATATCGCTGGCCACGCAGGCGGCAGTATAGGCCATCATGCCACCATTGGAGAAGCCACAGCAATAGACGCGCTTTCGGTCAATGGCGAAGTGAGCTGCCACATCGTTGATGACGGCTTTGAAGAATTCGATGTCATTGCTGTTTTCTCCAGTAGCATGCCATCCCGGAAGCGTGGAGCCAAAGACGGGGAAGAAGATGTCCTCGCCTTGAGGATAGGCGACAATGCAGCTTTCCTGGTCTGCCACCGTCGTGCGGAACGGTGACTTGTCGGCAGCGTGACCACCGGTGCCGTGAAGACTCAGTACCAGCGGAGCTGGGGTCGTTACCTTGTCAGGAACATAAAGACAATAGGCGCGTGTGGTTCCATTCACCGTGACGGTCCGCATTTCGTTGGTCTTGGCATTTGTTGCTAAGAGATTCCAGCAGAGAAGGAGTAGCGTGGTGAGACAGTTTAAGCAGTTGTTCATTTCTTTTTCAGTTGTTGCGTTCTTAGTTTTTGCAAAGTTACATATTCTTTCTTGTATCAGCATTGTTTTTTGTTTCCAAAACTATAGCATTTGTATAGTTCAGTGCTTGCGATGTTTCTTTTTCTTCTTTGTCCGGTATTATTTGTGCTTTTTGCTTTTTTTCATGCTTTTGTTTTGTCCGATAGAAAACAAATGATTATTTTTGTAGTCTGAATCATATAAGTATCGACCCAAACCATGAAAGGAATCATTACTACTCAAGAAATTCGTTTAGCACATCCAGGACAATGCGCTTGTGCTACAGATCTTTATTATACCCGTTTTGCGAATCGCCTCTACGATCGTCTGCGGACGTTTGTGGGCAAGGATGTTCCTGACAAGAACTTTGCCCATGTGCTGGCTCGCAAGTTGACCTGTTATTTCGAGGACATCGTGGCCGACATGGGTGTGTGGCACTCGTTTTCTGACCTGTGCATGAAGCTCTACGGCTATCCCGTACCCATGTACCATGCTGATGAGGAATACTACCCCGATGAGCCCAGTCTCGATGCCGTACGCTACCTGGTGTGGGACGTGGCCAACGAGTTGTTTCCCGACCGCATCTTTGAGACCGACCGTCTGTTGCAGGATATGGGGCTGGAAGCGTATTATCAGCTCAGTGATGCCTTTGAGCAGGCACCGATCAATGAGGATGCCAAGAAGGTGATGGATGACATGCTCCATTATGCCGCAGGGGGATTCAATGAGCTGCGTAATGTTCTTGATTGGGTGCTTGCCGGATGCTACATCACGTCTGGCACCTGGCTTAATAAATTGTTGGCTGAAAAGGCCAGGGAGATAAATTCTGCTTCTTTCTTCGACGGTATGTCGCCGTCGATGAAGCAATACTTTGCAGTCACCAATATCAAGTTCTACGACCGTGTCGGTCCTCTGGCTCTGAAGTCTTATGAGTGGTTGCGCTCTTTGGCTCAGACAGTGGGACACCAAGAGCTTGCCACGTTGTTGGATCAGGTCAAAGTCTTGAAAATGGACACCTATAAATATACACCGGACGATGGTGAGTCGCTGACATTGGAAAGCACCCATGGGCAGACGATAAAGGTTTCGCGCAAGGAGCTCAACTTGGATCCGGAGGTGGTTAAACAGCACAATGGCTGTGTGGCAGGTTTTGTTTTTTACAAAGACGAATGGCGTCTCAACGGACTCGTGGTTCCTCTTCAGCAGAGCGACGAAGACTTCGAAGAAGCTAAACGCGGCCAGGCTGATATCCCTCTTCCTGGTACAGAGATCATGACGGCAAAGATGCTTCTCGAGCAGACCGGTAACCGACGGATCCTTTATTTTAAGGATGTCGATGAGATGAAAACTTTTCTTCAAGAGAAGTTAAACTGTCCAGGCAGCATCTTCGAGGGTAGCCCGCTTGCCAACATGGAACTTCCATGTATGTTCATTGATACTGTTGACGAGACCAACCCGCAGTTCTTTGCACAGAATTTGGAGCAGTATATCAAGGATCCGGACAATCCCTATTACGATGCAAAGAAAGCAAAGGAAGACGCTGTCAACATTCTTTGGAATGCCGACAGTGCCACGTCTAATATGGTCAACTATCTCATCGACCATGAGATGCTTCCCGATGCTGAGCAGCACTATGCGTTCAGTCAGCACAGCACGCATCAGCAGCGACTTGCCGACATGAATTTCTATATGCGCTACAATCGCAGAAGCCGGTACTAACTTTCCAGTGTGTCTTCCGCCATTAGGTCATTGATTTGGTCAATGACCTGCTGGCGTGTCTTCTGTTGCTTGTGATAGAGCTGGATGGCAAAGATCAGACCACATACCAATCCTATGCAACCGCCAGTCAGTCCTCCCCATGCGGCGGAAGTGAGAGCCTCGCTGTCATAGTTGATGCTTTGGAAGAAGTCGACAATAAACCAGGCAAACCAGAGAAGAGTAAGCGGCAAACTGACTAACATCTGTAGGGCACTCAGCCGTTTGGCGCGTTGCAGTCGCAGGGCGGTGGGGATAAGATCGTCGGTCATAAAGGCTTCGTCCTTGATGTGGCTGACCTTATAGTCGAAGACCACGCTGGCAAGACAGAGAAGGATGATGGCAATGACCGGTCCCCATGAGAGATGGAAGACAAGTGCTATGAAGGGGAAGGCAAAGACGATGATAGGCATGAGAATAGTAGACTCCAGGACGAGGTAGCGGTTGATGCTGGAGTAGCTGTGCTTCATCGACTCGCGCAGCAGGCGGTCGTTGACGATGGTCTCGTTGTGGAGTTTTTCTTGCAAGATGGCCATTTGATGGCGCATCTTTTCGAGGGTATTGCTTGCTTGTGGATTCATGATTCTGTAGTTTTTGATGGTTGATACTTTATTTTATATATAGGCCTTATATATACGACGCTTTACACGGGTTATTCTTCACTCATGGTTTTGAGCTGTTCCTTGATGCGGAAGAGTCTGACGGAGACGTTCTTGGTGGTGATGCCCACCACTTGTCCTATCTCCTCATAACTCATATTCTCAAGCCAGAGCAACACGATGGCACGGTCGAAAGGCCCCAGGCGGGCGATACGGTTGCGGAGCATCTGCACCTGCCGTGAGTCGGCATCGCTGTCCTCAAAGAGGTTGATGTCCATTGTCAGCGGAATGGACTTCCGCCGTTTCTTCTTCTTCCTGTCTGCCGAGATGCATGTGTTCAGACTCACACGGTAGACCCACGTGCGTGGATTGCTGCGTCCTTGAAACGCTTGAAAACCTTTCCAAAGGTTGACGAGCACCTCTTCGAAAAGGTCGGCCACTTCGTCTTCGTCCTTGGAGAACATATAGCAAACCGTATAGATCGTGCTCTTCTGCTCTTTGACGAGTTGGGAAAACTGTTGCTCAGATGGTTTTGTTGCCATTGTCGTTATGGAATTGATACACTCATAAGACGCTTTTTCTTTCGAAAAACTACAGGGAAACGAAAGAAAAAAAGAGGGGGGATCTGATTTCCCCTCCTCTTTGTCATAGTTCTTGTTCAGCAATTCATGCGTTCTCTGCTCACTACACCACAGCGAGTGAATGCTAAGATATCAGACCAGAAATTCCATATTGTCGATATCCACTTACCATTCTACAATATCAATCGTTGCTGTTTCATGGGGACAAATCGTAACTTGCATGAGGGAAGCATGTTTTTTTGATGTCCCGATCTCAGTGTTTTCAATGTTGTAATCCTATAGAAAAAGATCGTTCGCTAGGCAGAGAATGATCATTGACTACGCAGAAAACGGTCTTTCGCCAGCAAGGGATTTCAAGACAAAGAAACGGTGATGACCGCCGAATTGTCATTGTTTGGGCGTTGGTTGTAAATGCTTTCTGATGAAGGGGAGAGCCATGGGAGCCTATTTGATGAACTCCAGGAACCTCTCTGCTTGCTTGGCGAGCTGTGTCTTCTGTTCCTCAGTGAGAATCATGCGGCCCTCGGTCCAAGCCTCCAAGTTGAGTGCGATGCCCGTCTGCCCCTCTGTCATAACGTCGGCTTTCAGTACGGTGAGCAGGGTGGTGAGCAACTTGCGGCATCCCGCTGTGGCAGCCTTGCCGCCGGCTCCCGTGAGGGTGAACTTCTTCCCGGCCAGCACTGTCGGTGCGTTGCGGTCAGCAGGATCAACGGGGCGTGAGAGCCAGTCGATGAGGTTCTTTACGTGCCCGGGATAGGAATAGTTATATTCCGGCGAGAAGATCCAAACGCCGTCAGCCGCTGCCACCGCCTTGCGTGCGTCGGCAACAGCCTGCGGAGCCGGGTACTCGTCGTCCTGGTTGATAAATGGCACTTGGGAGTAATCCAGTTCTGTTACTTCAGCTTTTCCCTTCAGCAGGTCCTTGACCATTTCGCTAATCTCTCTGTTAAAACTCTGTTTACGCAGTGAGCCAATGATGAATAGAATCTTTTTCATGTTTGTTGGGTTATTGTGTTGTTGCAAATTTAGATAAAATTCTCGAGTTCTAAGTCAGTTGAGATAAAAACTTTAGTTCTGTAAGTTCTTTTAGCAAAGAAAGCAGCACATTCTTTGGCAGTTTCGCTGATTTCCATTAAATTTGTGAGAACAAACCGATTATAGCAGACAATATGGAAAACAAAGAGTTGCGCAACGCATGGGAATTTGCCGAGCACACCGGCATCAGCATCTTTCTCACCGGAAAGGCAGGAACGGGCAAGACCACTTTTCTCAAGACGCTCAAGGAGCATTCCTCCAAGCGCATAATTGTGGTGGCACCTACTGGTGTGGCGGCCATCAATGCCGGCGGCGTGACCATCCACAGTTTTTTCCAGTTGCCGCTATCGCCCTATGTGCCGGGCACTACATTCAAGGATCGCTATGACTTTGGCAAGGAGAAACGGCGCATCATCCGCACGCTCGACATGCTTGTCATCGACGAGATCTCTATGGTGCGCAGCGACTTGCTCGACGCCATCGACAATGTATTGCGACGCTATCGCGATCCCACACTGCCCTTTGGCGGCGTACAGCTGCTGATGATCGGCGATCTGCACCAGCTCACGCCTGTGGTCACACCGCGCGACGAGGAACTGTTGCGCCCTTACTACGACACTCCCTATTTCTTTGGCAGCCATGCCCTGCAGCAGACGAGTTACGTCACCATCCAACTCACACATGTCTACCGTCAGCAGGACCAGGCGTTTATCGACATCCTCAACCATGTGCGCGACGGTGTGCCGACGGCCGAGGATCTTGCCCGTCTCAACGCCCGCTGCAAGCCGATGTTTATACCAAAGGCTGAGGAAGGATACATCCGGCTGACCACCCACAACCGCATGGCAGACAGCTACAACGACAATGAGTTGCACAAGCTGCCCGGCAAGCGCTATGTCTTCAAGGCTGAGATTGAGAAAGAATTTCCAGAGAGCAGCTATCCGGCCGATGTCAACCTTGAACTGAAGCAGGGCGCACAGGTGATGTTCATCAAGAACGATCCTTCACCCTCACACCTATATTATAATGGACGCATCGGACATGTCGTCGGCTTTGAGGAAGGAAAGATCATTGTGAAGTGCCCCGGCGACGACTACACCATCAGCGTGGAGCCCGCCGAATGGGAGAACACGCGCTACGCCATCAACGAGGAGACAAAGGTCATCGAGCCGCAGGTGCTCGGCGTCTTCCGTCAATATCCCTTGCGGCTGGCCTGGGCCATCACCATCCACAAGAGCCAGGGACTGACCTTTGAGCACGCCATCATCGACGCGAGTGCTTCCTTCGCTTCGGGACAAGTCTATGTGGCATTGAGCCGCTGCAAGAGTCTCGAGGGGCTTGTGCTCGCCTCGCAGATACAGCCTCGCAACATCATCGGCGACGCACGTGTCAACGACTACATCGCCCGACAGCAGAGCGAGGCGGAGAAGAGCATCGAGGCTCTGCCCGCCCTCAAGGAGGAATATTATCGCACGCAGCTCTACGACCTCTTTAACTTCATGCCGCTCTTTGCCGCTGAGCAGCAGCTCCACCGCCTCTTGCTGGAGTATTTCCGGCAGTTTCCCAAGCTCACCAACTATCATGGTACAGTCATCGACCAACTGAAGCAGAAGGTTATCGATGTGGCGCTGCGCTGGCGCTCGGTCATCCAGCAGACATCTGTCGAGGGATTGCATGAGCCTGCCTTTCTTGAAAGGGTGAAGCGCAGTGCGGCTTACTTCGTCACGGGACTGGAGAAAATGCTGCCCGATGCCATTGAGAAAACAAAGATGGCTAGCACCAACAACAAGCGCGGCATGCAGCTCTTCGACGAGCGCTACAAGGATCTCTGGCTGGCTTATCTGTCCAAAGACCGGTTGCTCAGGACCATGGAAGAAACTCCCTTTACCGTCTCGTCCTATATGCAGGCCAAGCAGGAGGCTACGCTCGACGCCATGGATGTGGTGATGCCCGGCAGCAGGCCACGGAAGAGAAAGAGTAGCGTGGCTTCGCCCGTGTCGACTTCTTCAACTGAGCGCACTACGTCCAAGGCCGCTAAGGCACCCCGCGTGTCTACCTATGTCCAGACCTACACGCTCTTCCGCCAAGGCAAGACACCGCAGCAGATCGCCGAAGAGCGCCATCTGGCCCTCAGCACCATTCTCAGTCACCTGGTACCTTACGTAAGTTCTGGGCAGATCAGTGCCGACAAGATCATCGACGGCGAGAAAGTGAAGGCTATCCGTCACGCCATAGCGCAGTTGCCCGAGAATGCCACGACGGAAGATCGCAAGGCGGCTTGTCCGCCGGGCGTGACGCCGGCAGAGTTCTATTTCATTCTCAAAAGCATGCCCACAAACGAATAGCGCATGATGAAAGAAAATTGATACAAGGCTAAATGGGAAAGGATAAGGCTGCCGAACAAGTTGAAGCTCGAATGGTAAATGTACTCCCAAAACTGTAAACTAAAGAGGTCTTAATGTAGGCTTTCCGTTCCTCCAGACCAACACGAAAATCTCTTAGTTATCCATTCTAGCACGGAAGCCAGTGGCCGGGTAGTGATGATGGCTTTTGTTAGGCCTGTCTGTGCATTTGTATAGTCTTGATATGTCTGATTTTGATGCGGACTACCGAGCCTTTTTCCCCATTTTTTGCTCTTGTCTAAAGTACTGTACGGTATGACAGAGCTGGTATGAATGGTGAAAGCTGTTTTTTCCTCCGTTTTTTCTTCTTTCCACCCAGTATCTTTCTTGCAGTCTCGATGATGGTGTCGCGGTTGCGGTAGAAATCCTCCATGGTCAGGGAAACGCTGATGTCGGGTGCCATGCCATTCTCTGTACTTTGTTTGTCGCGGTCAAACATCGGGCAGGAGGAGAAGCGGATGCTCCAACCGTTGGGGAGTTCGCTGGAGAAGGGCAGACCTGCGCCGCCGCCGGTGCGGTCACCAACAACTGTGACGTTGGGACAACAACGCATATACTTCACAAACTCGTTGGCAGCCGAGTAGACCTGTCGGTTGGTGAGCACCACGACGGGTTTCTGCCAGCGTAGTCCCTTTCCGGGTTTCAGCCACTGCTCCTGCATGGGTGAGAAGTCGTTATGGCCTTTTCCCGTTTTGTGTCGGATGTAGCCAACGAGAATGCTTTCGTTGGTGAAGCGGGCGGCCAGCTCCTCAGCACTGGTGATCATGCCGCCGCCATTGTCGCGCAGGTCGATGATCAGTCCACGGCAGGGAGCGAGGTAGAGGAGGATGTCGTCGAGATTGCCGCTGCCGATGCTGTTCTCAAAGGAGGCGCAGCGCAGGTATCCGGTCTGGTCGTCGAGGATACGGTATTTCATGCCACTGGCGATGCGGTAGTCGGTGCCGAGATAGCGGCTGACGAGCGTGTCGCTGTAGTTGCTGGGGTAGTTTTCGTGGAAGCCCCAGTAGCGGGTATAGTCAAAGGAGGCGAAGAGGTTGACGTGTCCGTCCTTGAGGGTGGCGAGCATATTGCCGAGAACCTCCAAGAGCTGTTCGTCGGTCATGTGACTATTGATTTGCCGTGCATAGACCGTGTGGATGGAGTCCCAGTCCACACCTTTTTCCTGGAAGAAGCAATAGTGTTCGTCCATGATTTTCCATAGAGCCTCGAAGTTGCCTTTAGGGTTGTCGGCAAACTGATCCTCGTCGACGCAGGCCGTGCAAAGCAGCAGTGCGGACAGGAAAAGCAGAAGATGGCGGATGGCGGTTTTCATAGGCAGGAGTAGGTCAATAGCACCAACCGAGGGTGATGCTGTGGGTGTATTGGTGGTATTTGAGGTTGTTGGCTTTCATCTGCCGGTATTCGCCGAGATAGCCTACGCGGAAAGTGGTGTGCCATAGGCGGAAGTCCACGCTCAGATGCTGATAGAGCTGTGGTGCGCTGAAAGGCGATGTACATACGATGTTATGGTCGTAGTTGCCGCGTGAGAAGATCTCGTAGTACGATTGTCCGTAGTTGGGTGAGAAGGCCACGCCGATGATTGGCATCGTTACGTCGTAGTGCAAGGCGAGCGGTCGTCGTCCAGTGCGGACTTGCCATGTCAGTCGGGCTGTAGGGTCGATGGAGAGAGCGATGCGTGCCTGGGCAGGATTGTTGCTGTTGCGCGTGTCGTAGGCACCGCCCAGTGTGCCGTCGATGGCACCGCCGGCGAGCAGTGTCAGCTGTGGCGAGCCCCAGTGCCAGCGGTACATCCATCCGAGTCTGATGTTGTAGAGCAGGGTGAGCAGCGAGTTGTCGTTGCCGCGTGTACCAGCCACTGCTACCAACACGTGGTGCACGGTCTCTCTGACGACGCGGCTGCTGTCGCGCCTCCAGAGGGTCTGTGAGAGATAGCCAAACTCGGTGCCCGTGAACTTCTCTTGAGAGAGATAAGTATCGAGGATGTCGGTGTATCCCACGCTCAGTTGTCCTGCCCGCTCGCGTTGCGTGGCGTGAGAGACAGGGTTGCTCTCCTGTGCCGCAAGGCTTGTGGCAATGGCGGCGATGGCGAGGGTGGTGGTTAGTCTATTCATAATGGTCAGATAGTATATAATAAGGAGATCTCTTAAACTTTCGGCCCCTCTCTTCTAGCTCCGGCCCTCCTCTAGCTCCCCCCAAGGGGGGAGGAAAGCGATACCCGAGCGGCGGGGTATTGATGGTTTTGCGGTCCTCCCCCCCCTCGGGGGGAGCTAGAGGGGACTCCTATTCCGGAAACAAGTTGAGCTGTCCCGTTATCTCGTCGATGACCTGCTGCTGCGACTTACCAGCATCAGGGTCGAGGTTCTCCTCCGGTCCGTTGTCCTCGGGATTGTTGTCCTCCGGCTCCGGGTCAGGCTGCCTGAGCGGTTCGAGTTCTTCCACTTTGTCGACCTGCCATGTGGCGATGCGCTTGCCTTTGGCCTTAAAGCCCTTCACGGCGATGAAGCTGTCCACGTCGATGTCCATCGGGGCGCGTGCCGCATCGGCACCGCCGAAGGTCACACGCACACGCGGATAGACGGTGTCGGTGAGCAATAGCAACTGGCTGTCGGGGTTGTCGCCAAGGAAGTTCTGGTGCTTTCGGGTGGCCTCCATCTGGAAACGCTTGATATAAGCGTAGCCGTTGTTGTCAGCATCGAAGAGTACTGCCGTCCACACCTTGTCGGGTTTCCACTTTTCTATGATGCGGATATTGTCCTCATAGTGGTTGTTCTGGTCGAAGTCTGTGATGTAGAATTCATTGTTGTCGAGCACCACGAGGATGCTGTCGTCGTCGTAGAACTCACCGAGCAGTCTTCCGTGCTCCTCATAGTTGATGCGGTTGACATCCGGATCGAACCACACCTTGCGGCCACCGAGTGTAGAGTGTCCGTGGCTTTTGAGCGAGATGCGGTGGATGCTTTGCTTTGAGAGCAGGTTGCCGTGTGCCGTGCGCCCTTTGATAGGCACCTCGGCGAAATCCTTGTCCATGAAGATGTTTTGCTTCTTCTTGGTTGGGTCGGGGTCGAGGGTTACCTTGATGATCTCTGCCTCTCCGTTAGGGTTGGCAGTGAAGTACAGCACACGCGAGCCCGGCTTGCCCTGCGTGAGGTCGTAGTCGCGGTCGCGGATGATGCTGGTGATGTTGAAGCGTTTGATATAGTATTTACCCTGTCGGCCGTCGCGGTAGACGACATTGTAGACCGTGCGCTTGTCGTTGCGCTTAAACACCTGCACCCAGAGAATGTTCTTGCCCACAAAGATCTTGTCTGCTACACGGATGACCTTGTACTTGCCGTCGCGGTAGAAGATGATGATGTCGTCGAGGTCGGAGCAGTTGCACACGAACTCATCCTTCTTCAGTCCCGTGCCTACGAAGCCGTCCTGGCGGTTGATATAGAGTTTCTCATTGGCCTCTACCACCTTGGCGGAATCGATATTTTCGAAGCTGCGTATCTCGGTACGGCGCGGATGGTCTTTGCCGTAGGTGTCCTTGAGATGTTGGAACCAGGCGATGGTGACATCAGTCATGTGAGCCAGGTCATGGTCGATGCCTTTGATCTCGGCTTTAATCTTTGCCATGAGCTGGTCGGCCTTGTCCTTATTATATTTCAGGATGCGTTGCATCTTGATCTCTAACAGTCTCAGGTAGTCGTCGCGAGTGATGTCGCGCAGCAGTTGTGGCTTGTAGGGCGTGAACTTCTCGTCGAGGAATTTTACGACAGCATCCTGGTTGGCAGCCTGCTCGAAGCGCCGCTCCTTGTACATGCGTTCCTCGATGAAGATACGCTCCAGAGAGGCAAAGAACAGTTGCTCCTGCAGTTCTCCCTTGCGGATGAGCAGTTCCTTGCGCAACAGTCCCATCGTGCGGTCGGTGCTGTGGCGCAGCACGTCGCTCACAGTGAGGAAGCATGGCTTGTTGTCCTCGATGACACAGCAGTTGGGCGAGATGTTGATCTCGCAGTCCGTGAAGGCATAGAGGGCGTCGATGGTCTTGTCCGACGACGTGCCCGGTGTAAGCTGTACCTGTATCTCCACGTCGCGGGCCGTCATGTCGATGACACGGCGGGCTTTGATCTTCCCTTTCTCGATGGCTTTGGTGATGGAGTCTTGCAGGGTAGCGGCGGTTTTGGTGTAGGGCACCTCGCGGATGACGAGCGTCTTGTTGTCGAGTTTGTCGATTTTGGCTCTTACGCGTACCACGCCGCCGCGCTGTCCGTCGTTGTATTTGCTCACGTCGATGGCACCGCCGGTGGGGAAGTCGGGATAGAGATGAAACTCCTCGCCTTTGAGGTAGTGGATGGCAGCGTCGCAGATCTCGTTGAAGTTATGCGGCAGTACCTTGCTGGAGAGTCCCACGGCGATGCCGTCGGCACCCTGTGCCAGCAGCAGCGGAAACTTCACGGGCAGGGTCACGGGCTCTTTGTTGCGTCCGTCGTAGCTCATCTGCCATTCGGTGGTCTTCGGGTTGAAGACTGTCTCAAGTGCAAACTTCGAGAGGCGCGCCTCGATATATCGGGGAGCGGCGGCACGGTCTCCCGTGAGGATATTGCCCCAGTTGCCCTGCGTGTCGATGAGCAGATTTTTCTGTCCGAGCTGTACGAGCGCGTCGCCGATAGAAGCGTCGCCGTGAGGATGGAACTGCATGGTGTGTCCCACGATGTTGGCCACCTTGTTGTAGCGTCCGTCGTCCATGCGTTTCATCGAGTGCAGGATGCGGCGCTGCACAGGTTTCAGTCCATCCTCGATCTGCGGCACAGCGCGCTCGAGGATGACATAGGAGGCATAGTCCAGAAACCAGTTCTTGTACATGCCGCTGAGATGATGCACGGCAGAGGCGTCGAAGCGATCGGCGGGCTTGTAGTCGGAGTGCTCGTCCTCGGTAAGCTCGTCGTCGTCCGATGGCTGTCCCCCCTCGTTGGGCTTGCCGGTGCTGCTATCTTTCAGCTCTTTATCTTTGTCTATTGTCTTGTCGTCGTCCATATAAATGATTGGCGTATGTTTCTTGCAAAGTTAATAAAAAAGGAGAAGAAAGCAAAATATTCTTCGTAACTTTGCACTAAAAACAGACACCAATGAAGAAATACTTAAGCCATTACCGGGCGCTCGTCATGTTGGGCACACCGCTGATCATCGGGCAGATCGGCGTGGTGCTTCAGAACTTTGCCGATACGCTGATGATCGGTCACCACACTACCGTGGAGCTTGCCGCGGCATCGCTGGTGAGCAACATTTTCATTTTGGGACTGCTCATGGCGATGGGCTTTGCCTTGTGCATGACACCGCTTATCGGCAAAGCCTATGGACAGGGCGACGTGGGCAGCATCGGGTCGACGGTGAAAAACGGACTGGCAGTGAACACGCTGGCCGCCCTCGTGCTGATGGCTGTCTACACGGTGCTCTATTTCTTTCTCGACAAGTTGGGTCAGCCCGGTGAGCTCTTACCCTATGTACGCCCTTACTACCTGATCAACTTGGTGTCGATTCCCTTTGTCTGTTGGGTCAACGGATTGAAGCAGCTCTTCGATGCCACCACTGACACGAAGACACCGATGTGGATACTCCTCGGTGGCAATGCGCTGAACATCGTGGGCAATTGGCTGCTCATCTATGGTCACTGTGGCTTTCCCGAGATGGGTATCACCGGTGCAGGGCTTTCCACGCTTGCTGCCCGTGTGACGATGTTCGTAGCCATCGCCTTGTGCTTTGCGTTTTCCGGGCGTCATCGTGGCGAACGCGCTGCCTTCCGGAAGAGTGGGGTGAACCGTGGCGAGATGCGCTCGCTCATCGTCTTGGGCACGCCCATCAGCCTACAGATGGGCATGGAGAGCGGGGCATGGTCGTTGTGCAGCATCATCGTGGGCTGGATAGGCACCAATGCGTTGGCCGGACATCAGATCATGCTCACCATCAGCCAGCTCTTCTTTCAGTTCTATTATGCGCTTGCCTCGGCCGTGTCTATTCGCGTGAGCCACTTCCATGGGCAACACGACTACACGGCCATACGGCGTACGGCATGGGCAGGATGCCATCTCAACTTCATGATCGCGATCCTCGTATCAGTACCTGTGATCATCTTCCGCGAGCAAATGGGCTTCCTTTTCACCAGTTCGCCTAAGGTGGCGGCAGAGGTGGCCAGTGCCATCGTGCCGCTGATCATCTATCAGTTCAGCGACGGCTTGCAGTGTACCTTCAGCAATGCGATGCGTGGTCTGGCTTATGTCAAGCCGGTGATGCTCGTAGCCTTTCTCTCTTATTTCGTAGTATCGCTGCCCTTGGCTTATCTCTTCGGCATCAGCCTGCATGGCGGCTTAGTGGGCGTGTGGTTCTCCTTCCCCTTCGGACTCACTATTGCGGGAGTACTCTACTACTATTTCTATCATCGCCGGCTGCTGTCCTTGGAAAAGCCAGAGTAACAAAGTAAGGGCTTTAATAAGACAGAGTAACAGAGTAAACATATTGCTTGGCAGACAGCCTCAAAGTTTCCATTGACAGCGGTTCATGTCTACACAACCGTTGGACTTAAAGAGCACGCCTTCGTGGAGGAGACGCTCGCGCTGCTCCGGAAAGACGGGGGAGAGACGACCTGCGCTGTTGACAACACGATGGCACGGAAGATGCAACTCTTGTGGTACACGACTGAGCCAGAAGCCTACTTGGCGGGCATGATGAGGACAACCGGCCAAGGTGGCTACCTGACCGTAGGTGAGCACGCTGCCGGAAGGTATCTGTCTGACAATGTCGTAGACAGCCTTGACGAACTCTCTTCTCTTGTCTGCTTTTGCGTCCTTCATTATACGCTATTTATTATTTATACATTATACACTATACATTATACATTATTATATATAATCGCCTTGACAAGGTCGTCTTTTCTGTCCTGTACCTTTAGTATTTGTTCTTCCAGTGATCCTCGCGTGATGAAGCGGTAGACCATGACCGAGCGCCGCTGTCCCGAGCGATGGGCACGGGCGATGGCCTGTTCCTCTGCGGCATGGTTCCACCATGGGTCAAGGAGGAAGACATAGTCGGCCTCGGTGAGGTTGAGGCCTTCACCACCCGCCTTGAGCGAGACGAGGAAGAACTGGCAGGAGGGCGTCTGCTGGAAGTGTTTCACGATAGTTTCGCGGTCACGGCTCTGTCCTGTGAGCAGGTCATAGGTCCATCCGCGTTTTTCCATCTCTTTAGCGATAACGTCGAGAAAAGAGGTGAACTCGCTGAAGAGCAGCACCTTGTGATCGGTATCACGCAACTCTTCCAACCGGTCGAAGACTTCCTGAACCTTGCCCGAGTCTCCTTCCTTCTGTTCCAGCCAGGGACTGCACGCCAATCGTCGCAAGCGGGTGATGGCGGCGAGCACCACAATTCGGTTGTTGGCTTGCTCGGCGTCCATGAGCAGGTTGCGCATCTTGCTTTGTTCCTCTTCGTAGAGTGCCGCCTGTGCCTCGGTCATGTCGCACCATACCTGTTCGTCTTGTCGTTCAGGCAGACTGTCGAGCACGTCGCGGCGCAGTCGTCGAAGGAAATAGGGAGCAACCAGTTTGCGCAGGATCGCCGTGTGCTCGTCTTGCAGGTTGACATTGATGGGATGGATGAAATGGTTTTGAAAGGTCTCGTAGTCGCCCAGAAGGGCGGGGTTGAGCACGCTCATCAGTGTCCACAGCTCATCGAGTGCGTTGACCATCGGCGTACCGGTGAGGGCAATGGGGAAGTCGGCATGAATCTTCAGCACAGCCTGATAGAGCATCGATGTGTTGTTGCGGAAAGCGTGAGCTTCGTCATAGACAGCGATGGCGAAGGACAGACGGCTGAGCACTCCAATGTCGTTGCGCAACATGGGGTAGGAGGTAAGCACCACGTCGGCACCTGCTAAGAGAGACTGTTTGGCAGCCCGTTCGCGGGCATTGCCCGTGTATTCCACTACACGCAAGGTGGGAGCAAAGCGTCGAAACTCGTCGTGCCAGTTGAAGACCACGGAGGAGGGTGCAGTGACAAGCACTGGGCGGTGACCGGCTTTCTGGCGTAGGTCTGGCTGGGCAGAGGCTGCCGACGGCATGGCTTGCGCATGTCCACTCATCTCCTCGTCAGAGAACAAGCTCGTCTGAACTATAGTAGACTTGCTCCTTATTATATTGTTACTCCTTATTATATTATAGTCAGCCTGAGGGGCAAGATCCGCTGCTTTCGTAGAGAGACCGTTGTCTGTCAGGTTTTCATGTGCACGATCATCTTTTTGTGTGGCAGTTAAAGCGGAAGCCGTGCTTTCGAAGTAGTGGAGGATGACGGCAATCGTCTGCACCGTCTTGCCCAGTCCCATGTCGTCGCCGAGCAGACAGCCCGATCCACCGCGCTGGTGGCTGAGCATCCATTGGTAGCCTTCGAGCTGATAGGGACGCAGTGTGGCTTTCAGCCCGTGTGGCGGCAGTGGTTTTTCCTCTTCGTCGGTGGTTTCGGGAGTTTTCGGCATAGCGGTCACCAGGTCGTCGGTTGGCAACACCGTCTGCTGGGATCGGTGAAAGGTGAGCGTGCCCCGGCTTTTCATCATTCCGAAGAGCATGGCGGCACTGTATTGGGCATACCACTCGTCAGGAATGACAAACCAGTTGCCCGAGGGCAGTCTTACTTCCCGGTCGCCATTGATGATGGCATCACGGAAGTCTGTAAGTGCCATTCGTGTACCGTCGGGAAAGACAAGTGTGACGTGCATCTGAAACCAGTCGCCCGTCCAGCGGTCGTCGTGGAGCCTCTTCACCTCGCCGATGACATAGTGGTGGGTGGTACGCTGCAGCGTCTCGATGCCGTGTTGCGCGAGCACAGCCTCATTGGCGGTCAGCCAAGCCGTCATCTCTTGAAGGGTTGCCGTCTGCGGACGGTGTAGCCGGTTGTCGAGCAACTCGGTGACTGCGGCCTCCCATTCACGGTTGCGCCAGATGCAGACAAAGGTCACACTGGCACCGTCGTCGTGCAGGGTGACACTCTTCTCGCGGCGATTGGCAGCAGTGAACGTAGCCGTGTCGTAGACAAATTGCGTCTCAAGGGAATAGCATCCGTTGATAGAGGCTTGCAGTGTCAGTACCGCCTTGCCCTGTGGATGCAGATTGTCGACATCGAAGCCTTCGGAAGAGATGTCGATCTTCTTGACGATCTTCAGGATGAATTGGCGAAAATACTTTGCCTGGATGGAGACTGGGATATGGTAGATTTCTTTTTTCAGAAAGGGCGTGAGCAACTTCCCGCCCAGTCCCTCGTCGAGTTGGCGGAGGCTGTGGTCGATGACGAAGAGTGAGGGATTGTTGCAGAGCACTTGTGCGTGGTGCTTTGAGGGGATGATAGCGTCGCCGAGCGTGAGCCGGTAGTCAATGCCGTCGTCGGTTTTGGTGAAGGCGGCGTGCAGTTTCAACGGCTCCGCATCGAAGTGCAGTTCGTTTTGCTGCTTAAGCCATTCACCGGGCTTGGGGGCAAAGAACACGTGCACGCCGATGCGCGCGGCAATGGCCACAGCCTCGGTGATCCGCTGGTCCACTTGTGAGGATACATATCTCTGAGTGGTCTTGTCGGCTTTCTCGAAGAATGCTTTCTTATTGCTGAAGTTGCGTCCGGATTTAGCAAAGAGGTTGTCGGACTGGGTCCACAGACACAGCTCAACGAGTCGCTTGAGCTCTTTGTCGTCGATGCCGGTGGTTTTGTCGATGAAATCGCCACCGGCAAATTCCTCTCCCTCTTCATGAACGTGCCGCAACCTCAGGGTGAAGAGATTCCAAAAGCCCAGTGGGCTGATGAGCAGGGCGAGACTATCCATTGGCGAGAGCATTCTCCAAGGCAGTGAGATCTTCGTCGGTAGTTGCCCAGCTGGTCACAAAGCGACAGACGAGTTGCTTGTCAGCACTCTGCTCCCATACTTCGAAGATGATGTCTTTGGCGAGTTGCTGCTGTTGCTCGGGCGAGAGGATGACAAACTGCTGGTTGGTCGGTGAGTCGATAGCCAGCTTGATGCCGTATTTGCGGAAGAGTGCTTTCATGCGCATGGCCATGTCGATGGCGTGCCGGGAGATGCGTCCGTAGAGGTCTTCGGTGAAGAGCGTATCAAACTGCAACCCGAGCATACGTCCCTTGGCGAGCAGGGCACCGTGGCGCTTGATGGTGGTAAAGAAGCCGCGTGGCGGTCGCTGCTGCGAGAAGACTACGGCTTCGCCGAACATCGCTCCCACCTTGGTGCCGCCAATGTAGAAGGCATCGCAGTGATGAGCCAGGTAAGGCAGCGTCATGTCGGTGCCCTCGGCAGCCAGGCCATAGCCCAAACGGGCACCGTCGACATACAAAGCAAGATGGTAGCGGCGGGCTGCATCATAGAGTGCGCCAAGCTCTTCCTGCGAGTAGACGAGTCCCATCTCGGTGGGCAGTGTGATGTAGACCATCCCCGGCTGCACCTCATGTTCATGGCTGGGATCGGCAAGGAAACGCTCCATATAGTCAACCACCTGCTCAGCCGTGAGCTTCGTGTCGGCAGAGGGCAAGGCGAGCACCTTGTGTCCGAAAGCCTCCACGGCACCAGCTTCGTGCACATTGATATGTGCCGTGTCGGCAGCGATAACACCCTCGCCCGGAGCGAGCAGCGCGTCGATCATCGTAGTGTTGGTCTGTGTGCCGCCGATGAGGAAGTAGATCTCCGCTGTTCCCATGTGGCAGGCGTGCCGGATTTTTTCCTTGGCTTGCTCACAGTAGGGGTCGTTGCCGTAGCCACTGGTCTGCTCGTCGTTGGTGTCGAAGAGGCGGTGCAGGATTTCGGGCTGTACTCCATTGTTATAATCGCTTTCAAAAGAAACCATGTTGCTTACTGATTATTATTGCATTTTGTTATGAACTTACAAAGATAAGACTTTTATGTTGATTGAGCAAGAAAAGCCCGGCTCATCATTTCTTATGATGCCTTTTGTTTGCATATTCCACGGAAAATGACTACCTTTGCATGCCTAATCACGGGGAGTGTGTGCGCAAACACCGCTTCTTATTTATTCATACCTATAATATACAACCACGCTTTATGAGCAACGCATGGCGCAACTTCCGTGGCACGCTGTGGACGGAAGAGATCAATCTCAGAGATTTCATTCAGAATAACTACACCCAGTACGACGGGGACGAGAGTTTCCTCGCCGATCCTACTGACGCTACCAACACCCTTTGGGGCGAGCTGCAAAAACTACAGAAAGAGGAGCGTGCCAAGGGCGGTGTCCTCGATATGGAGACAGAAGTAGTCTCTGGGCTCACTGCTTATGGCCCCGGCTACATCAACGAGAAGACCAAAGACCTCGAACGTGTCGTAGGCCTTCAGACCGACAAGCCTCTCAAGCGCGCTTTCATGCCCTACGGCGGCATCAAGATGGCTGAGCAGGCCTGTACCACCTATGGCTATCAGCCTTCTGAAGAGATCCACAAAATCTTCCATAAATATGTCAAGACGCACAACGACGGTGTCTTCGACGCTTACACGCCGGAGATGAAGCACGTGCGACACAACCATATCCTCACCGGTCTGCCCGACACCTACGGCCGTGGCCGCATCGTGGGTGACTACCGTCGTGTAGCCCTCTATGGTATTGACCGCCTCATTGAGGAGAAGCAGAAAGACCTCGCCACCATGGGCGAGCGCGAGATGATCGACGAGGTCATCCGCCTGCGCGAGGAGATCGCCATGCAGATCAAGGCACTCAAGGGCCTCAAGGAGATGGCAGCACAGTATGGCTTCGACATCTCCAAACCTGCTACCAATGCCCGCGAGGCTGTACAGTGGCTCTACTTCGGTTACTTGGGAGCCGTGAAGACACAGAACGGTGCCGCCATGTCGGTGGGCCGCGTGTCCACCTTTCTCGACATCTACATCACACGCGACCTCAACGAGGGTACGCTGACTGAGGACGATGCTCAGGAGCTCATCGACCACTTGGTGATGAAGTTCCGCATGGTGAAGTTTGCCCGTATCCCTTCTTACAACGAGCTTTTCTCCGGCGACCCGGTATGGGCTACGCTCGAGGTGGCAGGCATCGGACAGGACGGCCGCCACATGGTGACAAAGAACGACTTCCGCTTCCTCCACACACTGGAGAACATGGGTCCGTCGCCCGAGCCTAACCTCACCGTGCTCTACAGCAGCCGTCTGCCCAAGGCTTTCAAGCGCTATGCTGCCTACATCTCGGTGAAGACCAGCTCTATCCAGTACGAGAACGACGACGTCATGCGGCCTGTCTGGGGCGATGACTACAGCATCTGCTGCTGCGTGAGCGCTACGCAGACGGGTAAGGAGATGCAGTTCTTCGGTGCACGTGCCAACCTCGCCAAGTGCCTCACCTACGCCATCAGTGGTGGCGTGGACAGCAAGACACGTGAGCAGGTGGGACCTGCCTACCGTCCTATCGAGGGCGACGTGGTGACCTACGATGAGTTCATGCCCCGCTTCATGGATATGATGGAGTGGTTGGCCGCTGTCTATGTCAAGACGCTGAACCTCATCCACTACATGCACGACAAATACTTCTACGAGGCTGAGGAGATGGCTCTCATCGACACCGATGTGCGCCGCACCTTCGCCACGGGTATTGCCGGCTTCTCTCATGTCGTTGACTCCATCTCGGCTATCAAATATGCCAAGGTCAACATCATCCGCGACGAGACGGGCTTCCCCTTGGAGTTCAAGACCGAGGGCGACTTCCCCCGCTACGGCAACGACGACGATCGTGCCGACAGCATCGCCGTGTGGTTGCTCAAGACTTTCATCGGCATGGTGAAGAAACATCACACCTATCGCAACTCCGAGCCGACAACGTCTATCCTGACCATCACTTCCAATGTGGTCTATGGTAAGTATACGAGCAACATGCCTGACGGGCGTAAGGCCGGTGCCCCGCTCTCTCCAGGTGCCAACCCATCTTATGGCGCTGAGAAGAACGGCCTGCTGGCTTCGCTCAACTCGCTGGCTAAGTTGCCCTACAAGTATGCACTCGACGGCATCTCCAACACGCAGACCATCAGTCCGAGCGCGCTCGGACACGACGACGACCAGCGTGCTGAGACTCTCGTCAGCGTCATGGACGGCTATTTCGATAAGGGTGCACACCACCTCAATGTCAACGTCTTCGGCGTGGACAAACTCAAGGACGCCATGGAGCATCCTGAGAAGCCGGAGTATGCCAACTTCACCATCCGTGTGAGTGGCTATGCCGTGAAGTTCATCGACCTGACCCGTGAGCAGCAGCTCGACGTCATCGCCCGCCAGGCTCATGAAAGACTCTAAGACACTCGGCCTCACCTCTCCTCAGGGAGGTGGGGCTTCGGCTTCTTTATACGTTCACTCCACCGAGTCGTTTGGCTCTGTCGATGGTCCCGGCATCCGCTTCATCATCTTTCTCAAAGGCTGCCACATGCGCTGCCGCTATTGCCACAATCCCGACACATGGCGCATGGCAGGAGCAGAGGAGAAAGCCACGACGGTGACGGAACTGCTCGACCAGGCTGAACGCTATCGTGCCTATTGGGGCGACAAGGGGGGAATCACGGTCAGCGGCGGCGAGGCTCTGTTGCAGATCGACGGGCTTATCGCACTCTTCGAGGAGGCGCACCGACGCGGCATCAACACGTGTCTCGACACGGCAGCCCAACCGTTTACGCGCCGCGAGCCTTTCTACGGCAAGTTCCTGCGGCTGATGCAGAGCACAGACACCGTGCTGCTCGACTTGAAGCATATCGACAGCGAGGCGCACCGTCAGCTCACCGGTCACGGCAATGAGAACATTCTCGACTGTGCCCGTTGTCTCTCCGACCTTGGCGTGCCGGTATGGATCCGCCACGTGCTCGTGCCGGGTATCACCGACAACGAGGATCAGCTGCACCGTCTCAGGGCTTTCATCGACACGCTCAACAATGTGGAGCGCGTCGAGGTGCTGCCTTATCATACCCTTGGCGTCTATAAGTGGGAGGAACTCGGCATACCTTATACGCTCAAAGACGTGCCCACACCCAGCAAGGAACAAGTGGCGCGTGCCGAAGAGATACTCTGTGGCAAGTAAGCGACAGGGGATTAAAGGTGGGCGACTGCCGAATTAAACTCAGAATATATAAACCATGCAGTGGGTTACCGAACTGGCAACCCACTGCATTTTTTATCTATTACTGTCATGGGTGTTAGGGCGGGGATTATCGGCGCACTGGATATTT
>UMGV01008466.1_pt1 | contig 29739 bp, 17 predicted proteins | sample 1965361 | NCBI WGS metagenome assembly UMGV01 (sample SAMEA4836081, study PRJEB28245) | human gut metagenome | biome: gut microbiome; material: fecal sample | place: Denmark | collected 2008
GGGTTACCTCTTCTGAGATTTTATCCGGACACTAGTGATTTTTTGTGCAAAAAGTTATTTGTGTGTAGAAAAAAAAATAGTAACTTCGCATCGTAATAACAATCTTATAAGCCTTATGGTATTTCATTTCAATATAGAATATAAAACGATTTATGGCGAAAATATTGTCTTAAATCTGAATGTGGACGATAAAAAAGTTCAATGTAAATTGGGCACAACAGATGGTCATCACTGGTCATGCGACTTAGAAATGGCCCCTAAGACCAAGAGCTGTACCTATTATTATAGTGTAGAACGTGATGGCAAGTGCTACAAGACGGAATGGTTGGTAGTGATGCATCGGCTGAATATTACTGCCGAGCGTGCCAATGATTATACCATCTACGATAGTTGGCACGATATACCCGAGGATTCCTATCTTTACAGTAGCGCTTTTACCGACTGTATCAATCATCAGCAGCCTGCTATGGTTAAGGATAACACCTTTGCCAAGACTATCAGACTCATTGTCCGTGCCCCACAGTTGAAGGCAGGAGAACGTTTGCTCATGGTAGGCTCAGATCCTCTTGTAGGAGCTTGGGACGTGAAGCGAGCTGTGCCTATGGTACAGCAGTCGTACAATGAGTGGACGGTGGACGTCAACGTAGAGGCTTTGGCTGTCAACTACTTGGAATTTAAGTTTGTAGCTCTGAACGACAAGAAAGGTACAGAAATATGGGAAACGGGTTACAATCGCAGTATAGAAATCCCAGAGATGAAGGGCGGAACGGTTATTTCTTATGAATTGGGACAATCGTTCTTAGAGCGCTGGAATCGCAAACTTGCAGGAACATTGGTTCCAGTATTCTCTCTACGTAGTAAGAAGAGTGCGGGTATTGGCGACTTCGGTGACCTGAAGAGTATGATAGACTTGGTGGCTAAGCCTGGGCAGAAAGTGCTGCAGCTGCTCCCTATCAATGATACGACTATCACCCACACATGGACAGATTCTTATCCCTATAGCTGTATCAGTGTGTTTGCCATTCATCCACAATATGCCGATCTGCAGGCTTTGCCCGAACTCGAGGATGCCAAGGCTCGTGCCGAGGCAGAGAAGACACGTGCGGAACTCAATGCTCTGCCCCAGATAGACTACGAAAAGGTTAATGACTTTAAAATAAAATACTTGCACCAAATCTTCAATCAGGAAGGTGAAAAGATGCTGAAGAGTGCTGAATTCGTGGCATTCTTCCAGGAAACAGAACAATGGCTTGTGCCTTATGCACAATATTCTTACTTGCGAGATAAGAATGGCACAGCCGATTTTACCTTGTGGCCAGACCACAATGCTTGGGATGAGAAAGACCGTAAGGCACTCTCTAACCCTAAGACGAAGGCATACAAAGAAGTGGAGTTCTTCTACTTCGTACAGTATGTACTGAACACACAGATGAAGGCTGCTCACGAGCATGCCATGGCTAAGGGGGTTATCTTGAAGGGTGACATTCCTATCGGAGTAAACCGTTATGGATGCGACGTGTGGATGGAGCCTAAGTACTTCAATCTCAACGGACAGGCAGGTGCTCCGCCAGACGATTTCTCTGTGAATGGTCAGAACTGGGGATTCCCAACCTACAACTGGCACGAGATGCTGAAGGATGACTGTCAGTGGTGGTTGCGTCGATTCCAAAACATGGCAAAGTTCTTTGATGCTTATCGCATCGACCATGTGTTGGGCTTCTTCCGTATATGGGAGATTCCTATCGACTCTGTACATGGACTACTCGGACAGTTTGCGCCAGCTATCGGTATGACAGCAGACGAGATTCGTGCGTATGGTCTTAACTTCCAAGAGGACAGGTTTACACGTCCGTTTATCACCGACTGGGTGCTCGACCGTATGTTCCATGATCGTGCTGATGAGGTGAAGAGCAAGTATCTCGACCGTCTGGATGATGAGCGCTATCAGATGAAGACAGCGGTGAACACCCAGCGAAAGGTAGAGGCACTCTTTGAAGGTGTGACCGACGAGAAGGAAATATGGTTGCGTGATGGACTCTATGCCCTGATTAGTGATGTGCTCTTTGTTCGCGACCATCGCAACCCAGGATTGTTCCACCCACGCATCTCTGCACAGTTCGACTTCATTTTCGAGTCACTTTGGGACAATGATAAAGCTGCATTCAATCGTCTTTATAATGATTACTTCTATCGTCGCAACAACCAGTTCTGGTATGAGGAGGCTATGAAGAAGTTGCCTAAGTTGGTTCAGGCCACTCGCATGTTGGTTTGTGCAGAAGACCTCGGTATGGTACCCGACTGTGTGCCATGGGTGATGAACGAGTTGAAGATGTTGGGTCTTGAGTTGCAGAGTATGCCTAAGGACCCCAGCGTGAAGTTTGGACATCTGAGTCGCAACCCTTATCGCTCGGTATGTACCATTTCCAGCCACGATATGCCTACGTTGCGTCAGTGGTGGGATGAGAACATACAGCGCACACAGGAGTATTACAACACCATGCTCTATCGTCAGGGACCTGCCCCTCATCCGCTGCCAGGATGGCTTGCACAAGACATCATCTCACGCCATCTCACATCGCCATCTATGCTTTGTGTATTGAGCATTCAGGACTGGTTGGCTATCAATGAGCGTCTGCGTCTGCCTGACGCCAATGCCGAGCGTATCAATATCCCTGCCAATCCTAAGCATTACTGGCGTTATCGCATGCATCTTTGCATTGAGGATTTGGCTGCTAATAAGGAATTTATGGATAGTGTGACATGGCTTGTTGCACAGTCTGGAAGGAATTAATGCAAACGTTTGCATAAATATCTAAAGAAAAATACCCTCCATATTTTTGGAGGGTATTTTTGCTTTTTGTAAATTTGCAATGTGTATGGTAACGACTAACAAGAACCGAAAAATAATAACTAAATGATATGAAGAAACTGAATGTTTTAGTAGTAGGTCTGTTGTTGCCGCTTTTGGCAGCAGCACAGACCGTTAAGTCGCCCAATGGGAATGTTACGGTAACCTTCTCATTGACAGGAAACGGACAGCCCACCTATGAGATGAGTTACAAGGGAAAGACCGTGTGCAAGCCTTCGCACTTGGGACTTGAACTGGCTAAAGACAAGCATGCCAGCAAGGGGATGGAGGAAACAAACCTGATGGAAGGATTTACAGAAACAGGTAGCAAGACCTCTTCTTTTGATGAGACTTGGAAGCCTGTATGGGGTGAGACTGCTACCATCCGAAATCATTATAACGAGATGGAGGTAAACTTGAACCAGGCTTCTTCTAATCGTAACATCACCATTCGATTCCGCGTGTATGACTATGGTATGGGTTTGCGCTATGAGTTCCCGCAGCAGGAAAGCCTTAACTATTTTGTAATTCAGGAAGAGCATACCCAGTTTGCTATGGCAGACAATCACACTGCCTACTGGATTCCTGGCGACTACGACACTCAGGAGTATGAATACCAAATCACACCTCTTACAGGCATCCGTCCTGTAATAGCTAAAAATCGCGAAGCTTATAAGAGTAACTCGTCTACCACGGTGTTCTCTGATACAGGTGTTCAGACCTCGCTGCAGATGAAGACCAAGGACGGACTTTATATCAATATCCACGAAGCTGCCTGTCTGGATTATCCTACGATGCACCTCAACCTCGACGAAAAGACACTGACCTTTGAGTCATGGCTTACTCCCGATGCAGTGGGCAGAAAGGGATTTATACAGACTCCATTCAATACGCCATGGCGTACTGTTCTGGTGAGTGATGATGCACGCGATATGCTTTCGTGCAAGCTGACACTCAACCTCAATGAGCCTTGCAAGATAGAGGATACTTCATGGATTCATCCTACCAAGTACTGTGGTGTATGGTGGAACATGATTGTAGGTACCAAGACATGGAGTTATACCAACGACCTGCCTTCTGTTCGTCTTGGTGCTACCGATTATAGTAAGTGCAAGCCTAATGGCACACATGGAGCTACCAATGAAGAGGTGAAGCGTTATATCGACTTTGCTGCCAAGAATGGTTTGCAGGAAGTATTGGTAGAGGGATGGAATGAAGGATGGGAAGACTGGTTCGGTCATCAGAAACTGGATGTCTTCGACTTCGTAACACCTTATCCAGACTTTGATATCAAGATGCTCAACGACTATGCTCATTCCAAGGGCGTGAAGCTGATGATGCACCATGAGACCTCTTCTGCTGCTCTCAACTACGAGCGCCACATGGAGGATGCCTTCAATCTGATGAATAAATATGGCTATGATGCCGTGAAGACCGGTTATGTGGGCGATATTATTCCACGAGGTGAGTATCACTACAGCCAGTTGATGAATAACCACTACCAGCGTGTCATCGAGACAGCTGCCAAGCATCACATCATGGTGAATGCGCACGAGGCAACGCGTCCTACGGGTATTTGTCGCACATGGCCTAACTTAGTAGGCAACGAGAGCGCACGAGGTACAGAGTATGAGGCTTTTGGGGGAAGCGTTAGTTATCACACTGTGATGTTGCCATTCACCCGTCTGCAGGGAGGACCTATGGACTATACTCCTGGTATCTTTGAAACCAAACTATCGGAATGGAGCAACAATCCAAGTTATGTTCATACAACCCTCGCAGGTCAGTTATCGCTCTATCTCGTGATGTATAGTCCGTTGCAGATGGCTGCCGACCTTCCCGAACATTATGAGAAGTATGACGATGCCTTCCAGTTTATCCGTGATGTGGCTTGCGACTGGGATGACTCTAAGTATCTGGAGGCAGAACCTGCCCAGTATATTACTGTAGCTCGCAAGGCAAAGGGAACAGACAACTGGTTTGTAGGTGGTAAGACCGATGCAGCCCGCACTGCTGTGGTGAAGCTCGACTTCCTGGATAAGGGTAAGAAGTATGCTTGTGCTATCTATCAAGACGGCAAGAATGCCGACTACGAGAAGAATCCTAAATCGTACCAGATTATTCACAAGACTGTGAAGAAGGGTGATGTCTTGAAGATTAACGAAGCACGTGGTGGCGGTTTCGCGATCTCATTGCTTGCCAAATAAGACTTAGGTAGGCGGAAATAAAGGATGCTGAAACTTCTGAATTTCCGCCCAACTGCCAAGGTGGAATTAAATACGCTCAAAATGAACGTACTTAATTCTGCCTATTATTGCATAAAATAATCAAAAACGACTCCTTTTATGCAGAAAAAACTGCAAACGACTACTTAAAAGGGGAAATGATGAAATATTTATACGTAAAAAGGGAATAAAAATCTGCGGATTTTTTTAACTAACTAACACTTAATTAACCGCATGAGAATAGAAAAACTAATAATTGCAGCATTGACGGCTACTATATTACCTACTTCATTGAATGCGCAGCAGACATTCAATGAGATGATGTATTCCAAGGAGAAAACCATGTTTGTACTCAATGCCCCAACAGCAGGCAAGTCTTCTGTTACCATCCGTCTTTATAAGAACGGACAAGGCGGTAAGGCTTACAAGACGCTGAAAATGAAAAAAATGGGAGATGAGCGATGGGAGGCTACCGTGAAGGGCGACCTGAAGGGTAAGTTCTATACCTTTGATATCGGTAAGGGTGAAACGCCAGGAACCTTCGCCAAGGCTGTAGGCGTCAACGGAAACCGTGGTGCTATCGTTGATTTGTATGACACCGACCCCGTGGGATGGAACGAGGATGTGCGCCCTGCCATCCAGTCGCCTGCCGACTTGGTGATTTACGAACTTCACATGCGTGACTTCTCTGTGTCGCCCACCTCTGGGCTGAAGTATCAAGGCAAGTATTTAGCACTGACAGAGCCTAAGGCTATCGAATATCTCAAGAAGTTGGGTATCAATGCCATACATTTCCAACCCTTGTTTGACTTTGCTTCTGTCGACGAGACTCGTCTGAATACACCGCAATTTAACTGGGGCTATGACCCTAAGAACTATAATGTGCCGGAAGGCAGTTACAGCACCGACCCTTATGATCCCAGAACCCGCATCAAGGAGTTCAAGGAGATGGTGATGGCATTGCACAAGGCTGGCATCCGGGTCATCTTCGATGCCGTATATAACCATACCTTTGACATCAACGGCAGCAACTTCCAGCGTACTTATCCCGATTATTACTATCGCAAGACCAAGGAAGGCAAGTATAGCGATGGTTCTGGCTGCGGCAACGAGACCGCATCAGAAAAGCCTTTGATGCGCCAGTTTATGCTGGAGAGCGTGAAGTACTGGATTGATGAATTCCATATCGATGGTTTCCGCTTCGACCTGATGGGTGTTCACGACATAGAGACCATGCAGGCAATCCGTGAGATGGTAAACCGCATTGATCCAAGCATTTATATCTATGGTGAAGGGTGGAGTGCAGGCAGCTGTGCGTATCCTACGGAGAAACTCGCTATGAAGGCGAATACCCATCAATTAAATGGTATTGGTGCCTTTAGCGATGATATGCGCGATGCCCTTCGTGGTCCTTTCTCTGATAACACCAAGGGTGCTTTCTTAGCAGGAATACCTGGTGAGGAAGAGAGCCTGAAGTTTGGTATCGTGGGTGGTATTGCTCATCCACAGGTAGACATGAGTCAGGTCAATTACGATAAGAAACCTTGGACTTTAGAGCCTACACAGCAGATCAGCTATGTGAGCTGCCATGACGATATGTGCCTTGTAGACCGTCTGAAGGCGAGTGTGCCTGGTATTCAAGATGATAAGAAGTCGGAAAGCGAGCGTATGGCAGAGTTGATACGTCTCGACTTGTTGGCTCAGACTGCTGTCTTTACTTCGCAGGGTGTACCTTTCATCTTAGCTGGCGAAGAGATGTTGCGCGACAAGAAAGGTGTACACAACAGTTATTGTTCACCCGATAGTATCAATGAATTTAACTGGGATAATCTGAAGAAATATCCACAAGTATTTGAGTATTATCGCAACTTGATTCAGCTTCGCAAGAATCATCCAGCTTTCCGATTGGCTAAGGCTGAGGCTGTAAGAAGCCATCTGGAGTTCTTGCCAACCGGTAATGCCGCAGAAAAGGAAGGTTGCTTAGTAGCTTTCAGGCTCAAGAAGTTAGAAGGCATAGATAGTTGGAAGAACATCATTGTCATCTTCAATGCCAACAAGGAGTCAAAGACCGTTGCTATACCCGAGGGTGAATATCATGTGGCTTGCTGCAATGGTGTTATCAATGAGGAGGGCATCGGAATGCCTGTAGTGGGCCATGAGACCTTGGTGGATGCACAATCTGCCTTGATTCTGTATCAGAAATAACAGGTGATATATATTAAAACTTAAAACATATAACTATAATGAAAAAGAAATTAGTTTCATTCATGTTGCTTATGGGTAGCGTAATGAGTATGTCGGCGGCTGTCAATGTGAGCCGTATAGAACCAGCCGACTGGTTTGTGGGCATGAAAGATGCCTCGTTGCAGTTGATGGTGTATGGTAAAGACATCAAGAGTGCAGAGGTAACAGTAGATTATCCTGGTGTGAGCGTGGACAGCATAGCTCGCTTAGAGTCACCCAACTATCTGTTGGTTTATCTTAATCTGAAGGATGCCAAGGCTGGCGTGATGACTCTTAACTTCAAGCAGGGCAAGCAGAGCAAGAAGGTGAAGTATCAGTTGAAAGACCGTGAGATGGCAGGCGATAAGCGCATCGGTTTCTCTAATGAGGATGTGCTCTATATGTTGATGCCCGACCGTTTTGCTAATGGTAATCCTAAGAATGATGCCATCAAGACTATGCGCGATAAGACTTGCGACCGAAATGCTCCCAGTCTGCGTCATGGAGGTGACTTGGAGGGAATCCGCCAACACTTGGATTACTTCAACCAGTTGGGTGTCACTGCTTTGTGGTTTACTCCCGTCTTAGAAAACGATAGTCCAAGCAACGGCAAGCATAGCACCTATCATGGTTATGCTACTACCGATTATTATAAGGTAGACCCACGCTTCGGTACCAATGCTGAGTATAAGCAGTTGATTGCTGAGGCTCATCAGAAAGGACTGAAGGTGGTGATGGATATGATCTTCAACCATTGTGGTTTCGAGCATCCTTGGGTGGCAGATATGCCATCGAGAGACTGGTTTAACTGTCCAGAATGGCTTTTGCCAGAGTATCAGACTCCTGAACATGTAAAGAAGATAGCTACTGTAGATGGAGCAAGATCTGTTAATGATATGTATCGCCAGACCAGCTACAAGTTGACACCTGTCCTCGACCCATATGCCAGCAAAATAGATATGGCAGAGACTGTTGACGGATGGTTTGTACCATCTATGCCCGATCTCAACCAGCGTAACCCTCATGTTATCAAGTATCTCATCCAGAACAGTGAATGGTGGATAGAGACCGTAGGGATTGATGGTATTCGTATGGACACCTATCCTTATGCCAATCGTGACGCAATGGCATTGTGGATGAAGACCCTCAACAATGAATATCCTAACTTCAATACCGTAGGTGAGACTTGGGTTACTGAGCCTGCCTATACCGCTGCATGGCAGAAAGACAGCAAGCTCTCAGAAAAGAATAGTTATCTGCCAACCGTTATGGACTTCGCCTTCTTCGACCGTATCAACAGTGCGAAGAACGAGGAGACTGATGATTGGTGGAATGGAATGAACCGTCTCTATAATGTGTTCTGCTACGATTATCTCTATCCTAACCCAAAGAGCGTGATGGCATTCATTGAGAATCACGATACCGACAGATTCCTCGGCGAGGGCAAGGATACCGTGGCATTGAAGCAGGCTTTGGCGCTTTTGCTTACCATCAACCGTACACCGCAGCTCTATTATGGTACAGAAGTGTTGATGAATGGCACCAAGAGTGTAACCGACGGCAACGTGCGTAAAGACTTCCCTGGTGGATGGGCTGGCGACAAGCATAATGCCTTCACCGAAGAAGGAAGAACCCAGGCAGAGAACCAGATGTTCCAGTGGCTCAGCAACTTGCTGCATTGGCGTCAGGGTAACAAGGTGATTACAGAAGGCAAGCAGACTCAGTTCTGTCCTTATAAGGGTGTATATGTCATCGCTCGTCAGTATAAGGGCAAAACAGTCATGACTATCATCAATGGCAAGAAAGAAGCCAATGAGTTGGATGTGACTCGCTATGCAGAGATTATCGGTTCGAATGAAAAGGCCACCGATGTAACGAATGGTCGTACTGTTCTTATCAATAAGAACGTGAAGCTTCGTCCACGTCAGGCTATGATACTTGAATTTTGATAAATTGAACTTTCGCAGGCGTTAGAAGTTATAGATATCTGAATAATGCAATAGGCTTCATTGACTATCGAAGCCGCTTTCATATTTCGAGGCTTTTTTATTGTCTGTGGTTTATGCTTTAGTAACGAAAAGTTTTTATAGGGGGCTGAGTAGTTACCTTCTGAACCCCGCGAAAGTTCAATAATTATTTAAGATTGTTTGTTTCTTATTATAGTTTTTATTAACTTTGCAAACGGTAAGAAAGCAAGAGGCTTTCACGTACATATTAAAAACTATAATAAGAAACAATGATTTTAAAACAACTCCGACAGTTGCGATTAGTTATGGCTTTGCTGATTCTTTGGGCTTGTAGCTCAGTGGCAAAAGCGCAGACCAACGCTCAGATTTTGTACGATTTCGGTTCCGACCGTAAGTTTGTCACCCTTACCCTTGAAATGTTCAAGCAGGACAAGTGGGGTAGTACTTATTTCTTCGTAGACCACGACTTCAACTACGACAAAATGGTAGTGGGCGAGAAGAATATTGCTCAAGGAGGAACCTATACGGAAATTTCGCGTGCACTCAATTTCTGGCAGGAGTCTCCACTGAAAAATTGGAGCCTTCATGTGGAATATAATGGTGGTATAACTAAAAACTATCCCATCAACAATGCGTGGCTCTTCGGTGTGGAATACCTCGTGCACGACAAGAATTACAAGAACACTTTGACTCTGGATGCTCTATACAAGACCATCCGTCAGACTGAACAGAATGTACCCTTGCAGTTTACTGCTGTCTGGACCTGTAACGACATCTTTGGTGTAAAGGGTTTGAAGTTCGACGGTTTTGCCGATTTCTGGTGGGAGACTCATGCTGTCGACTATCAGGAGGATGGTTCTGCCACTACTAAGCATACGGTCTTCATCACCGAGCCACAGCTCTGGTACAATGTAGGTCAGCACTTTGGCTGCGAGAACCTCAGTGTGGGTGGCGAGGTAGAGTTGAGCAACAACTTCGGTTCTACTGGTGGCTTCAAGTGTCGTCCCTGCTTAGGTGTGAAGTGGGATTTTTAGTAAGTTGTAATAATAATAATCTGTTGTCATGAATAGAGTCTATTGTTTGTTGGTTTGTCTGTTTTGTGCTTGTCAGGTTTCTTTATGCAAGGAACTCGATGAGAAAGTTCTTTTTGAGGAACTTGATCAACTGCTTGCACAGCAGCAAGAACTGACCCAAGAGAAAGAGCGCAAGATAAAGATCATCAAGGAGGGATTATCTGTACCTTCTATCACCTTGGAGCAGGAATATGCCATCAACAATAGACTCTATGATGAATACCTGGCTTTCAAGTACGATTCTGCATACAAGTATGTGAATCGGAATTTTATCATAGCCAAGCAGTTGAACAATAAGAAACTGTATACCGAGAGTACCTTCAATTTGGTACATATACTTTCTGTGGCTGGACTTTTTGATCATGCCTACGTGCTGATAGACAGCATCGACGTTCGAGAGTTGAGTGGACAGGACTTGCAGGATTATTATCAGACCTACAGCGATCTGGTGTTGTTCAGTACAGAGTTTTCGGTGGGAACAGATTTCTATTCGGACAACTTGAGTAAGATATTGTTCTATCGTAAAAAACTCCGTGAGTCTATCCTTGATAAGAACTCTTTGTCGGCAGTATGCAATCAAGCTGACCTTCTGGCATGGAACGGAGAAGACCGAAAGGCACTGACGGTATTGCAGAAATACGTAGAAAAACATCCTGATCTTGATGGGCGTGCCTATAGTATCGTATACAGTACAATGGCGTTTTTTTATTCTAAGGTGGGCGATCGGCAGATGCGTAAGAAGTGCCTTCTGTTGAGTGCTATCAGTGATGTAAAATGCTGTATTCGTGAGAATACCTCGATTCGTGAGTTGGCTTCTGTCCTTTTTGATGAAGGAGAGTTTGACAGAGCCTATAAGTATCTGAATGCTTCGGTACAGGATGCCAACTTCTATGGCACTCGACTCCGCAATGCGCAGGTGGCACAATTTGTTCCAAAAATTATCGAGAAATATTATCAAACCAATAATTATTATCGCAGGTTTCTTCTTTTTTCTATTGTTGTCATCACCAGCGTGGCAATTCTCTTGGTTGTGGCTTTGATATTCATGCGCCGTTACCTCTGTCGTTATCGCGACGAGAAAGAAAAGGTAGAACTTGCCAATGAAAAACTCAATAATTATTTGGGGCAGCTGGAGAAAACCAATGTTTTGCTGAAGCAACATGGAGCCATCAAAGAACAGTATATTGGTCGTTTCATGGAACTTGTTTCTGTGGTTATCGTGAGAGGTGAAGAACAGCGTAAGCTTGCCAACCGACTGGCGCGTGAGCATAAGTTGGAGGAACTCTTCGCTTTGTTGAAGAGTAGTGACTTTGTTTCAGAGAATAATAAACTCTTTAATACCAATTTTGATGAAGCCTTTCTGAATATTTACCCCGACTTTGTGGAGAAGGTGAATGTGATGTTGCTGCCCGAGTATCAGTATCCTGTAGATAGAAGGTCTTTGAATACGGAGTTGCGAATCTTGGCTATCATTCGTTTGGGTATTCAAGACAATCAAAAGATAGCCAGCATTCTCCAGTCAAGCATTACGACCATCTATACGTATCGGAGCAAGTTGAAGAGTCGTTCTATATATAAGAATGATTTTGAGAAAAGAGTGATGGAGATAGGTGCGTAAGTCATTTCTTGAAGTGAAAAACACAGAAAAATGATTTGTTGAAATTTAGATATTTGTATAGAGATATATTTTTTAACTAACTGAATGTTAGGGATATAACGTTTTTGCTTTTTTAGATTTTTGTTTGCAACTATTGATGGTAAAGGTAAAAGTTCCTATCTTTGCCTCGGAATGCAAATCTAATCAATTTAAGCAATGATATATCGTTATATTCTCTTATTATTAACTATGATGCTTTGCGGATTTACTCATGCCGCAAAGATTTTGACCCAATCACCTGATGGTGGTTTGGCTGTTACTTTCCAGATCAACAAAGGTATACCTTATTATAAGGTGTCTTGGCAGAAAGAGGAGGTTTTGTCGCTTTCTCGAATGGGGTATGTCTTGGCCGATGGTGCTTTGGACCAAGATTTTAAGGTAGTGGGTGTAAAAAGAAACTCGCATGATGCGAAGTGGCACGAACTGTATGGTGAGGAAGACTCTGTTCGCAGTCACTATAACGAAACCACCATCATGCTTCAGCAAACCCGTGGACTGAAACGAAAGTTGAATATCGTTTTTAGAGTTTTCAACGATGGTATAGGATTCCGTTATGTTATTCCTCAGCAGTCTGGACTTCATAAAATAGCCATCAGCGAAGAGCAAACCCAGTTTAATCTTTCTCACGATGCTCCTGCATGGTCTATTTCGCTCAATCATATAGAATATTATGAAGGTAAGTATGAGAAATCGCTGATAAGTCAGAAGGATACTGTCTGCACGCCACTTACCATAGAGTATTCTCCTCGTTTATATATGGCTATACATGAAGCCGCCCTTGAGGATTATGCCACATTGAATCTCACTCCAAGAGGAAATCATTTGGTTGCAGCTCTTACCCCATGGAGTGATGGTATGAAGGTGTATGGCGAGAATCGTCTACAGTCGCCTTGGCGCACTATTATCTTCTCTCCCACAGCAGCGGGATTGATTACCAATCGCGTGATGCTCAACCTGAACGAACCTTGTAAGATAGAAGATACCTCCTGGATAGAGCCTGGACGATATATCGGAATATGGTGGAGTATCCATCAGAAAAAGAATACCTGGGAGATGGGTCCACATCATGGCGCCACCACAGAGAATGTGAAGCGATATATAGATTTTGCCGCCAAACATGGATTCTCTGGTGTTCTCTCAGAAGGATGGAACCCAGGTTGGGGAAAAGGCGAGAAGGTAACCTATCTGAAAGCTTACCCCGACTTTGACATAGAAGAAGTAAACCGTTATGCCCAGCAGAAGGGTGTGAGATGGATAGGACATATGGAGTCATGGGGACAAGGCAAGTTGATAGAAAAAGAGATGGAACAAGCCTTCGCCTGGTATCACAGTATGGGTGTTAATGCCGTAAAGACTGGTTATGTAGGCAGGTTGATGGACGGAGTAGAGAAGCCCAGTTCTCAATATGGCATACGTCATTATCGCAAGGTAATAGAATGTGCAGCCAAGCATCAGATCATGATAGATAATCATGAGCCAGCTATGCCTACGGGAATTTGCAGAACCTATCCCAACCTGATGACACAAGAAGGAGTGCGTGGACAGGAGTATAATGCTTGGGACGTGAAAGGTGGTAATTTGCCAGAACATACGGTAACGATACCATTCACTCGTTGTTTGGCAGGTCCTATCGACTTCACACCAGCCATATTCAATTTCAACGAAGTGGTGAAGGGGACTCGTCCACATTCCACATTGGCCAAGCAGTTGGCAGAATTTGTGGTGCTCTATAGTCCACTTCAGATGGCTGCCGATGCCATAGAGAACTACGAGGGTCAACCTGCTCTGACCTTTATAGAAAGTTGTCCTACCACATGGAGCAAAACGATAATACCCCATGGCGAGATAGGTCAGTATATCACCGTTTGTCGTAAGGAGCGTGGAGGTAATCGTTGGTTTGTAGGCTCTATGACCAATGCCGACAGTCGCACTCTCGATGTAAAGCTCGATTTCTTGGACAAGGGAAAGGTATATCGAGCCGTCATCTATGAAGATGGTGCAGATGCTGACTTTGAGACCAATCCTTATCCCATGCATATCCGCCAGATAGAAGTGAAAGCCGATGATACCTTGCATTTGAAGCTTGCTCGAAGTGGTGGTGCTGCTATTCGTATAGAGGAGATATAAAAATAATCCTATCTGAATAAACAAATAATTATTAACTAAATTAAGTAGACATGAAAAAAACTAAGCAACTGTTGAAAGGTATGTGCTTGCTGATAACATTCACATTCTTTGCCCTTGACATGGCAGCACAGGCTATTCATGGTAATGTCAAAGACCATACCGGTGAAGCCATTATTGGTGCTACTGTTCAAGTTATTGGACAGGCTAATGCTGCCGTTACCGACCTTGATGGTAACTTTACTATCCATGTGAAGCACGGAGACAAATTGAAAATCTCTTATATGGGATTTACGCCTCAGGAAGTATCTGCCAAGGATGGTATGCAAATTGTTCTCAAAGAGAGTTCTTCAGAACTTGAGGAAGTCGTTGTCGTAGGTTACGGCTCTTTGGCGAAAAAGGAAATCTCAAGTTCTATTGTTCAGGTGGACAAATCGCAGTTTAATCAAGGAGCTGTTACTGATGCAATGGAATTGATTAGTGGTAAGGTAGCAGGTTTGAACGTCAATGCTACAGCCGATGCCAATCCAAATGCGTTGTCTTCTATCCAGGTTCGTGGTGCAGGTTCTTTGCAGGCGGGCAATGGTCCTTTGGTTGTTATTGATGGTATTCCAGGTGGTGACCTTCGCAATATCTCTACCCAAGACGTAGAGTCTATCACGGTATTGAAGGATGCTGGTTCGGCTGCCATCTATGGTACTCGTGGTGCCAATGGTGTTATCTTGATTACCACCAAGCGTGGTTCAAGTGCGCAGGGTGTAGTAAATGTAACTTATGACAGTTGGGTAGCAACCAATATTGCCAAGGGCAAACCAGAGGTGCTTTCTACTGACGAGTTCCGTCGCAGCCAGCGTGGTAAGGATTATGGTTACGATACCAACTGGTACGACTTGATAACCCGTAATGCATCTTACAACGTGAATCAGTATCTCTCTATTGATGGAACTACCAAGAATGGTTTCTATAGTGCAAGTCTGAACTACAAGAAGGCCAATGGTCTGGATATTGCCAGTGGTCGTTCAGAATATGGTGGACGTTTTGTTACTGAACAGCGTGTGTTGAATAATGCCTTGAAGTTTAATGCTTCTTTAAGCTTGCGCAAGGTACATGAAGAATATGGCAATGACGGTATGTTTGATACAGCCTTGACCCTCAATCCTACTCTTCCAGTATACAATGCGGATGGCACTTACTATCAGCCTACCTCTCCAACAGGTATTTATAACCCTGTAAGTGTATTGAAAGAAAACAAGAGCGATGGCGACCGCATTTACTTGTTGGGTAATGCCGATGTACAGTGGAATGTTCTGAAGATGGAGCATCATAATCTGAGTACCTCTTTGAGCTATCAGATGCAGTATAACGACTATAAGAACAACTATTATACCCCTATCAACTCCAGCCAGTCTTTCTGGAACGGTTATAAGGGTCAGGCTTCTATGAAATATCAGAAGTGGTGGACCAATCGTGCTGAGTGGCTTGTCAACTATACCTGGACGATACCTTCTCACGAAATCAAGTTTGTGGGTGGTTATTCTTGGGAGCGTTCTAACTGGCAGCAGCAAGGTATGAGCAATCACGACTTCACCTTCGACTCTCCCAGCTACGAGGGTATTGGTAGTGGAACTGGTCTGAAGGATGGTACGGCAAATATGTATGCAGGTCGTTCAGAGTCAACACTGATAGGATTCTTCGGTCGTTTGAACTACAACTACAACGACATGGTGTTTGCTTCAGTAGCATTGCGTCATGAAGGCTCTACCAAGTTTGGTAAGGACAATAAGTGGGGTAACTTCCCATCTGCATCTCTGGCATGGGAGTTGACCAAGACGCCTATTGTCAATGTAGTGGCCAACACTTTCCAAAGTTTGAAGTTGAGAGCTTCTTATGGTGTTACAGGTCGTTCTGATTTCTCTGCTTATATGTCTACTCCTACCTATACCGCCAATGGTGCTTACCTGATGGATGGTCAGTGGGTTACAGGTTATGCACCTTCATCCAATGTCAACAGTATGTTGGGATGGGAGAAGAGCAAGGCTTTCAATATTGGTGTAGATTTCGAGGCATTAGGAAGCCGTCTGCGTGGTAGTGTAGAATACTTTGATCGTCGTTCAGAAGATCTGCTTTACAACTACACAGCACCTCAGCCACCATTCGTATGGGACAATATTCTCGTAAATGTAGGTACTACCAAGAACGCTGGTTTCGAGCTTTCTTTGAACTACGATGTATTCGCCAAGAAAGATTTCCGTTGGACTACAGGAGTCAACTACTCGTATGGCACAACCAAGTTTGTTAAACTTTCCAACGACATCTATAAGGCTTCCTATATCGATCTCTATCAGAAACCAGGTGCAGGTGCCAATGAGTATTTCTTCCGTGTGCAGGAAGGTGGCAAGGTAGGTCAGTTCTGGGGATATGAGTATGCCGGATATGACGAGAATGGCAATATGCTGGTATACAACAAGGACAACGAGAAGGTTCTTACTACCAATGTAGATGCTTCCGATAAGCGTTATATTGGCAATGGTGCCCCATCTCATTTCCTTTCTTGGAACAACTCATTCCGCTATAAGAATTGGGACTTGAGCGTAGCCATGAATGGCGCCTTTGGTTTCGATATCTTTAATATGCGCAAGTATGGTATGGGTCTTCAACTTTGTGGTACCGACAATGTGCTTCGTACAGCCTATACAGATGATAAAAACGTGAAGAGTGGTGGTGGCGTTATTTCTTCTTACTTCTTAGAGAAGGGTGACTACTTCAAACTTGACAACGTAACACTTGGCTATAATTTCAATCTTAAGAATGTGAAACTTTTGGAAAGTGTTCGTGTATATGTAGCAGCCAAGAATCTCTTTACCATTACTTCCTACAATGGCAATGATCCTTCTATCGTCAATCAGACAGGCATCACTCCAGGTGTAGATGTAAACAGCGCTTATCCTACAGCCACACAGTTGAGCTTAGGATTGACAGTGAGATTCCATTAATATGCTAACTCTTTAAAATAAGAAACAACTATGATTAATATAAAGAAATTTAGCTGGATAGCAGCTTTAGGACTGGTTATGGCCACCTCTTCTTGTACTGATTTGGACGAGAAGGTTTACGACCGCATAGATGCCACTACATTCTATAAGAACGAGGCAAGTGTCAAAGGAGCCATCGCTACGATATACAACCAAGCAGGTCACTGTTTTGCCGAAAGATTCTATTTCTTGCAAGAGTTGCCTGCCGACCAGATATCCTGGCGTGTATGGAATGGTGGACAATGGGGTTATGATGAGGGTGAGAAGTATGTACTCTCTACTCAGACATGGACCTCAGAGTCGAAAATCATCAAGGATGCCTGGACCAACTGCTGGCCAATGGTAGGACTTGCCAACAATATCATCACCGACTTGGCAAGTGTGGGTAACTCTGCTTTGGGTATTACTGAAGCCAAGATGGACTCGTATGTGGCAGAGGCTCATACCCTTCGTGCATGGGCTTACTATAATATGTTTGAAGTGTGGGGCGGCGCTCTTCCTCTTAATATATCTACCAGTACCGATATCCCAGGAACAGCAGATGCAGACTGGAACACCAGCTGTAAGAAGATCTACAACTTCATCATGGAAGAACTTGACAACAGTGTGGCTGCGCTTCCTAAGGAAACAGGTAATAACTCTACCCGTACACGAGTAAACCAAGCCATGAACCGTATGTTGAAGGCTCGTCTGTTGCTCAACGCTCCTGTCTTTATTGGCGAGGAACACTATGAAGAATGTGAGGCTCTGAGTAAGCAGGTTATTGCAGGTGACTTTGGTACCTATGAACTCTCTGGCGATTATCGCACTATTTTCGATGAGGGTAACGATCAGTGCAAGGAGGTGATTTTCGCCTTTGCTTGCGAGGATGGTCAGGGTGCTACTAATGCTTGGACCAATATGCGCAACATGCCTATGTTGCAATACAACTATAATGAGTATTTCAATGTAGCCCAGTTTTCTGGCATCAAAGCTTGGAACTGCTGTATCGTAGTTCCTTCTCATGATAATTCAGGTAATGTGTTGCCTACGGGTGGTACAGATACGGGTGGCAAGAGCTTCTTGCTGGATTATGGTGACAAGTTGGGTGCTGTATGGGACCGCTTCAGCGATAAGGATGTGCGCAAGGCTAACTTTATCTACAACTCTTCTACCAAGAAATGGTCGGGTAACTTCCTCATTGGTGCCATGAAGAAAAACTTCGGTAAGGGCGAAGCTATGAAGGCTGATGCCGACCGTGATGGTCAGGACCTGGTCTTTGTAGACCAACTCGGCACCTTTATGAACAAGGGACGTAATCTGGAAACAGTGATGTCACCACGTTGGGGTGAAACCAACTCGGGTATCCGTTTGGTGAAGTATCCTATATATAATAATGGTGACAAGTGCAACTTCAAGAATATCGATGAGGTGGAGTTTCGTTTGGCTGAGGCTTACTACAACGTAGCCGAGTGCGAAATGCGTAAGGGTAATGCCAATGTGGCCAAGGAATATGTGAATGAAGTTCGCAAGCGTTACTTCTCTGCTTCCGACTGGAATCAGGTGAAAGATGAGCCTGGTCCAGGTTTCAGCAGTTTCGACAACGACTGGATGCTTTCGCAGTGGGGACTTGAGTTCTTGGGCGAAGGTCGTCGCCGTCGTACCGACTTGCGCCGTTATGATAAGTTTACACAGGGACAGTGGTGGTTCTACGGACGTGCCACGGAAGATGGCGTCGACTTACCTGCTAAGCGCAATCGTAAGTACGAGTGGTATCCTTTGCCAGAGTCAGCTCTGTCTGTAAACCCTGGTCTTATTCAGAATCCTAATTACGTGAACAACTAAAAACTTGATTCATTATGAAGAATATATTAAGAATGGCGATGCTGCTTTTGCCTATGCTCGGACTATTGAGCAGCTGTAGCAGCGATGATGATATTGTCTTCGACCACGAGAAGGCGGCATTTGATATACAGGCAGACAAGGTGTTGCTCGAAGTGATTACTCCTTCCAATACTGCTGCCGATGAAGATATCTATATTGTAGGTGCTTTTAATGGTCTTGACGATGAAAGTGTAATAGGCAACGAGAAGTGGAAGCTGACCCAAAGTCAGATTATCCAGAAGAAACGTGGAATCTATCTCGACCCAACTGAATTTGTAGAGGGAAAGACTTTGCAAGATGGTTTCCACTTCGTGTCTTCCAAGCAGCGTAATGAGGTAAGTGCCTTGGGTACAGAAATCAATCGCACTGATAAGTATGCAGTAGGAACACGTAGCAATATCTACATTTCCAACTGGGCTGCCTATTTCGACTCAGCTCCTGAGGTTCCTACTCATGATGGCTTCGTCGTATATGTAGAGAACAAAACCACCTGGGAAGGTCTCGCTCTGTATATGTGGGGCGATGTAAGCAACCTGAATGGTGGATGGCCAGGCATGCAGCCTACAGGCACACAAGTGATAGGTGGTGTGACCTATACCTACTTTGATATGGGAGAAGAGAATTCAGGATTGACAGAGAATCTCATCTTCAACAATAATGGTGGAGGCTTGCAGTTGGCTGACTTCAATTTCACCTTAACTCGCGATTTGTATTTGCGTATTACCGATACAGGCGTAGAGGAGATTACCAATGAACCTAAGCATGATGGTTTTGCAGTGTTTGTAGACAATCAGACCACCTGGGATGCACTTGCCCTCTATATGTGGGGCGATGTAAGCAACCTGAATGGTGGATGGCCAGGCATGCAGCCTACAGGCACACAGGTAATCAATGGCGTGACCTATACCTACTTTGATTTCGGAGAAGGTAACTCTGGATTGTCAGAGAATCTCATCTTCAATAACAATGGTGGTGGCTCGCAGTTGGCAGATCACGCCTTCACTATCAACGAAAACCTTTATGTCCGCATTACCGATAGCGGTGTAGAGGTCATCGATCCTTATGCAAGTGAGGCGAAGCAACGTCCTGTAGGTATTCCTTTCAGATAATTGATTAATAGGTTAAGTTTAGTGTATATGAAAGAGCTAATGACAAAATGGCTCCTTATTGTAGCTGTGTTGCTGCTCCTCTTTGGGGGCAGCAACATGTTGAAGGCCAGCGGAATGGCCAATGTCTTAGGAGCGACAGCCGCTGGCACAGATTATGTGTCGGTTATCAATGCCAAGACTTATGGCTCTGGGCATCAAGTGATTTATGAGATGAATGTTGGTTCATTCTCGGCTGAAGGAACATTTGTGGCAGCTCAGCAAAAACTCAGTCAGCTCAAAATGGTAGGCATTGACATCATTTGGCTCATGCCTGTTTATCCTCGTGATGGTGGATTGAATAGTCCTTATGCTGCAGTAGATTTCAAGCAAGTGAATCCTTCTTATGGAACCATTGCCGACTTCAAGAACTTTGTTGCTGCAGCCCATCGTTTGGGAATGAAAGTATGGCTCGACTGGGTGCCAAACCACACAGCCACCATTGCCACATGGGTAAAAACGCATCCAGAATATTACAAGAAGAGTAATGGAGTAATGGTTCATCCTAACAATTATGGTGATGTTTATCAGCTTGATTACACTAACCCAGCTCTTGTTGAGGCTATGAACGATTGCTTGAAGTTCTGGATAGACCAGGTGGATATCGATGGTTATCGTTGCGACTATATCAGCAGTCCTGAAATTCCTGCAAGTTATTGGACAAGCACCATTCCGATGCTCAAGAGCTATAAGGCCGGCAAGGAAATCGTGATGCTTGGAGAATCCGATTTTACTGATAAGAACAACGAAAGACTCAAGACCGTTGGATTCGACTACGACTACGCCTGGGGATTTCAAACCAAACTTGCAGGCTATGGTGCCAATAACACTTATGCAAATCCGCTGAAGATATATGCCCAAAACTTGATAAAAGATTCTAAGACGATGAATGTGGCGCGTATGGTCTATCTTACCAATCACGACCAGAACTGGAACGAGAAGGCTAAGACTTTGTCGGCGAAATATGGCAACAACCGTTATCTGTTGACCGTTTATGTATCTACGATATGGGGAATGCCCCTCGTATACAATGGACAAGAGATAGGCGGCGACCAGGCTTTAAGCTATTTTACAGATACTAAAATCGATTGGTCGGCAGTGGATTACAAAATGTATAACACCATTCGCACCCTCTCTGCCATCAAGCATACCCAACAGGCGTTATTCGACTCGTCAGTACCTGCGGAAAATGCAGATGTCAGTTTCCTCACCACCAATGACAGTCAGGTTCTTGCTTATAAGCGAGTGGCTGGCAACAGCGAGGTGCTGGTAGTACTCAATACGGCTGCTACTGCCAAGAAAGTTTCACTCTCTGACATTCAAGGCGAATATAGCCTTTGGTTGGATAGTGAAACAATAGAGAAAGGTGTGAGCCGTCATAACGAAACTTTCACTGGAACTTTTAGCAAGACAATCCCTGCCAAGGGATACTTGGTATATGTCAAGGGAAGTTATCCTGAGGAAGAGATATCTTCAGGCATCGCCCCTGTGCATGCAGATTCAAGAGTGAATAATGATACGCATTATTACAATCTGAATGGGATGGTGGTAGATCGTTTTTCGGATAGTGGCATCCTGATACATCATGGAAAAAAATATATAGCAAAAAAATAAATAGTTTAATTTTTAGTTAACATTTGTATGTGAAAACTAATAGAATGCACGGCTGTTGTGAAACAGTCGTGCATTTACTTTTAAAACGTAGTTATGGAAAACGCATTTATGACTGCAACAGGCGAATGAAGATGAGAGCTCCCTGGATGTTGAATGGAATCTTTGGCACCACTGATAGAAACAAGATGCTACCTTAGCTAAAAAAAGGATGAGGGCTTGGATATTCGTCAGAAAAAGCGTATCTTTGCGTCATGTAATTGTGGGCTGAGAGTCCTTATATAAAGAAAATAGTAAACGCAAGGAGTAAACAAAACAATGGAAATCATGATTATCATCGCCCTCATCATTGGCATCTTCGTGGGCTTCTTTCTCGGCAAACTGATGGTGGCAAAGACAACAAGCGAGGAGAAAACACAGCTTGTGGCAAGAGCTCAGGTGGTGGCAGCAGAGATGGAACAGGTTAAGAGCCAGATCGAACAAGTGCGCCAACAGGCAGAGAAGGAGAAAGAAGGTTTGCGCCAGCAGGCAGAGAGAGAAAAAGAAAATTTGGAGGAACATCATGACATCATTCTGAAAAATGAGCGAGGACATCATGCCGAGGAGCTGCAGGCTTTGAAGGAAGCGCATGCTTCGGAGATGCTGTCGCTGAAAGGACAGATGGAGAACGAACGCCAGTATGCTGCCAAACTACGTGCCGAGAGCGACCTGCAATGGGCGCAGAAGATGGAAACGCTAAAGCAAGACATGCAGCGCATGAATGCAGAACATCAGAAGACGGCTGCAGAACAGTTGGCTGCCAAGCAGTCTGCTTTGCAAGAGAATAACCGTCTGCAGATGGATGAACTTCTGAAACCTATCAAAGAGCAGTTTGCCGACTTTAAGAAATCAGTAGAGGAGAGCAAGACGCAGAACGAGGTGAACAAGAAAGAACTGCAGAACACCTTTGAGGCTACAATGAAACTCTTTCAGCAGGAACAGCAGCAAGCTGTGTCGTTGCTCAAGGAGCAGACGACGAAGATAGGTTCGGATGCTGCCAACCTCACTCGTGCGCTGAAGGGCGATAGTAAGATGCAAGGTGACTGGGGCGAAATGGTACTTGAAACCATTCTTGAGAACAGTGGATTGCGTAAGGATGAGGAATTCTTCATCCAGGAAAATACGAAAGACGAGGATGGCAACAACTTCCGCCCTGATGTCATCGTGAGGTTCCCAGAAGGCAGAAGTGTAGTCATCGACTCGAAGGTTTCGCTTACAGCCTATTCGGATGCTGTGGCTTCTGAGAATGACGATGAGCGTGAACGCCTCATGAAACTGCATGCCCAGAGTGTGCGTCGGCATATTGATGAATTGGCAGAGAAGGATTATTCCAAACTGGTGGAAGATGCTATCGGCTTTGTGTTGATGTTTATACCCAATGAGACGAGCTACATGGCTGCTATGAAGCAACAGCCCGACTTGAGTCGCTATGCTTACCAAAAGAAGATAATCATTATCTCTCCCAGCAACCTGCTGATGGCGCTCCAGTTGGCTTACAACTTGTGGCAGTACGATAGACAGAATAAGAATGTGGAGAAAATCGTGAAGACGGCTGCCGACCTATATGATAAGGTGGCTGGCTTTGAGGAAACCTTTATGGGTGTGGGCGATTTGATTGTGCGTCTCTCAGGCTCTTTTGATAAGGCTAAAAAGCAACTCTACGATGGCTCTGGTAACGTGATGAGAAGGGTAGAGAGCCTGAAGAAACTCGGTGTTACGCCCAAGAAGCATATCAAGGAGCTTTGCGATGAATAATTTTAAAGGTAAAAGACTTTTAAAGGTAAAAAGGTAAAAAAGTAAAAGAGTAAAAAGGTAAAAAAACGCACCGCTTTTATGTTTTGTCAAGAATGAGAGAATACGGTCTTTTCTCTTATTCTTGACATAATACTTGATGACTGTTTCTTGCAATTCTTATACAATCAATCTGTTCTTGAATTACCAATCGGATTCTTGCCAACTCGGTTTATCCTTGAAAAAAGAAAGTTGTCTGATTCTTAAATAGAGAGATGCTTATTGCAAGGAGAATTCTTCTACGGCTTTGACAAGTGAGTCTTTTCCGTTGAAGAGATAGAAATCAACACGAACCACGTGGTTGATATCGGCACAACCCTTTACCTTGACGTGGCGAGTCTTGCCGTATTCAAAGGTGTCGCGTCGTGAAGGATAAGAAACCAGTTGCAGTTTCTCCTTTGAAGACCCACTTCCGATGTAGTATATTCCCACACTGTCTATAATGGCTTTCAGAGCCGCTATGCGTGCCATTTTCTTGGCATGAAGACCTGTCGTATCTTCTGGATAGAACTCGCTGGCAGCTACAGTGTCGCCGTCGTTCTGTGAAGGCGCAAATTTGCAGCTTGTAGTAGTGGAGAGGGAAGTGGTAGCAGCAATGACAAAGGCTGCAAAATATAATAGCTTTTTCATTCCTTCGTGGATATGTTGATTGTTTGTTCAGTTTCTGATAAGTAAAATTTCGATTAATATAGCAACAGCAATCCTGCGAAAGCAGAGTAACATATCATGCGGATGGGGTTGATGCCCACATACTTGACACCAAAGAAGGTGGAAAGGAAGAGCGCGATAGAGATGTAGAATCGCCAGGGATCGGCAGGAGATGAGAAATTTTCTTGGTTCATCAAGAGCAAGGCGGCAGCACCTACAAGTCCTACGATGGCAGGGCGAAGTCCGATGAAAATACTCTGTACGGCAGTTGTGTTCATATATTTGTACAGCATCTTGCTGATAAGAATCATCAAAATCAAAGAGGGAAGAATCAAGGCAAAGGTTGCCACGGCGCTTCCCAGTACGGCCATAGCTCCGCTCATATTCGCATTGTGAACGGCCGTGTAGCCACAATATGTGGCAGCGTTGATACCTATGGGGCCTGGTGTCATTTGCGAAATCGCCACGACATCCGTAAACTCTTGCATCGTCATCCAGTGATATTGCCTCACCACCTGTCCCTGTATGAGGGAAATCATGGAGTAGCCACCTCCGAATCCGAAGATGCCTATCTGAAAGAAAACGATGAAAAGTTGAAGAAAAATCATCATTATGTTTTAAGCTATTTACTTTTTTACCTTTTTACCCTTTTACCTTTACTCCGTGGGCAATATAAATTTGCCATAGATATATCCTCCCACAGCAGCAGCGATGACAATCCATATAGGGTTGACGCCCAAGAGCCAGATAAGCATAGCCGAGAATACAGGAATCCAGCAGTTGGCAAGAGAAATGTTAGCACTCTTGGCGAGCGAGAAGGTGGGTACAGCTATCAATGCCACGACAGCAGGGCGTATGCCTGCAAAGATGGCTGCCACAACCTTGTTGTCTTCAAACTGGTGGAAGAACATGGCGATGGCTAATATAATAAGGAACGATGGTAGCGAAGCGCCCAGTGTGCAGATGATGGCTCCAGGAGTCTTTTCCAACTTATATCCGAGCAGAGAGCTCATGTTGATGGCAAGAGCGCCTGGGCAAGTCTGCGTCACAGCGATGGCGTCGAGAAATTCTTCTTTCGTCATCCACTTGTTCTTGTCCACCACTTCGTTCTCTATAATAGGAATCATGGCATAGCCACCCCCAAAGGTGACTATGCCAATCTTCATAAATGTTTTGAATAATGTAAGATAACTTACGCTATTATTCATTTTTTGCCATTTTACTTTTTTACTTTTTACTTTTTCAAAGCTCTTTCTTCAATCCACTGACGTGCATTGACAAATGCCTCAATCCAAGGAGTTACCTCGTCGTTGCGGCGATCAGCTGGATACCAGGCGTTCTGCCATGGGAAGATGGCGCGCTCCAAGTGAGGCATCATAGCCAAGTGGCGACCATCTGCCGAGCAGATACCTGCTACGTTGTAGTCACTGCCGTTAGGATTACCTGGATACTCAGCATAGTTGTACTTCGCAATGATGTTGTAGTGATCCTCTGGCTCTGGCAAGTAGAAACGACCCTCGCCGTGAGCTACCCAGATACCGAGCTTATCACCGCTCAGGCTACCGAACATCACACTGTCGTTCTGAGGAATAGTCAGACCGAGGAATGTACTCTCGAACTTCTTGGATGTGTTGTGGCAGAGGTGTGAACGATGCTTGTGCTCAGGATTGATGAGGTTCAACTCAACCATCAGCTGGCAACCGTTGCAGATACCGAGTGAAAGGGTATCCTCACGGGCATAGAACTTATCGAGTGCCTCTTTAGCCTTAGGATTGTAGAGGAATGCACCAGCCCAACCCTTGGCAGAACCGAGAACATCGGAGTTAGAGAAACCACCGCAGAATACGATGAAGTTCACATCCTCCAGAGTCTCACGACCAGAAATCAAGTCGGTCATCATCACATCCTTTACATCGAAGCCAGCGAGATACATAGAGTATGCCATCTCACGCTCACCGTTGGTACCCTTCTCACGGATGATAGCTGCCTTGATGCCAGATGGCTTGCGACGGTTAGCGTCGAGACCATAGCTGGAGAGTGTGCCCTTGAAACCATAACCGAAGTTCATCTCGATAGGCTGCTTCTTATAGTTGGTGTAACGCTTCTTAGCCATACCATTCATGCTCTGCTTGCGGTCGAGCAGGTAAGATGTCTTATACCAGTCGTCACGCAATGCATCGATATCGAACTCGTGCTCGAAGCCTTCCTTCTTGATGATGATCTTGCGGAGTTCAGGAGCAGGATAACCAATCTTGGCATAACCGATACCGTTCTCATCGAAGAATGCCTTCAACTCGTCCTTGTGAGCATCGCTTACCTGGATGACAACACCTGGGTTCTCAGCGAAGAGAGTCTTGATGATGTCGGCATCGGCGATGTCGTGGAGGTTGATCTTCATACCGCCCTCTACGTTGGCGAATGTCATTTCGAGGAGAGTTGTAATCAAACCACCGGCGCTGATATCGTGACCAGCCATTACCCAGCCGCGGTTGATGAGCTCCTGTACGGCGTTGAAGCAGTCAACGAAGTACTCTGGGTTCTTGACGGTAGGAACATCGCTGCCCACCTTGCCTAAGCTCTGAGCGAAGGCAGAACCACCGAGGCGCTGCTCGTCGAAGCTGAAGTCGATGTGGTAGAGGCTTGAGTTCTTGTCGTTAACGAGAACTGGGCTAACCACCTTCTTGATATCAGAAACCTCACCGCCAGCACTTACGATAACGGTACCAGGAGCGATGATCTTCTCGCCGTTAGGATACTGCTGAGTCAAAGAGAGAGAGTCCTTACCTGTTGGTACGTTTACGTGGATGGCGCAGCAGAAGTCTGACAATGCCTTCACACCCTCGTACAGACGGGCATCCTCACCCTTCTGGCTGCGGCAAGGCCACATCCAGTTAGCTGAAAGGCTGATGCTGTCCATGCCATCTGCCAATGGAGCCCATACGATATTGGTCAATGACTCTGCTACAGAGAGTACAGAACCTGCCTTAGGATCGGCAAGACCTGCCTGAGGAGCATGACCCATTGCTGTTACGATACCCTTTTCGCCACGGTAGTCGAGTGCTACGACACCACAGTCAGAAAGTGGCAACTGAATCTGACCCTGTCCCTGCTGACGGGCAATCTTACCTGTTACGGAACGGTCAACCTTGTTGGTCAACCAGTCCTTACAAGCCACAGCCTCCATCTGGAGAACACGCTGCAAGTACTCGTCGAGGTTGTCTGCAGAATAAGTTACATCTTCATATTTACGCTCTACGGTCTCATCTACCATTACAGTCTTAGGAGTATGACCGAACATCTGAGCTACATCGAGGTCGAATGGCTTCACACCATCAGCCTGCTTGAAGCTGAAGTGAGCATCACCTGTAGTCTCACCAACCACGTACATTGGAGCACGCTCACGGTCGGCAATCTTCTGAACCTCGCTGATATACTTCTCGTCGATGAGCAAGCCCATGCGCTCCTGACTCTCGTTGGCGATGATTTCCTTGGCGCTCAAAGTCTTGTCACCGATAGGCAACTTAGACATATCGATTTCGCCACCGCACTCTTCTACCAACTCAGAGAGACAGTTCAAGTGACCGGCTGAACCATGGTCGTGGATGCTGACTACTGGGTTCTCATCGTTCTCAACGAGTGCACGAACCAGGTTGTAGGCACGCTTCTGCATCTCAGGGTTGGCACGCTGAACAGCGTTCAACTCGATACCATTGCTGTAACGGCCTGTATCTACAGAAGAAACAGAACCACCACCGAGACCGATACGATAGTTATCACCACCTACTACGACAACCTTGTTGCCCTTCTGTGGCTCGCCCTTCTTGTAGTCACGCTTCTTGCCGTAGCCTACACCACCGGCAAGCATGATGACCTTGTCGTAAGCATACTTCTCACCGTTCTCCTCGTGCTCGAATGTAAGTACAGAACCGGTGATGAGAGGCTGACCGAACTTGTTACCGAAGTCTGATGCACCGTTGGAAGCCTTGATCAGAATCTGCTCTGGAGTCTGATAGAGCCACTTACGTACTGGCATGATGTCTTCCCAGTCGCGCTCAACATCGCTCTTGCCGTTGTCATCCTTCAGGCGAGGATAAGCAGTCATGTAGCAGGCTGTACCTGCGATAGGCCATGAACCTACACCACCACCCATACGGTCTCGGATTTCACCACCCGTACCGGTAGCAGCACCATTGAAAGGCTCTACAGTGGTAGGGAAGTTGTGGGTCTCAGCCTTCAGAGAGATAACACTCTCGATATCCTTCACCTGGAAGAAATCGCTGGTAGTCTGATCGGCTGGAGCAAACTGCTCAATAACAGGACCCTGAGAGAAAGCCACGTTGTCCTTGTAGGCAGAGAGAATCTTGTTAGGGTTCTCCTGAGTGGTCTTCTTGATCATGCTGAAAAGAGAAGACTCCATCTCTTTGCCGTCGATGATAAACTGGCCGCCGAAAATCTTGTGACGGCAGTGCTCAGAGTTGATCTGTGCGAAACCGAAGATTTCGCTGTCGGTTAGAGGACGACCATTTTCTTTCTCCAACTTGTGGAGATAAGCCATCTCATCTTCGCTCAGTGCCAAGCCTTCCTCTTCGTTGTACTTCTCGAGGTCGTCTACGTACTTGATAGGTTCAGGCTCGTGGTTGACGGTGAAGACATCCTGTCCGATACCGTTGTACATACGCTGGAGCATAGGGTCGTGCTCAGCGTCCTCGTTCTCTACGGGGAAGTACTCCTCAATACGCGAAATGCCGTTAAGACTCATGTTCTGAGTTATCTCAACGGCATTCGTACTCCAGGGAGTAATCATTTCACGGCGTGGACCCACATAGAAGCCCTGCAACTGCTGGGCGTCTTCTAATGTTGCGTCACCATAAAGCCAACAAAGTTCATTGATTTCGTCCTGAGATGGCTTGTGGTCGATCTCGGTCGCAATCACACTCTTGGATGGAGTTCTGAAAAAAAGAATCATACTTAGTTTTTCTCTTTTTATTGTTAATGTATTTCTTTTCGACTGCAAAGTTAGTGTAAAAAGGAGAGACTACAAAGAGAAAGGCGATTTTTTTTGCTTTTTATGGTGCCGTAAGGGTCCGTAACTGCTCTGTAACCCTATAAAATGTTCTCGTTCTAAAGCATAAACTTGATTAACTCAACTTTTGCAAATGGGGAAGTTAAAGAATTTAAAGAAGTTAGAGAAGTTAAAGCCATATGCTTTATCGCTAAATATACCCCCAAAAGGCTATTGGTTATAACTTCTTTAACTACTATAACTTCCGTACATGCGGAACCACAGTTTTGTACATGCGAAACTTCGGTAAAAGTTCCGTTCGAAAGTTTTGAATATGTATTCAAAGCCTTTGAACGGGTATTCAGAAGCTTTGAACATATATTCAAAGACTTTGAATAGAGATTTGTCTGTGGTTTAACGATTTCTGTTGTGGTTTAACGATTTCAGTTGACCACTTTACGCTTTATTGATAATACGAGTTGACTCAGTTA